>JABAOH010001207.1_pt2 | contig 13995 bp, 23 predicted proteins | sample 7062181 | NCBI WGS metagenome assembly JABAOH01 (sample SAMN14538630, study PRJNA623070) | marine sediment metagenome | biome: marine biome [ENVO:00000428]; feature: marine pelagic biome [ENVO:01000023]; material: deep marine sediment [ENVO:00002113]; isolation source: pool of 5 deep marine... | reverse complement strand
AGGAATTTCGATAATGGCGATGTCTCCGACAAAATCAATTGCGCGGGGAAGACTTGCTAGAAGATGAGGGGGCAATTTGCTCTTTAGTATCTCGACTAGGTTCGGGAGAGGTTTAGCGCGTTCATGAAATCTGTAGGTGGAGAGTTCAAAGACCTGGAGACTCTTCTTGAGCTCTTTGACAGTCTTGGGGAGCGGCTCGCTCACCAAGGGGATGCATAGATAATCTTCCACCTGCTCAATCCTCAGGTCTCGGTTATATAGATCGAGCATTCTAACCATGTGGATGGCTTTCTCACCTAAGGCTCTGGGAACCTTCAAGCAAGGTGACTTGGACAAGTCAGGCCCCTCAGTATTCGATCTAGTCCTCATTTAGATTCATGGAATTAGACAAGGATTAACCATTTAAACAATATCTCAAAAGACAACAAGGTAACATTAATGTCTTGAGCTTTGCTTACAAAGCGTTCAATATGCTTGCTATTAAGGCGTCTGCTAGGAAGAGAGCAAATATGGCCGTCCAATATTAGGCTACTTTGATGCTCCATGAATTTTTGTGCGCGCGCGTATTTTGAACAATAATGTTTATTAAGTCTTAATGTATACTATATATCTGTTTGCTCATCCGCAATATGACCAAAAAGGATTTGCACGAGATCAGAGTGGAAGAGACGTGGAAGTACCATTGAGGCGAAAAATATTCGTTTTTTTGATGCTTCTCTGTTTCGCAATCGTTGCAATCGCAGGTGGCTGGTACTTGCTTCAGCCAAAAAGTCAAGAGAATGGAAGAAAATTGGCTTCTGATTTTTCTCTAACCGACTTAGATGGAAACACTTTTCGGTTAAGTGACTTCAGAGGAAAAGTGGTGGTTATAGATTTCATGTCTACTAGGTGTGGATCATGCAGGGAACAGATTCCCTACCTCAAGGTTGTGTGGGAAAAAGAAGATTATGGAGGCAAAATTGTTTTGATGTCTATCGACATTGATCCAACAGAATCTGCGCAGACACTGGGAGCTTTTGCCCAGGAGTTTCCGTATGCTACATGGATTTGGGCTAGGGATACAGCCAACTTGGGGCAGNNTACATAGGGTTCACACATACCGATGTAACAACCGCATCGATTCTTATCCAAGAGATTGACCAACTGATGAGATAAAGCAGGTGAGAGCAAACTGATTTAGGAACTGGATTTGGTTGAACGCTTGTCGAGGGCAAGATCTTGTCTTTTGATCTTTCCGGGTTGACGCTTATCTTTACTGCCGGAGGCCTAGCGCTTCTCTCTCCATGCGGATTCCCGATGCTTCCTGGTTACATATCCTACTACATGGGAAGGAAGGCTTCCTTGGAAAAAGCAGTTTCCGGGGGAGTCGCTTGCACGTTGGGTCTTCTCGCAGTGTTTTCCGCGATTGGTGTTGGAGTCTCTACACTTGGCAGTTTCGTGTCCCGGTATATACCGCTCCTCGAACTTGTAGCAGGTCTAATTGTGATTATTATGGGCATCAGCATGATCGTTGAAATTAGGTTTCCAACATTCTTTACAACGTTGAGAGCCCCGAAGCAAGGAGGGCTAATTGGTTTTTTCCTTTATGGTGTCGTTTATGGCCTAGCCGCTCTGGGCTGTTCAGTTCCGATATTTTTTTCTATTTTCTTCTATGCGGTTGCCACGGGCGGAGCACTCTACGGCATAACAACATTCGTCGTTTATGCCATGGGTATGGGACTCCCAATAATCGTAACCAGCGTCCTCGTAGCCAAGACCAAGAAGCTATTGCTTGAAAGATTGCTGAAGATGATACCCTGGTTCCAAAAGATCAGTGGATTAGTCCTTATCACAATAGGAGCGTATTTGATTTACTTCTATTACGTATCATTCCATGCAGTGTGATTAGAGCAACCCGCTTCACTGAGCCAAATTTAATATGGGTAATTAAGGGCAGCCTGTGGATTTCAGAGCTAGGATTGGCGGGCCCGCCGGGAATTGAACCCGGGACCTACGGGTTAAGAGCCTCAACCTAGTCCCGTGCGGCTAGTCCGCCGCTCTACCTTGCTGAGCTACGGGCCCGCTCCAGAGATTGTCCTTCTACTTTTGTGCGCATAGCTACCCTAATATCTTTCGTTGCCGAAGTGTTAGATCACTTGGAGTTGAAGGTTTTGGGCGAGCTTATCTTCATAGGGTTGGGCTTGTGTGACGAGAAGGACATCTCCCTCCGTGGACTCGAATACGTGAGAAAGGCAGATGCCGTTTTTGCGGAATTTTACACTAGCCTGATGCCGCGTTTGTCCCTCCAAAAGCTGGAAAAACTCATTGGAAAAGAGATTTCTGTGGTTTCGAGACAAACTTTAGAGGAAGAGGACGGAAAGCCCATCCTGCAGAGAGCGAAGAAGGGAAAGGTCGCATTTCTGGTCCCAGGGGATCCCTTGATTGCAACAACGCATGTGGATTTGCGCATTCGTGCAGAAAAGCATGGAATTAGGACCCGATTGATACATGGAGCTTCGATTGTTTCGGCGGTCATTGGGCTTTCAGGCTTACAGAACTACAAGTATGGAAGAAGCGTCACAATCCCGTTTCCAGAAAAGGACTTTACCTCTGAGACTCCTTACAAGGTAATCTTGGAAAATCGGGCGAGTGGGCTTCACACCTTATGCTATTTGGATATAAAAGTTGAGGAGCAGAGATACATGACAATCAAAGAGGGACTCCAGTCCCTCTTAGATATGGAAAAACGAAAAAAATGTCATTTGATTACGTTGAGTACTCTAGTTTTGGGCGTGGCCAGAGCGGGTTCTGACAGTCCAACGGTTAAATCAGACAGCGTGGAAGACCTACTGAACCACGACTTTGGAGATCCTCCTCACACACTTGTTTTTCCAGCCAAGCTCCATTTCATGGAAGCCGAAGCCCTCATCATCCTAGCGAGAGCACCTGAGCAGATTAGAGGGAGGGTTGAATGACGTTAGAGGAAATGGTGTCCAGGTACATCCGAAACACTGAGCGAGTTTTCGGTGAAATAAGGCGCGTTACAAGTTCCGTGCACCTCAACGAAGGGAAGGTAGAAAACGTCATTGGAACCGCTAAAGGTTATTTGGAAGACGCTAAATATTACCAGAGGAAAAGTAAGCTTGAAACGAGCCTTGCTTCGGTTTCATATTGCGAGGGGTTATTGGATGCTCTACGACTATTGGGAGCCGTGGAGTTTTCATGGTAGACAAAGAAAGGAAGAAAAAGGTTGTTTTGGCTTCAGGCACCTTTGATTTACTTCATTTCGGTCATGTGAAGTATCTGGAAGAGGCTAAGAACGCCGGAGGAAAAAACGCGGAGTTGATCGTCATCGTAGCTAGAGACAGCACGGTTGAAAAAAGGAAGGGAAAAAAGCCTGTAATGCCAGAAGACCAACGAAGATCACTTGTTGAATCTTTGAAGGTGGTTGACGAGGCGATTTTGGGCTTCGAGGATTTTAGCATCGACAGTGTTATTGAGAAGATAAGGCCAGACGTAATAGCCGTGGGACACGACCAAGACGGCATAGAAAGGGAGGTACGAAGAGCGGTCGCGAAGAAGAAGTACAAAGTTCAGGTTGCAAAAATTGGAAGATTTGGAAAAAAGGAGCTGAACAGTTCCTCAAAAATCGTGAGGAAAATCGTAGAATCTTTTGAGAGAAAAAAGCCCTAGACAAATGATTTTGAATTGGTCACGGTAGAGTAAGAATCTCCACTTTCACTTTGTTTCCATCTTTCAGTTTCAGGCGACCTCGAAGAAATATTGGAGCAATAATCTCCAGCACGGATGTGTTGTAATGGCTTCGCATGGCGCAAACAATCGCGCCCTTCACTTTGTTGTTAATTACGGCAGGGTAACATTTCACGGGGCCAAAGGTTCTGGATTCATCTTTAAATCCTTGAACTTCAATGGCAGGATAAGATTCGAGTTCTGACCTCGTTTGCACATCGTATTCGGTTGTCAGCTTGAGGTTGAGAGTTCCGGGATATGGATCAAACCCGAGTCTTTCCATGAACTGTTTCCGGTATCTCTCTTTGGTCACGTAGTAGGCTCCTTCGCCCAATCCGCTGAATAGGATTCCCTCTATAGTGACTGATGGGGGATAGGCTGCTTCAAATATCAAACGCAAGTTAGAGTACAGTTTTTTCAATTCAGTCATTCCAGAGTCTGTGATTCTGGTCAAACAGCCATCGGGGGTTATGGTTCTTTTGATCCATCCTGTCTTCTCCAAATTGATAAGATGCCGAGAGGCTGTTTGTTGAGACGCTCCTATCTTTTCCGCCAGATATTCTGTAGAAACCCTCACCGTTCGGCTGCATGCACCCAATTCTGCTAGCTTGTAGAGCGTGAAGAAGAGCTTCCACGACCCTGGATCAACCTTCATAGAGCCCACTCGAATCGCCTTATTTGAGGAAAGCCAACCTGTCTATTTATAAGTAACTCGAAAAATGTTGTGTTCGCGCGCGCGCGCGGTTATCCTTTCGACCTTTGCAGTCTATCTACTTCTTCCACGGCTCTTAAGGCAACTGCAATCATCTTCTCGTCTGGTTCCCGTGTTGTTAACCATTGAAGTCCTAACCCCGGTGCTACCAGGACTTTCATTATTCTTGAGTTTTTGTATCTATCACTAAGTTTCAAGACTTCATAGGATACGGCACCAATCACGGGTATGAGAAGAACTCTGTAGGCTAGCCTCATAAAGTACCCTAAGTTCGGCATAATCGAGAAGAACAGAAGGCTGATTAAGGTGACGATGAGAATAAAAGACGTTCCACATCTTGGATGAAATCGAGAGTATTTTTTGGCATTCGCAACGTTCAACTCAGCTTCGGATTCATATGTGTTTATAGCCATGTGTTCTGCTCCATGATACTGAAACACCCTTTTGAATTCTCCAACTAAAGAGATCGATGCGAGGTAAAAAAGTAAAACCGTTAGTCGAACCACGCTTTCCACAACGTTAAAAACTACTCCACCAAGATGCAAGAGTGTGGTCAAGAAAAAAGGTATGATGCTAAACAGAAATATTGACAAGGTCAGAGCTGCCACAACGGCCAGCGCTATTTCTTTGGGATTAAGTTTTTCCTCTTCTTCTAGAGTTGCGTTTGCAGAAAAGTAGAGACCTTTAATACCTAAATACAGAGTTTCAAATAGTGCGACGATGCCTCTTAGGAAAGGAAGTCTCAGGATCCTGTACTTTTCAGACATGGATTTTATTTTTTCAGTTTTTGTTGTTATTTCGTGGTTGGGTTGTCTGACACTCACCACCATATGCTTCTTGGAGCGAATCATCACCCCTTCTATCACCGCTTGTCCACCAAACGCCAGAGACGGCTCTTCCTTTCCTTTCGCAGTCAATTTCATACCCAAAAGAAATTTTACCAGTCTTATATTCTTTTATGAGAAGATCAACTGGGCCAAGAAAGGTTTTTATGCTTAGTATTCCATATGTCATATTGAGTGAAGCCAATGGCAGGAAAATGGGTTCAAGACTGCGAAAGAATCCTAGATAGAATGAAGAAATCAGTAAAAGTTGAAGGCCAGGACCGCCTAGACATGGTTCGGATGATTAGGTTCAGTTTATTTGCACTCCAACGAAGCGCGACAGGTTGGATGGAATGGGCCAATAACCCTGACATTATGGCCCAATTCTCACTTGAAGAATTAAAAGAGATAAACGAAACCCTTATCGAACTCGTCTCCGCATTCGTAGAATACGACGCAAAGATAACCGGACAGACAGAAACGGAGCTCAGAAAAAAAGTGGATAGTACAATAGAGAAAGCAATAACAAAGAAGACCAAAACAAAAGAGGACATATTTTACGTCAAATAGTAGAGCACTCTACTTATCTACTCCTTCTTCTAGGACTTTTCCAACGTCTTTTTCGAACATTTATTAGAGGTGAATTGAGTTATTATCAGAATCTAGGACGGTAGTTACGTGAAAATCCTTGGTCTAGTTGGCAGCTATCGAAAGTTAGGAAACACAGAAGTGCTGATCAAAGAAGCTTTGATGGAGGCCCAACACCTAGGAGCCGAAGTTGACATACTGCGACTTACAGACCTCAAAATCGAGCCCTGCAAGGGCTGTATGGCCTGTGCCTTCAAACAAGAAGAATGCCGCATCCCAGATGGATGGAACACCTTCCGAGACAAGTTGCTGGAAAGCGACGCAGTAATACTTGGGGCTCCAACATACCTCTTAGGCCCAGCTGGAATCATAAAAATGATTACGGATCGTAACATTGCATTTCAGGCTGGAGCCCTTCAGCGCCCAGGTAAACCAGGAGCTACTGTAGGGGTATCTGGCGTGAAGGAATGGGAACCCTTCGCTTTGCCTATGCTCAACCTTTTCATGTTCACCTGTGGCTTGAGAGTAATTGACCAAGTGATGTTCTACGCTCAAGGTCCAGGCGAAATTTTGCTGAACGATTCAGCAGTGAACAGAGCAAAAAAAGTTGGCTCCAACGTTTTTGAGGCCGCCAGAAAATCAGTTAACGAGAGAACCTATGTTGGAGATGAGGGCGTGTGCCCTGTATGCCATCAGAATCTCTTCTCAGTGAAAGATGGAATACTGCAATGTGCACTGTGTCAAGCCAAGGCTGAGCTTGTGACGGTGAATGGCGAGACCAAACTCCTCTTCGACCCAAAGACCCTAAAGGATCACCGGTGGAGCGAGGAGGCTCTGCTCGAACATTTTTCCTTAGCGGTTCTTCCTTCAGGACCAAGATTCTTGAAAGAGAGAAGTGAAATCAGGAATAGAGCCCACAGGTACCGTAGTTTTCTAAACAAAAAAAGTGTTGGAAGCCCCACTCGGAAAGGCTAGGAAGGTAGGTGCAGTTTTTGTGCCCTGAAAACCATGCGAGGAAAGCGGTTATTGTTGTTGACATGCAGAGAGAAAACGTCGGCAGATTCTGTCGAGGGATCATTCCGAACATCAAGTTCCTCATTGGAAAGGCTAGGGAGAAAGAGATTCCAATCATTTACGCTTGTGACAGCCGATATAGAGAAGATTCTCTCTTCAAGAGGATGGGCATGCAACCTCACACTATTCGAGGAACCGAAGGAGCGAAGGTTATAAAAGAGCTGAATCCAAAGGCGACAGATGTGGTCGTGGAGAAAAGGATGTTAAGTGCCTTCTTCGGAAGCGACCTTGATTTCACCCTGCGAGAGCAGAAAGTGAAGACTTTAATTGTCACGGGAATCCGAACTGAGGCGTGCGTCCTAAAAACTGTACTGGACGCCTTTGAATTAGGCTATGAAGTGATCGTTCCAGCAGATTGCTGTGCATCTCCTATCCCTGAAACCCACGAGTTCATCCTCCGATACTTGCAGGGTTTCAAGTTTCAAACGCCAATCGCGGAAGAACTGGTTGAGACCCTCTGAAAACGGTCCTCCTAGATTTCTATTCCGACAATTCATAGCTGTAACCTACATGCTCTACGCATTCTATGCCCCTTGATCCAAGATCGAGCTTCGTCATGTTTTCAAGTTGCTGATTGTATCGACTGACAAAGTGATTCAAAGTTTCTATGCCCAGGTTTCGGAAGCTTGCGTCCAGAAATTTGTAGGAGCCGCTAGTCTTTTCTCTGCGCGCAGCTCCCTTCTAATGGCGTTAGCATTGATTGACTTAGCGTATACTTCTAAGATGGCTTTAGTCGCTTCAATCGTTGCCCTTGGCGTTGTGACCGCCATGGTGCCCCCTATTGCATCTACTCTCACAGCAGACATTCTGGGACCTGGGTTGCCCAGCGTAGGATTTGTAATAACTGGAATATGTCTGAATCTGGGTGCAGCGTCAGCGCAGCTTTTGGTTGGTTTCCTACTTGACGTTACAAGATCGTACACTTTTTGCTTGCAGGGGATGGCGATACTTTCAGCCGTTGGAGCAATCGTGGCGTATAATTCGAAAACTGACTGAACATTCCTTTCTTGATCATGGCCTTGTTACTTTTGCCTCTCTTCAACTCTGACTTCCATCACGATGCGCCCCCATCCTCCACAGTCTAGCCCAACATCGAAACACCCTGTCCTCTTGAACCGCATTTCGTTAGGGTCGACTTCTGCATAGACGAGCTCGTTAATGGCGAAAATAAATTGAGGCAATTGAGCCAAAGCATAGATGCAAATTCTTTTCGGATTCTTTTTGGTTAAGAGGTTGCCCGCACCGTCGAAAATGAGTTTGTCTCCAACTTTATGGTGGCTGTTGCAGTTTTTTGATTCCACTACCTCAACAATGATTGTCTTGTTCATTAGTTCTGGCGCTTTTGCCAAAACATCGACGTTTCTTGGATTCTCTCTAAATTTTTTCATTTCTTCGTCATTGTAGCCAAGATGCTTCTTCATAAACTGCCAAACACTTTCATCTACTTCCACCGCACATTTCTCCTTTATCCAATCGGTTGAGGTACATTCAAGTCTTCTTAACAATGTTGTTGAAGGGTTGTGGAAAGAAAGGGATAAAGAATTCGAAATGTTTGTCTAAGAGTTGTGCAATACGTGAGAAAACCCGACAGAGATATGAATGCAAGTTTCAAGCGATATGCCGAGTTTTGTGTATGCGCTGGTAATTAGACGGCTTCAACCCACTTGATTTCGGGAATTTTCTTTTTCAAGAATTGTTCTACGCCCAACTGGAGGGTTGTTTGAGCCATAGGGCAGCCGTGACAGGCGCCTTTCAACTTAACTCTAACCACGCCTTTTTCCTCGTCTACGTCTTTTAGTTCTATGTCTCCACCGTCCGCCTGTAAATAGGGTCTTAGCTCTTCGATGGTTTTTTCAACCTTGGTTTTCAACGAACCCCACCTAATAAAAGTAATATAACAGTGTTATATAAGCTGTTTCTTCCCTCTAGGATGCAAGCACGCTCAAGCTAGTATGTTCTTCTTTTCAAAGACCCATATGCTGATGATGAGAAGCAAAATCGCCTCTATTGTCAACAAAATGAAATCTCCGCGCGGGCCCTTTCGACGAAGGAAATTAGCTCTCTTACTTCTTCAAATTCCTTGATGAGGTCTTCCATCTTCCTTTTCATTTTTCCTTCACAACGCCTCGGACAAACTATCTACCCATTTCTTTTTCGACTTTCTCGACAATCTCTGGAAGTCTTCGCCTGAGCATTTCTACAATTGTTCTGACATCTTCTTCCGAACAGCCCTGTTGTGCGCGCGCGCACGCGCGGGCGAGTATCTTAACGACTTTGTCTTCTTCGAGTTCAAGTTTCACAGGTATTGTATGTCCATACAAGGCTCTGATCTTGTTTCCGATGCGCGCGCAAAACTTCAAAGATTCAGTGTGCGTAGGGTTCCTCTTTAGTGCGGGGGGTGGGATTCGAACCCACGAACCCCTGCGGGACAGGCTCCTGAAGCTATCGCGCATTCTTACTGCTCTGCGCCTTTGACCTGGCTCGGCGACCCCCGCCCGTATTTCCACATCGCAACTCTTCCTTAAGTTTCTTTTTGCTTCCGTTCTATTTCCAGAAACGTTCACGTTTAAAAGCGTAGGAGAATAACCTGTTAATACGAAGTCTGAACAAGGTTGAAGAATACATGGATTGGTCAGGCTTACTGAAAGATTGTTCACAAAAAATGAGGAAAGAAATCCTCACCTTCTACAGATCCCCTGACGCTGCCATCAGGTTTGGTATTGGCGCCGGGGGCGACACAATGAAAAAAATAGATTTAGTTGCTGAAAAGGCTCTAATAGATGTTCTAGAGAAACATGAAGTCTCATGTACCCTCATCAGCGAAGAAACAGGAACAAAAGAAATCGGACCTGAGCCCTCTGAATTCTATATAACGACTGACCCACTAGATGGCACAACCAACGCCGTTCGCGGCATACCCTTCATGGCTACAGCCATTGCAGCCTCGAAGGCCCCCTTCCTTAAAGACGTGGAAACAGCCATTGTATCCGACATCTTTCACAACGTCACCTACACTGCGCAAAAAGGCCGAGGCGCCTTTCGAAATGGGAAAAAAATTAAGCCTTCCCAAACATCCTCGCTGGAAGAGGCAGTTGTTGGTGTCGACTTTAACACTTTAAGATTACGTGAGCTTATCACTAGGCTGGAAAGAGCGCTTGCAACAACGAGACACCTTCGACACCTCGGAGCCAACGCCCTGGAAGTCTGCTACGTTGCAGACGGAACCATAGACGCCTTCATCGACATACGAGGAAAATTGCGCACTACAGACGTCGCCGCCTCCTACCTCATAATACTCGAAGCAGGAGGCATCATGGTCGCACCCGAAGGAACCCAACTCAATGTCCCGTTAGCCGCCACCCAACGAGTAGCCTTCATCGCAGCCGCAAACAAAATAATCTACAAAAACATCAAGAAGCTCCTAGCTTAAACTTGACTTGAACAACAAATTGCAAAGACAATTCGTCAAAGTGCTGGTTTTTAACTAGGAACCCTCTTTACTTATTCATGACTAGGAGAATCTTCGTAACTTGATGTCAATAAAGCCCATACAACCGTATCCAGCCCTTCTCTTGCGGAGGAAGTCTGAACGTGTTCTAGTAGTCGCTGACCTCCACCTAGGTTGGGAGGTGCCCCTAACTCACAAAGGAGTCCATGTTCCATCCCAAACGCCAAAAATCTTGGACAGGATTCTCCAACTCATCAAAGCGTGCAAGCCAACACGCTTAATCTTTCTGGGCGATGTAAAACACGCGATTGCAAAGGTGGAAATGCAGGAGTGGCGCGACATTCCAGATTTTTTCGAAGCCCTGGAGAAAAGGGTACCAGACATTCAAGTTGTTCCAGGAAACCACGATGGAAACCTTAAGCCTCTCCTACCCGAGACCGTTAAAATTCTACCATCAACTGGGATTGCCCTTGAAAACGTCGGGCTCTTCCATGGACATACATGGCCGGCGCTAGAGCTTCTAGGATGTCGTAGCCTCATCACAGGTCACGTCCATCCCACGGTTGCGTTTCGCGATCCCATGGGCTTCCGAATAACAAGGCAGGTTTGGGTTAAAGGTGGATGTGATGGTAAGCGGTTGGCGAAATCCATCCTTGATCGTTTAGGGGTCAAAGCCAGCACCAATCCTTCCACGGTGCTACGTGACCAAATCAACATAAGGCTCAAGGTTTCACAGTTTTTCATAATGCCTTCCTTCAACGAGTTTCTCGGAGGCCAGTCAATCAACGAAAGAAAATTGGGGAAAGGCGCAAAATCGAGAACCTTTATAGGTCCAGTTTTGCGTTCAGGAAGCATCAACCTAGATGATGCAGAAACATATCTCCTCGACGGAACCTTTCTAGGAACCGTGAAGCGGTTGAAAACTTTGAGTTAGCAAAGAAAAGAGCGGTCATTTGCCAACGATTTGAATCTAAGGGCATGAATACAGAAGATTTTTATAGAATTCTAGTCTCCACTAATTTAGTAAGGTGAAAAATTGTGGCATGGGATGACTTTCCAGAATGGTTTAGAAAAAGAATGAGACGCGCCCCCTTCTTTAGAAGTTGGTTCTTCGGAGACATGGAAGAGATGATGAGAGACATAGAAGAAATGATGGAAAAAGAATTCAGAGAATTTAAAACCCGTGTCCCAAAAGATTTGGTTCGCAAGCGCAAACTCCCAGACGGCTCAACCATACATGAGTGGGGCCCCTTCGTATACGGCTACAGCATGACCGTTGGCCCTGACGGAAAGCCGAAAATAAGGGAGTTCGGCAACGTAAAGCCTTCGCGCAAACCCGAAGCCTTCGGTCTAACCAAACCCAGTCTTGACGTAAAGGAAGAACGTGAGCCTCTGGTAGATATCATCAACACCGACGGCGAAATTAAGGTCGTAGCCGAACTGCCCGGAGTTGAAAAAGAAGACATCAAATTGCATGGAACGGAAGACACTCTTACCATATCAGTTGACACTCCAAAACGTAAATATTTTAAAGACATTGAAATGCCAGCGAAAATTGACCCAAAGAAAGCCAAAACTGAATACAAGAATGGAGTGCTAGAAGTTACAATCCCCAAAATCAAAGAGAAGAAGAAACCTCGAGGAGAACCAATAGAAATAGAATAGATAAGCGAAAAACAATCGTTGTCAACTAGCATGATCATTACATTCCATTGACTGAGCGTAACACCGCGCGCATCGGTTTTCACCAAATTACGTTACCGCCCTCAATGAATCGGAGAGAATACATGAAAAGACCCATAGAGATCAAAGTGCTTGAAAATACTTGTAAGGAAGCGAAAGCTAAAGGGCAAGTGACAGGCGCCCATCTGACCCAGCTTTCTGAAGCCTTCGGCTCCCGATTTACAAAGGCTTGGGAGACGATCAAGGAGGAGAGAGTCAAAAAATACGTTTTTAGACCAAGCGGTAGGATCGTTTGGATCGTGGTTGGCAGAGAACGTGACTACCTTGTTATGCCCGCCGCTGACTTTTGTTCTTGTGACGATTTCTATTTTCGAGTAATGGACAAAGAAGTACACCTGTGTTATCATCTTATCGCCCAAAAGATGGCTGACGCTCTAGAGTGGTATGACAGAGTAGAGGAAGATGACGACCTTTACGACTCCTTGATGGGAGAGTGGAAGAAGGTTACACCTTAAATATCCATCTTCCAAATTATAAGAAAGTGAGGATGCTTTCATGGACCCAGGAGTCTACTTTACAGTAATAATCCATGTTCTGATGGTGTTAATCTTCATAGCTCTAATCTTAGGCTTTTTATACATGATTTACGGCAGAGAAAAATCACCCGAATGATTCCAAGATTTTCTATCGTGCCCATTTCCGCAACACAACAAACAAAATTAAACCAAGAGCAGCTAGAGCAACACCCAGTAGGATCACCCAGAAGGCGTGTGGTCCCGTGCCGAATCCTATTGGAGGAAGTGGAAATATCCAGATAATTGTCCCTGCCCCAATGGACCCCCCGAACAAAACTGTCGCAATCATCATAACGATTGTTCCTAAGAACATCAGGAAAAAACCTAAGAGAAACAGTTTGAATGGAGTTGGCCATTGGAAAGATTCTAACACCGAAGTTTCCCCCCCAAGACTGCGGTAACATTCCAAGCAAATCCATCTGGTTGGTTCGAAGCAAACCTCACAGACCTCTCGACCACACTCTTGACAGACGTATCGCGCCGCACGCTTGCCGCAGACCTCACACGCTTTTACCTGCATGTCAGATGCCCGCTTCACCCAAGAACAAAACGAAAGATTAGCGTGACTATCAGCATGAGCACGATCAAGGATATCGAGAGTACGAGAAGTATTTTAACAGATTCTCTGTCGGTTCCGAAAACTATAGGGAAGGGACCGATAATAACCGCGCCTCCGCCCTTAACTTTCCCCTTCCCCCTTGTGGGGGCGAAAAACATGAAGATGACAGCCGCAAAGGCTATGAGAAATCCGGCGAGAAATAAGATGATCCCCAAATTGAATAATAATTGGCCGTCCATTTACNNNGCTAATATCTTTGGCCGGTTTCGGCAATTTAGTGAAGCGAAATGAGTTTAGAGAGGATCATTGAGCAAATCCTATCGTCTCGACCAGATCTTACACGCCAAGATGTCCACAAGATGATTGAGAATAAAAAGGAGGGAGTAAGAGGATTTTTTACGGATGAAGCCGCGGCGCGCATTATCGCTTCAGAGTTGGGAGCAGGAAACTTTCAGAAGCCTCTTCCACTCGAAATTCTGATTCAGAACCTTGTTTCGGGCTTGAATGATGTGACCGTGACTGGACGCGTCATCATTTCTTATCCTCCTCAGACTTTTACGCGTCGAGACTGGACTGAGGGAAAGATTGCTCGGTTGCTTATTGCAGACAGAAGTGGAACGTTGAAGGTGGTTTTATGGGACGAGAAGACGGTCTTGGTGGAGACTGGGAAAATCAAACAAGGACAAATCGTCGAGGTTTCCCACGGTTACGTGCGTGAGGGTTTAGATGGAAAGCTGGAGTTGCACGTGGGATCGCGTGGAAAAATCCAAATTGTTCTACCAGACGCTGCAGAGAAAAAGTAT
>JABAOH010005076.1_pt2 | contig 14002 bp, 11 predicted proteins | sample 7062181 | NCBI WGS metagenome assembly JABAOH01 (sample SAMN14538630, study PRJNA623070) | marine sediment metagenome | biome: marine biome [ENVO:00000428]; feature: marine pelagic biome [ENVO:01000023]; material: deep marine sediment [ENVO:00002113]; isolation source: pool of 5 deep marine... | reverse complement strand
TACATGAGGGATGATTCATTGCTGACCATAGCCATCATCGGGAAGACGAACGTCGGTAAAACAACCTTATTCAATGCCGCGACGCTGCTGAACGCCGAGATATCCAACTACCCATTCACAACCCAGGAGACGAACGTAGGCACGGCGTATGTCTGTGATGTCTGCGTGTGTAAGGAGCTGGGCGTCAAGGACAACCCATTGAACTCCGCCTGCATAGACGGTTGGAGGTACGCCCCGGTGAGGATTCTCGACGTGCCGGGGCTGATTAAAGACGCCTGGATCGGTAGAGGGCTGGGTAACAAATTCCTCTCAGTTATCGGGCAGGCGGATGCCCTCATCCACGTTGTAGATGCATCTGGTTCTGTCGATGCAGAAGGCAACATCACCCAGCCCGGGAGTGGTAACCCGGTTCAGGATGTCATGGACATCGAGATGGAGATCGAGATGTGGATCGCGGACATTATCAGCCACAACAGGCAGCTCATCGCCAGAGAGGCTATGTCCTCATCTTTTGAGGAGGCTATAACGAAGAGCCTTTCGGGGATCAAGGCCAGGCGACCCCAAGTAGCCAAGGCCTTGAAGAATTCTGGACTGGAGGAGAGGCCCATCCAGAATTGGAACCTCGAACGGACTGTCCAGTTCGCCGCCGAACTCCTTCCTCTCATCAAGCCAACCCTGATCATCGCTAACAAGATGGACCTCCACACAGCAGAGGATAACATCGAGATACTCACAGACTACTATAGCCACAGCCTAGTCGCCGCGTGCTCCGCGGAGGCTGAGCTAGCCCTGAGGAGGGCGGAGAAGATGGGACTGCTCTACTACACGCCGGGCCAGGAGAAGTTCGTGATAGCGGAGGACGCCGAGTTAACGCCGGCACAGCGGAACGCCCTTGACTACGTCGAGGAGAGGGTGATGGCCAAGTGGCTGAGGACCGGGATCCAACAGGCCCTCAACACGGTGGTCTTTAAGCTCCTCAAGACCAACATGGTCTACCCCGTTGGCGACGAGTCGAAGTATTCGGATCACCATGGGAACGTGCTCCCCGACGTCCACTTAATGCCTGATAGATCAACCCCACTAGATCTGGCTGGGGAGGTACACACGAGACTCGCAGAAAACTACATCCTTGCGATAGACGCCAAAACTGGATTACGCCTGCCCAAGGACTACACACTTAGGCATAGGGATGTCATTAAGATCATGACTCAGCCCCGGGCCAAGACAAGATAGACGTTTCTCGTACCAGTCGTAGTCACATTTATTCTGAAAGGATTGAGCAGAGCTGATGAGCTTCTCGATGGGGATTCTAACCCCCTCTAACTTCCTGGGCTTCGCCAATCATGGGGACAAAAACGACCGAAGTTATGTGGGTTACCGTTAGCTCCTCTCCACTTTTCTCTATGAGAGTTAGGGTCTGATAGTAGGCGGTGCTCCCAAGCGGCAGGATTAGGCGACCTCCCTCCTTGAGCTGCTGCAGTAGGTAAGGCGGGACGTGATTAACTGCGCAAGTGATTATTATGGCGTCGAATGGGGCGTACTCCTCCCAACCGAAATACCCGTCCGCCCATTTAACCTGGACGTTGTCGTATCCGAGGCTCTCCAACCGCTCCTCGGCGCTTTTCGCCAGCCCCTCTCTGATCTCTATAGTGTATACCTCCTCGCAAATTTCGGCGAGAACAGCCGCCTGATATCCCGAGCCAGTTCCTATCTCTAGCACCCTCTCGCTACCCTCAAGTTTAAGCGACTCCGTCATGAGAGCGACGACATAAGGCTGGGAGATTGTTTGCCCCTCTGCTATGGGGAGAGGGCTATCGACGTAGGCACGTTCTTGAAGAGATGGATCAACAAATAGATGCCTGGGCATCTTACCCATTACGTCCAGAACACTCAGATCAGATATGCCCCTACTTTTTAGCTGGTTCTCCACCATGCTGGCTCTTGCTTTTTCAAACTCGTCCCTGCTTCTTTGCGACAAGAAGTATTCATAGACGAAGACTGAACCGACAACAACTAGACCGACCAGGATAGAAACCTTAATCATCAGCCTCAATTGCTGCTCCCCCGGCTGGTCATCGAAATCACCTTCGGTTTCTATCTAATCAAATCCAGTACATGGGGGTTTCGTTTAGAGTCAATTTCTCGGTAGGGAATATTCGTCTACTTCTGTCAAAGAAAACGTGTATACCTCAATGTATTGTTGTCTAATTTGTTTAATGTGTTATATCTTATAGTCTGATTGCGGGGTAATCTTAAATGGGGTGTGGATATGGGGCGATGGAGTTTGAGGTATCTTGGAGTCTTCCTCCTCTCCGCCGCCACCATAATGCTTCAGGTCTCCTACACGAGGATCTTCTCTGTTACCCTCTGGTATCACTTCGTTTGGATGGTCGTAAGCATTGCGCTGCTAGGTTACGCCGTTAGCGGAACCCTCCTGTCGGTCTATCCAAAATTGCTGAGGATAGACTTCGACAACATGCTCACAATTACGTCGGCTCTTTTCTCTATGTCATCCTTGCTAAGCTACATCGCTTCTAACAACATCCCATTCGACCCCTCTAGGCTGGCGTGGGACCGGTTCCAGCTCCTATACATCGTCGCCTACTACATCATATTATCAGTGCCGTTCATTCTTAGCGGACTGGCAGTGGCCCAAGCCGTGGAGAAAGCCGGGGACAGGATAAACAGGTTGTACTTCTCGAACCTACTCGGATCGGCCATCGGAGCCGTCCTCGCGCTTCCTCTATTCGGACCTCTTACGGGACCGGGGGTCATGGTCGTCACATCCATTATAGCAGGCGTCTCCGCCTTCTCATTCGCTTTAAACAAGAGGGGCAGAGGAGTCTTCTTTGTTTCGAGCTGGTTGCTTGTGCTTCTGGTTCTTCTGCCTAACGCTGTAGGGCTCCTCCCCATGCGAATATCTCCATACAAGAGCCTAATGGTGGCCATGAGGTATCCAGGCGCCAGGCTCATCGAGACAAGGTGGAACGCCCTCTACAGGGTCGATGTCGTCGAAAGCGGATTTGTTAGGTATGCTCCAGGGCTCAGCCTCACCTACAGTAACCCTATACCAGATCAGATCGGCGTCATCGTGGACGGCGACGACCTGAACGCCATTACGAGATACGACGGTGACCCAATCTCGCTAACATTTACGGAGTTCCTCCCGTCATCGCTTTCATACCGGCTCAGCGACAGTCCAAGGGTTCTCATCATGGGATCGGGGGGAGGGTTGGGTGTCCTCACAGCCATACACCACGCCTCAGTTAAGATTACAGCGGTCGAGGCGAACCCCATCGTCGTCGATCTTGTGCGGAAGGAGTACGGCTCCTTCTCGGGTTCCATATATACGGACGAGAGGGTCAGGGTGGTAGTTGCCAATGACAGGAGCTTCATTCAAGGAGCTATAGAGGAGTATGACATCGTCGAGTTCTCCATGCGGCACGGGGCCTCGGCCTCCTCCACAGGCATATACGCCCTCTCAGAGAACTACGTCTACACCGTCGAGTCCTTCACGGAGCTCATCGACCACCTCTCAGAGGATGGTTTCCTAAGTGTCTCTACTTGGCTGTTGCCGCCGCCGAGGGAGGACGTGCGCATCGCGTCGCTGGCCATCTCTGCCCTAGAATCCCTCGGGAATCCCAACCCAGCTGACCACATAGCCGTTATACGTTCTTGGGGGACGATCACCCTCCTCGTCGGCAAGAGCCCATTAGATGCCGAGGAGATCGCGGACATCAGGGGCTTCTGCGAGGAGATGGGATTCGACATCGTTTATGTCCCAGGCGTCGAACCCAGCGATGTCAACGTCCACAACAGATTCCCTGAGCCCATGTACTACAACATCGTCAACGGGATGCTCCATTCGGATGATAGAGAGAAGTTCTACGCCGGTCTTCTTTACGACATTACGCCAACCACCGACGAGAGGCCCTTCTTTTTCCACTTCTTCAAGTGGGGCCGTTTGCTGGAGACTTACGAGAGCCTAGGAAGGAAGTGGCAGCCCCTCGTCGAGGGTGGGTACCTCGTCCCTATAGCTCTGGTCCAGGCACTTGGCCTCTCGATCGCGTTGATCCTACTACCCCTCCGAAGACTAGGAGGTTTGGAGGTCGAGGGCAGATGGAAAATTCTCATGTATTTCTTCTGCCTCGGGTTAGGTTACATGTTCATCGAGGTGGCGTCGATTCAGAAGTTCATACTTCTCCTGGGGCATCCTACGTATTCGATCTCGGCCATAATATTCAGCTTGCTCCTCGCCTCTGGCCTAGGAAGCTACCTCTCGGGGAGGATTGAGCCTAGGAGTAGAGGGCATAAACTAGTGCTCCTTTCGGTCGGCCTCCTTGCGCCCATTTACTGCCTAGCTTCTCCCTTCGTACAATCGTTGCTCGGCCTGCCAATATCATTCAGGCTCATCGGCTCCTTCGTTGTAATGGCTCCATTGGGCATTCTGATGGGCATACCCTTCCCCGTTGGCATAAGGATGCTTACCGAGCCCAAGAAAGCCCTTGTCCCATGGGCTTGGGCCGCCAACGGTTGTGCCTCGGTTCTTGGGTCCATGTTGCCGACGATCTTGGCTCTGTCGTTTGGTTTCTCGAGGGTCTTCCTGGTTGCGGGGATCATATATCTGGTGAGCCTCTGGACGATCATTATCTTACAACAGAGTTAGATAGGAAAAAACGACCCCTAGATCTTTCTGACATCTTTTACTTTTATGTAGTTTTCAGTAGCTCTTTGGCTCTGGGTCCCTAATTATCGACCCTGCAGCACAGTGGATTGACCCGCTGTTCCTGGGGCCAACTAGGGACGAGCACTCGACCTCGACGACCTCCACGCCGATGCTCTCGAGCCACTTTGTCGCCTTGGGGGTCCCTGTTGGGACCAGGATCTTCATGGGTTCTAGTACGACACCTGTCTCAGGTCCACGCTTCTCTAATGTTCGCCGCTCATCCCTCGTCCGGGAGAACCTGCAGACCTCGTCCGGTGGCACGATGAATTGCCAATCCATCTCGGTTTTCATCCACTCGACGAGGTGGGGGTCGAGCGTCCTAGGGTCCTGGATGGAGGTGTGCCTGTCTATCAAGGCGTAGTGGCTGGCTCCGAGGCGGGTCCCGTATCCCGGCATGAGCCTCACGTCGACCTCCGGGTCCTGAGTCTTGACGATCCTGGCGAACTGCTCGTGGCCAAACTCGTTTGCCCTCATCAACTCTGGCTGATACGTGTTGGCTCGGGGATAGTGCACTGAGACGACCACGTGCTTCTCGTCGAGCCAGCCTATGGGTCCGCCCTCGGCCATGCCGTTGCCTACGATCATCCCGACGACTGGACAGCCTGCCTCTGCGAGGGTCTGGTAGGTGGGGGGCTCCTCCCCCTTCCTGATGTGGTCGTACATCCGGAGGATTATCTGGCCGTAGACTGCGGGGTGGCAGACGTCGTCTGTGTAGATCGCCTTCACCTGGTAGGGTGGGTCGTTGGGGTCCGGCTTCCTGATGAGGACCTCGACGCCTTCGTCCTCGTAGGCCTTGACGAGGTTCTCGTGGTGCTCCATCAGCTCGTCGAGGTCAGGCTTGAAGGACATCCTCCAAGCCGCTAGGGATCTTTCGTGGGGGGGCCAGGGCGTCGGCTCGCCCACGCTGAGGAACTCCCGCCCGGGTCTGTGGAGGAGGACCGTCCGAAGCTTCCCGACGTTCGTGTTGGCCTTCCACTTCCTACCCCAGATCTTCTGCAGCTCTTCCCCGAAGTCGGATAGGACCTGTGGGTGGTGCTTCATGTACTGCTCGTGGAGGGAGAGGCCGGTGTTTTTCTTGAAATGGTCCTCCTCCTCTCCGCTCTCCGTCTGGTACTCTCCTTCGCTGGCCATGATGAACCAGTCTAGACTCGGGCGCGTTGTAATTAAAATTTGGTACGGTCGATACGTTGAGTTCTTGGAGTCGCTGTTACTGCCGTAGTTATGTTTGGTTTCACTTGTGGCGGTTTTACGTGGGCTCGCGTTTCTGGCTTGCGGTGGGGTCTCGGCGCGTCGGTGGGTTGTCATAAGGGTTTCAGGTTTTTTGCTTTTCCGTGTGAATCCCGTGGTTCTGGGGTCTGGTGGTTCACTGTTTTGGGTTTCTGCGTTTTTGGGGCTGGAAACGGTTGCTTGGGGGCACGTTTTTATAGGGATCGGATCTGGGAGGGGCGTTTTTCGGGTTCCTTTCGTCGATCGGGGTGTTTTTCGTGTGACGATGGTGTAACCCTCTCTTCACGCACGTGATTTACGTGGATGTCTAGGTTTCTCCGCAGGGTGGCCTCTCCGTCTCTTGGATTTCCTGGGCTATCTTCCGCCTCAGCCTGAAGTCCGTCGTCAGGTACTGGGCGTAGAGCATGGTGCCCTCCTCGCCGTCTGGCAGCCTGGCGAAGCGCTCCCAGCAGCCTCCACGCTTGCGTCGTTCGCGTTCGACGCTCTCTCTCACGTTCTCGGATTCGCCGACCTGCAGGATGTCAGCGCGTTTTATCATGTCCGGCGATACCCTGAGCATGCTGGATGAAGTCCACCTCACGGCCCATCCGTCCCAGGCGACGACGTAGACACCCGGCCTGGAATCCAGATCAGAGGGGCTCTTGTGCCACCCCTCGAACTCGGCCGCAGATCCTCACCATTCAGTACAAGCTTACGCTTTTCTTACCGCCCTATAAATGCTTACAGGCGCTCGCGCGTCTACACGAATCCCGAGGAATCGCTTCGAGCGCGCCAATCTTTTAAACAGTAAGAGGGAATTTACCATTGCATTGAGGTGAAACAATGGCTCAATCTTCTAACACGCTCATAGTGGGCGCCGTGATAGCGTTGGTGATCGGCGCGGCCATCGGATGGTTCGCATATCCTGCGATGAACCCCGCTCCGACTCTGGAGGACTATGTTACCAAAGACACCTACGACGCATTACAGATCCTATACGACAACAGCCAAGCTGAACTTGGTGAAGCTCAGGATGACCTCACCACAGCCAATGACAACCTGGCTAAGGCGCAGACCGATTTGGAAGCTGCTCAAGCAGAGATCGAGGAACTAAAAAAACCCAAGAAGGTCGGCCTCATACTTGCGACGGGCGGCCTTGGTGACAAGTCCTTTAACGACATCTCGTACGCCGGGTGCCAGATGGCAAAGGACAAGCTGGGGGTAGACTTCGACTACGTCGAGCCCAAGGCGATAGCAGAGTACGAGGGCTTCCAGAGGGACTTCGCCAAGTCGGGCGAGTACATCATCATTGTCTGCATCGGCTTCGACCAAGCATTTCCACTTGAAATAGTCGCTGCTGAGTATCCCGAGCAGAACTTCGCTCTCGTGGATATGGTCGTGGACAACCCCAACGTGGCGTCCCTCACATTCAGGGCAAACGAGGGATCCTTCCTCGTCGGTGTCGTCGCAGGAATGATGACCGAGACAGAAAAGATCGGCTTCGTCGGGGGCATGGACATCCCTCTCATCAGGGACTTCTTCGAAGGGTATGAGGCCGGTGCCAAATGGGCGAATCCGGATGTCACCGTCTCGGAGCCTGTCTTCGTCGGGGCCTGGGCCGATCCGACTAAAGGAAAGGAGCTGGCCACAACACTAGTTGAGGGGGGAAACGATGCTATTTACTCAGCTGCAGGCAAGAGCGGGCTGGGCGCCCTAGAGGCCGCCCATGAAGAAGGCGTGATGGCTTTCGGTGTCGATCTATGCCAGGACTACCTGTACCCTGAGATGGTCGCCAGCATGACCAAGAGGGTTGACGTAGCCGTGTACGAGATGATACTGAGCGCACTAGTCGGTAAGTTCCAGGGAGGCTTCTACAGCGGCGGCATCATGGAAAGATGGATCGGGATGTGCAGGCTACCAGAAGAGGAATCCCTCTGGGAGGATCTGTTTGACTTCGAGCACCAGCCGCTTACCGCTGATGTACTCGCCAAAGCGAAGGAAGCCAGGGACGGCATCCTCTCCGGAGAGATCACTGTACCGACCGGTTACGACTAAACAATTATATCTCATTTCCCCACTCCTTTTTTGCTATCCCATGACTCCAGCCGTAGAACTACGAGGCATCACCAAGTCCTTCCCCGGCGTCCTAGCAAATGATCACATAGACTTCTCTGCTGAGAAGGCAGAGATCCATGGGCTGCTGGGGGAGAACGGGGCCGGGAAGACAGTGTTGATGAGCATCTTCTATGGGCTATATCGTCCCGACGAGGGTAAGATCTTGGTGAACGGGGAGGAGGTCGAGATGGACAGCCCTGCCAAGGCGATGAGGCTTGGCGTCGGTATGGTCCACCAGCATTTCATGCTCGTCCCCAGCCTCACAGTCGCCGAGAACATTACCCTTGGGAGGGAGCCCACGAAGAACAGTGTCTTGCTAGACAAGGAGAAAATGCTCAAGGATGTCAAGGAGTGCTGCCAGATTTACAAGCTGGATGTGGATCTTGAAGCTCCCGTCCATAGCCTCTCAGTCGGGGTGCAGCAGAGGGTCGAGATCCTCAAGACCCTCTACCGCGGGGCCGACATTCTTGTCCTAGACGAACCCACGGCCGTCCTCACCCCCCAGGAGGTAGAGGATCTCTTCAACGCGGTCAGAGCCTTAAAGGAGGAGGGGAAGACCGTCATCTTCATCTCCCACAAGCTCAAGGAGGTCCTCGCCATCTGCGACAGAATCACAGTCCTGAAGAGGGGGAGGGTTGTCGGGACAGTCAAGGCCAGCGACACAGACCTCGGGGAGCTGGCGGAGATGATGGTCGGTAGACAGGTCGTCACCACCTTCGAGAAGAGGCAAACTGAGGAAAGAGAGACCGTGCTCAAGGTCATGGGCCTCAAGGCCCTGGACGACAGGGGCTTACCCGCACTTCGGAGTGTGGGCTTAGAGGTACACTCATCGGAGATCCTCGGGGTCGCCGGAGTCGAGGGAAACGGTCAGACAGAGCTTGTCGAGGTCCTCATGGGGCTGAGGAGGGCCACTGAAGGGAAGGTACTCTTAGATGACGCCGAGATCACTCGGGCAACTCCTGAAGAGAGGATCAGGTCTGGGATCTCCCACATCCCGGAGGACAGGCACAAGAGGGGGCTTGTGCCAGACTTCACGGTGATGGAGAACCTAATCCTCGGTAGCCACAAGGAGCCAGCTTTCACCAAATGGGGCTTCAGCCTAGACTTCGACAAAGCCATCAACTTCTCGAAGGAGCTAATCGGGGACTACTCCATCCAGACGCCGAGCGTAGAGACCCCCGCAAGGCACCTGTCGGGAGGGACACAGCAGAGGGTCATCGTGGCCAGGGAGTTCAGCAGGAGGCCCAAGCTTATCATCGCCGCCCAGCCCACAAGAGGCCTCGACGTCGGGGCGACAGAGTACGTCCGGGGGAAGCTAGTCGAGATGCGCGACCAGGGCAGCGCCGTCCTCCTCGTCTCTGCCGACCTCGACGAGATCCGGATCTTGAGTGACAGGATAGTTGTGATGTATGAGGGTGAGATAGTGGCGATAAAGGATCCCAAGACGACGAGCGAGCAGGAACTCGGACTGCTTATGGCTGGTGGGAAGCGTGACTGAAGGCAGAAGGAGAATCAATGATCTGGCTGAGGGATTGCCTCCAACATTTTTACCCAAGTTGGGGTCGGGGCTGCGAAGAGTACTGATCCAGGTCGTGGCAATCATGTTCGCCTTTGTAGCGGGGGCAGTGGCGCTGTATGTGACGGGCTACTCCCCCTTGGATGCATACAGCGCGATGCTGAGGGGGGCGTTCGGCGATGTCTTCGGGATCGGCCAGACCTTCACCCAGGCAACCCCGATAACGTTCACCGCCCTAGCGTTCCTGTTCGCGTTCAAGGGTGGTCTCTTCAACATAGGGGCAGAGGGGCAATTCCTGATAGGGGCGTTCGCCTCTGCGCTTGTTGGGATATCTTTCAACGGCCTGCCACCATTCATACATATACCCCTTGCGCTCCTCGCAGGGGCCGTGGCAGGCGGCCTATGGGGCTTCATCCCCGCAATCCTGAAGGCAAAGCTCGGTGCCCACGAGGTCATCACGACGATGATGCTGAGCTACATTGCGCTGTACATGACAGGATACATGGTGAACTACCCCTTCAAGGCCCCGGGGTGGGTGGCCCAGACCGTCCCTATCGCACCCTCGGCGAGGCTGCCGCGCATACTCCAGCCCACACAGCTCTCGGCCTCGATCTACGTAGCGGTCGTCCTCGTAGTACTCACGTACTACATCCTCAGGAAAACGACCTTCGGCTACGAGATCAGGGCCACAGGGCTGAACCCAACGGCGGCGGAGAATGCCGGTATCAACATACAGCGGGGGATGATCCTCGCAATGGTCGTCAGCGGGGCCATGGCCGGGCTCGGAGGTTCTGGCGAGATCATGGGGGTCCATAGGCGCTTCATCGAGGGCTTCTCCCCCGGCTACGGCTGGGACGGGCTGGCGGTGGCTCTCGTTGGAGGCCTTCACCCGGTGGGCGCCCTCCTCGCCGCGTTGCTCTTCGGGGCTTTTAGGAGCGGCGGCATGGTCATGACGAGGGCGATGGGTGTTCCCCTCGATATCGTCTTCCTCCTCCAGGCGCTGATCATCCTCTTCGTGGCGGCGCCCATGCTGATCCGAAGCATCCTGAGGAGGGGTGGCTTGAAATGGTAGATCTCCTGAGTGTCATCAGCGTCGGGCTCTTCGCTGCGGCACTCAGGATGGCCACCCCGATAGCCTACGCCTCCCTGGGGGGCATCTTCTCCGAGAGGGTTGGCATCATCAACATCGGGCTAGAGGGGATGATGCTCACCTGCGCTTTCACAGGCGTAGCAGTGAGCTACTACACCGGCAACCCATGGCTGGGGGTCTTGGCGGCCCTTCTCGTTGGTGGGCTGCTCGGGTTCTTCCACGCGATCCTGACCGTGAAGTTCATAGGAGACCAGATAGTGAGCGGGACGGGCATAAACATATTCGCCATCGGCTTCACGGCGTATATGAGCCAGGTGATCTGGGGTTCTAGGGGCGCATCAGACAGCGTCCAGGGGCTCAAAGTAGTATCGATACCTCTGGTGAAGGACATACCGGTCGTAGGGAGGATAATTGGATCCCACACACTCCTTGTCTACATCATGATGCTTGTGACCGTGCTCTCTTACATCGTTCTTTTCAGGACCCCCTTGGGGCTCAGGATTAGGGCGGTTGGGGAGCACCCCACCGCAGCTGAGACGGCAGGCATCGATGTCCTAAGGGTGAAGTACGTCTGCGTCACGGTGAGCGGCATGCTGGCCGGCCTCGGCGGGGCCTTCCTCTCCCTGGGCCACCTCAAACTTTTCGCCTGGGGGATGACCGGCGGACGCGGGTTCATAGCCCTTGCAGCGATGATCTTCGGCAAGTGGATGCCTCTCGGAGCGTTCGGGGCGAGCCTCCTTTTCGGCTTCGCGGATGCCCTGCAGATGAGGCTCCAGGCCCTGGGGCTTCTGCCTCCCCAGATAATACTGACTATCCCCTACGTGCTCACCGTCGCGGTCCTTGCCGGAGTCGTTGGGAAGGCCACCCCCCCTAGCGACTACAAGCCCTACGTTAAGGAGTGACCGCTTTCGAGTAATTTCACGGCCTCGATCGCTATCCTGATCTCGTCCTCGATCGCCTTCTGTACGCGCTCATCAAATTCCCCGGATTTCTCTCCGGGTTCGAACTCGCCCTTCTTGATCCCTTTCAGCAGGTTCCCGTCGACGGCCATGATGGCCCCGGACCTCAGCCCCTTCAACATGGCCAATGTGAAGATGACGGAGCACTCCATCTCTACCGACAGAACGTTCGCATCACTGAATCGGGACATCGTCTCGTCCTCGGAGTAGAAAGTGTCCGAGCTTAGAACGGTGCCCACATGGACCTCCCTCCCCATTCGCTCCGATGCCTCAACCAGGGCAGAGACGACGCCGAAATCAGCGACAGCGGGGTACTCGACTGGCACGTACGACCTCGTCGTCCCTTCTCCGCGCACGGCCGCAGTGGCCACGACGATGTCGCCCACATTTATGTGGGGTTGGAGGGCGCCCGTAGTCCCGACCCTTATGAAGGTCTCGGCGCCTATCCTCGCCAGCTCCTCCACGACGATGGCCGCAGAGGGGCACCCGATGCCGGTGTTGCAGGCCGATATCCCAACGCCGTCGACCTGCCCAGTGTAGGTGATGAACCCCCTGTACTCGGAGACCCTCCGCGCCTCTTCGAAGAACGACGCGATTTTCACAACTCTCCCAGGGTCTCCGGGGAGCAGGACGCACTTTGCGACGTCCCCAACTCCGCATATTATGTGAGGCTGTATTCTTTTTTTCATCGTAAACACTCGATCGGATTTTGATGCTCTCAAATGATATAAAATTCGAACGGTTCTAAAAGGGAAAGAATATTTCTGGAGGTAATGCTCGGATCAGAGGGTCTCCTCGAGCATCTCGATGAATTCCTCGGCCTGCCTTATCCCCTTCTCCCAGAATGCGTCCTGCGTTATGTCGAAGCCGATTTCGGCGGCTAACTCTCTGGGGGATCTGCTCCCCCTCGCGGCCAGGAGCCCCTTCATCTTCGGGACGAAATCCTTCCCCTGCTCCTTGTACAGTCTGTAGAGGGCGAAGACGAATAGCTGTGCGAACACATAAGGGTAGTTGTAGAAGCGGCGGTTCGCAATGTAGTAGTGAGGCTTCATTGTCCACTCCCACTTCATGACCTCGAGCCATTCGACAGAGTTTCCGTAGATCATGTCCCTGGCCGCCGTCCAGAGCCTGGAGACGGTCTCACCGTCAAGGAACTCCCCCCTCTCTATGGCGTCGTACATGCTCTGCTCGAAGAAGACCCTAGCCGAGACCTGAAACGCTGACATGCCGAACTTGTCGAGAACGCTGGCGAGGATCGCCTGCTTCTTCTCCTTCGTCTCGGCCTTCGAGAGGAGCCTCTCGGTGAGGAGCAGCTCCCCGAACTTGCTCCCGCACTCCGCGATGCAGCTCCCCGTCCCGAAGTTGCTCGGGTTCTGTGCCCTTGAGCCTAGGTAGGCGTGGACGGCGTGGCCGAGCTCGTGGGCCTGGGTGAAGACGTTGCCGATCTTCCCGTTGAAGCTCTGGAGTATGTAGGCGCTCTTCCCAGCCATCCACGAGCTGCTGAAGGCCCCGGACCTCTTCCCCCTCCTAACCTCGCCGTCGATGTGCCTCCTCTCGTACATCTCGTCGACCCAGCCGCCAACCTCCTCGTCGAACCCCTCGTACGCGCCGACCACCTCCTCCCTGGACTCCCTCCAAGAGTAATCCATCTCGGGCGCATTTGGTAGCGGCGCCACTATGTCGTAGTTTGCCAGCTTAGGGAGCCCCATGAGCCTCGCCTTGAGCCTCAGGTACCTCTGGTATACGCCCACGCTCTTCTCGATGGTCCTCATCAAGGCTTCTATGGTCTGCTGGTCTACGTCGTTGGAGATCAGGCTCTGGGTCATCGGGCTCGGGTAACTCCTCAGCTCGCACATCGTGAGGTGGTCGGAGCAGACGGCCCGGATTGAGCTAGCCCAGACGATGTCGTCCGCCCCGAGGCCCTCGTAGACGATCTGGTTCGCCCGCTTCCTAAGGTCGCGGTCCGGGCTCTCGTAGAAACCTATGATTTCGCCGTATGGCAGGGTCCTCGTCTCCCCCTCTATCTCTATGTCGAAGGTGCGTGTCGAGAGCCAGTCGCTCTGGAGCGTCTGCCACGCCCTGACGCCGTTCCTGTCCTTGGCTATCGAGAGGCGCTCCTCGGTCTCCGAGAGCATGTGGGGCACCCTCCTCACGATCTTCTCGAGGTAGTGCCTGTACTCCGAGAGGACCACATCCTCGACTAGAGACGGGCTTTCGGCGAGGAGCTTCCCGATCTCTATGTCTATGAACGCTAACGACTGGCTGACCTTCGCTGAGGCCCTGCGCTCTGCGTCGCTAAGCTGCTTGGCGACGTCGTCGGTGGAGTCGGCCGAATACATCAGCCTACAGTACATGGTCGCCCCCTCGTATTCTAGGGTGAAGGCGTCCTT
>JABAOH010152597.1_pt1 | contig 14007 bp, 12 predicted proteins | sample 7062181 | NCBI WGS metagenome assembly JABAOH01 (sample SAMN14538630, study PRJNA623070) | marine sediment metagenome | biome: marine biome [ENVO:00000428]; feature: marine pelagic biome [ENVO:01000023]; material: deep marine sediment [ENVO:00002113]; isolation source: pool of 5 deep marine... | reverse complement strand
CCACCTACGCCCAGGAAGGTATCGGCGTCCACAAGGGCTACGAGTACGCTCGTGTGTCCAACCCGACACGGACCGCTCTGGAACAAAACATAGCAGCGCTGGAGGGCGCCCGGCACGGAGCGGCGTTCGCCTCGGGACTCGCCGCCATCGAGGCGATGGTCAAGCTGTTGTCCGCCGGCGACCACGTCATTTGTGGCGCCAACGTGTACGGCGGAACGGACCGTCTGTTCCGTCAGGTTTTGGCGCGTCTGGGCCTCCAGTTCACCTTCGTGGACACCCGCGACCCCGGGAAGATCCAGGCGGCCACCCGCGAGAGCACGCGGCTTGTTCTGATCGAGACGCCCACCAACCCGCTCATGCACCTCACCGACATCGCGGCCGCCGCCGAGATCGCCAGGGGGTGCGGCGCCTGGCTGGTTGTCGATAATACCTTCGCCACGCCGTTTTTCCAGCGGCCGCTCGAACTCGGCGCCGATGCGGTGGTCCATTCCAGCACCAAGTACCTGAACGGTCATAGCGACGTGGTGGGCGGTGTGCTGGCGACGTCGAGCGACGAGATCATCGAGGGGCTGCGGTTCATGCAGAAGGCGGCGGGCGCCGTCCCGGGCCCAATGGACTGCTGGCTGGTCCTGCGCGGAACGAAGACCCTGCACGTCCGTATGCAGGCGCACGATCGCAACGGCCGCCGCATCGCCGAGTGGCTGGAAGGGGAGCCGCGCGTCGAGAAGATCTTCTACGCCGGGCTCCCCTCACATCCGCAGCACAAGCTCGCCTGCCGCCAGATGTCCGGCTTCGGCGGCATGATCTCCATCGAACTGGGGAGCCGGGAGCGCGCCGACCGGTTCTGCCGGGCGACGCGGATATTCACCCTGGCCGAGAGCCTGGGCGGCGTGGAGAGCCTGGTGAGCCACCCGGCGGCGATGACCCACGCGGCGGTGCCGGCCAAGGATCGAGAAGCGATGGGAATCACCGATGGTCTGGTTCGCCTCTCGGTCGGTATCGAAGCGGTGGAGGACCTGCTCGAGGATTTGGAGCGGGCGCTGTCCGCCGCCTGAGCGGCTGAGACCGCCGGCTCATCCCTTCGTATCGAGGAACATCGAGGAACAACGGTTGAACGATATGAGAATCCTGGTCGTCGGTTCGGGAGGTCGGGAGCACACGCTCCTCTGGCAGTTGAAGCGCGAGCGACCCGATGCCCAGCTCTACGCCGCCCCGGGAAACGGGGGCACCAAGGGCTTGGCGGAGTCCGTCCCGCTCAAGCCTGAGGAAATCAAAGGGCTCGCCNNAAGAAATCAAAGGGCTTGCCGACTTCGCGGACTCGCGCGAGATGGACCTCACCGTCGTCGGACCCGAGGCGCCCTTGGTCGCGGGTATCGTCGACGCTTTTCAGCAGCGCGAGCTGCCGATCTTCGGGCCCACCGAGCGGGCCGCCGAGATCGAGGGGTCGAAGGCGTTCGCCAAGACGCTGATGAAGAAAGCCGGTGTACCCACCGCCCCGCACCGCAGCTTCAACAGCTTCGATCAGGCCGAGCGCTACATCCGCCGGCAGGGGGCTCCCATCGTCGTCAAGGCATCCGGCCTCGCCGCCGGCAAGGGCTCGATCGTCTGCCGCTCGGTGGATGACGCGGTCGAGGCCGCGCAGGCGATAATGGTCGAAGAGCGTTTCGGCAGCGCCGGCACCACCGTCGTGGTCGAAGATTTCTTGAGCGGCGAAGAGCTCTCGATCCTCTACCTCACCGACGGCGAGCGTTCGCTCCCGCTCATCCCCTCGCAGGACCACAAGCCGATCGGCGAAGGCGATACGGGGCCGAACACCGGCGGCATGGGCGCCTACGCACCGGTCTCCATCGCCGACGATCAGCTGATCGGCCGTGTCACCGACCGCGTGGTCGAGCCCACGTTGGCGGAGATGCGGGCGCAGGGCCGAACCTTCCGCGGCGTGCTCTATTGCGGCCTCATGGTGAGAGACGGCGACCCCTACGTGATCGAGTACAACTGCCGATTCGGAGATCCCGAGACCCAGGCGATACTCCCGCTCATGGAGAGCTCGCTGCTCGAGGCCTTCCTGCAGGTGTCACGGGGCGGTCGGCTGGAGATCGACGAATTCTCCTGGAGCGAGCGGGCCGCCGTCTGCACCGTGCTCGCCTCCGGCGGATACCCGGGCAGCTACCCCAAGGGCAAGGTGATTCAGATCCCGGAGACGCTGGGTTCCGATCCCGATCTCATCATCCTGCATGCCGGCACACGCCGCGATCCCGAGGGCAAGCTCGTCACCGCCGGTGGGCGCGTGCTCGGTGTGGTCGGCCTCGGCGCCGACGTGACCCGGGCGGCCCGCAAATCCCTCGCCGGCGCCGACGCCATCCAGTTCGAGGGGAAGTACTTCCGCCGAGACATCGGATACCGCGAGATCGAGCGGGAGCGCTCCAGCTAGCGCGATGCCGGAGCTACCCGAGGCGGAGACGATCGCACGCGGCCTGCAGGCTCACCTGGCCGGCCGCCGCATTCAGCGCGTGCGCATCCATCGAGCCGAGGTGGTCGAGCCGATGACGCCGGCCGCTTTCCGGCGCGCTCTCCAGAAACGCCGCGTGCAGAAGGTCGGGCGCCGGGCGAAGTGGATCACGGCGCTACTCGACGATGGCTGCCGCTGGGTGACGCAACTGCGCATGACGGGACGCTACACCTGGACCCCCAACTCGCCGATGCGTGCCGCTCCCCACCTGTCGGCGAGTTTCCAGATCGAAGGACCGGAGGCGGGCGTGATCCGCTTCTATGATACCCGGCGCTTCGGACGGCTCTGGGTGTTGGACCCCGACGCCTGGCACGAGCTCGACCGACGCCTCGGCGTGGAGCCGCTCTCGCGGCGCTTGACGCCCGACGCCCTCGCCGCGTCCCTCAGAGGCTCGAAAGCGCCGATCCGGAACGCCCTCCTCGACCAGCGCCGTATCGCGGGGATCGGCAACATCTACGCGAACGAAGCCTGCTTTCAGGCGCGTCTCGACCCGCGCCGGCCCGGCGGCGACCTGAACCGCCGAGAGTTGCTTCGCCTGCATCGGGCCATCCGCCAGGTGTTGCGTGAGGCGGTGGACCGGCGCGGGACCTCGTTCAGCGATTACCGCGATGTGCTGGGCGGCGAAGGCGGGTTCCAGAACCGGCTCGACATCTACGGGCGTGACGGCCAGGCGTGCCGTCGCTGTGGAGGGGAGATCGTCCGAGTCGTGCTCGCCGGTCGCTCGGCTTTCTTCTGTCCCGGCTGCCAGCGTTAGAGTCCGGCCACTCGACCTCGACGTCTGCAACTTGCGCGCGAACAAACTTCGGGGATTATAGAGATGTGTTGAGTGGCGGCGTGGCGTTGCACGTAGCCCCGATGGGCCGCAGGGCCCCAGCGATTAGCCATGAGCTTCACCAGCAGACACCTACCCGTTCGCGGTCAGCCTCAGACCGCCGGCGCTCGTCTCGGATCGCTGGCCGTCGCCGCCGTTCTCGCGCTGAGCCTCCTGGCTTCGGCGACCGCAGCTGCCGCTCAGGATCCCGCGCTCTATCAATCCGCCCGTGCCGAGCTGGCCGCCGGCGACACGGTGGCGGCGCTCAATCTCCTGCGGAAGCTCACGAACGCGTCGCCCGATTTCGCGCCCGGGTGGGGCCTCCTGGGCAGCGTCCTCACCGAGCTGGCGAGCGGGGTCGCCACCGAGTTCCGCGAGCGCCTGGAGGCCGAGAAGGCGATACGCCGGGCTCTCGAGCTCGACCCCGGCAACCCGGCGTATCTGATGGTTTCCGGCAGCCTGAAGCGCAAGCAGCAGATGTATCTGGATGCGCGCCGCATGCTGAACCGGGCCGCCGGCGCCGTGGAGAAGTATCCCGCCAAGATCACGTCGGCGCAGCGGGCGCAGCTCTGGTTTCAGCTGGGCCTCTTCAGCGAGGACGTCTACTTCGACACGCGCGACCTGATGTTCGTGCCTAACCTGCCGGTTAATGCTCCCGAATGCGCCGGCCTGGGCGCCTTCTGTCTCAACTTCACGCGGCCGAAAGCATTCAACGAACACTTCCGTCACGCCGCCAGCCTGACCGAAGAGGGTGAGGACGATCTCCAGCGAACACTTGCGGCGTTCCGCCGGGCGCTCGACGCGGACCCGGCTCACGACGGCGCCTTTCGCCGGCTCGCGGTCCACCTGGTCGAGCTGGGTGAGCACGGAGAGGCCGAGATCGTCGCTCAGAACTTTCAGAGCGCAGCACCGCAGGATCCCTGGGGCTACCTGACGCTTGGCCTCGTGTACCAGCGAACGGGTCGGGATTCTCTGGCCGAGGCGCAATTCGATCGGGGGTTGGCGTTGGCTGCACCCGACATCGTCGAGCACTACCGGGACATCTCACCATTGTTGCGCGAGTCGCTGGCCGACGAGTACTCAAAGGCCAACGAACTGACACGGCGACGGCTGGAGGGGACGCTCTGGCGGAAATCGGACCCGCTCTATCTGAGTGCCGGCAACGAGGTGCGGGTGGCGCATCTCGCCCGGGTATCGTTCGCCGATCTCTGGTTCGAGGACCCGTCGAGTCGCAGCTGGGGCGCCGACACAGAGCGCGGCCAGATCTACGTTCGCTACGGGCCGCCGGAGCGCATCTGGCAAGTGAGACGCGACGAGGGCCGGGTCATGTCCGATCAGGACATGGCCGAGGCGTTCGCGGTCATGGAAGGGGCCGAGCCGATAAGCCGGTCCGCCACCAGCGCCAAGGCCGGCGGCCGCTGGATCTTCTGGAATTACGGCTGGGACCTTCCCAGCTTCATCTTCGAAAAGCAGCTGCGACATCGCCGCGCCAGACATATGTCGAGCTCGGCCTCCAAGCAGATGGAGGAGGAGGCCCGGGCGGCGCAGCCGGCCGCGTTCAGCACGAGCTTCGACCTCCACGACTATCCGGTCCAGATCGCCCGGTTCCGAGGAGCCGTCGACAGCATCGTCGAGGTCGATCTATACTCCGAGGTCCCGGGCGAAAAGCTGCTCGAGCAACCCGACACTCTGGAGTTCGGGGTCTTCGTTTTCGGGGGCGTCGAATACGCCGAGCTCTACCGCCGGACCTTCGAGTCCGCCATAACGCCGTCTCCCAGCGCGCTCACCTACTCGCTACCCCTCGGCCGCGGCCGCTACACCGTGAGCGTCGAGGCGCGAGCGCGCGACGGGTCGGCCGCCGTACGGCGCAGCGAGATCGAGGTCGAGCCCTACTGGGACGGTCGGCTCGCCCTCAGCGACCTGGTACTCGCCACCGCCGTCACGCCCAAGGCGGAGGCGCCCGCTGATCGCCGCGACTTCGCCATCCGCGTCAACCGCTCGGGGGTCTTCGACCCCGACCTGTCAGTCACCGTCTACTGGGAGGTCTACGGCCTGGCCACCGACGAGGAGGGTTTCGCGGACTACCGCGTCGAGCTCAGCGTGACCGACGCCGAGGGCAAAGGCGTGTTGGCTCGGGTCGCTCGCGCGTTCGGGTTCGGTGATGACCAGAGGATCGAGCTGACCTACGACCGCCTGGTGGTCTTCAACGGCGCGCGGGTACCGGAATATCTCAGCCTCGACCTGTTCGATTCCAAGCCGGGGCGCTATCGTCTGGGCATCCGGGTCGCGGATCGCAACGCCGACACGATCGCCTCGGCGGAGCGCGAATTCCAGCTCATCCGCCAGGACTAATCAGCTCAGTAAGTCAATCAGCCGCGCCCGCGGCGCACGACCCTTCCGGATGTCCAGCAGCGCGGCGGAGACCGGCAGACCGAACCGGCGCTGGCCGGCGCTCCCCGGGTTGACGATCAACACGCCGGCCGTCTTCGTCACGAGCGGTTGGTGGGTGTGCCCGTAGACGATGACCGAGTAGCCGGCGAAGCGCTCCAGCAGGTGCTCGGGGCGCGGCGAACCCCACTGGTGTCCGTGGATCACGGCGATCCGGTGTCCCAGGCGCTCGAGATCGAGTGCTTCCACCACCGCCTCACGCACCTCCCAACCGTCCACGTTCCCGAACACGGCGTGCACCGGCGCGATGATCTCCAGTTCGCCGAGTATCGACGGGTCGCCGACGTCGCCGGCGTGGATGATCTCGTCCACACCTTCAAACACGGCGTAGACCTCGTTGCGAAGCAAGCCATGGGTGTCAGAGATGAGACCGATCTGCATCGACAACACGGCTCCGCCAAGCGATCAGCTCTTTAGCTTGCGGACGGAGCCGCCGCGATAGGCGAGCACGGCGGTGCCCCCCATGAGCAGGCCTTCGATCACCCACAGCCAGTACTTGAGCGAAGTGGCGCCACCGGTGGCTAGCGAAATCCCCCGGGCCAGATCGACGCTCTGGAAGAACGGTGTGGCCGTGGCAGACGGCGCGGCGCGCAGGAAACTGAAGAGAGAAACGGAGGGCGGGAAGCCCGCGCTGGCGAGCCAGAAGACGACGTGAACCAGGGCGTAGGCGACGAGGGCGAGCGCGAAGACGTAGACATAGCTCCAGCCGGGAGGCCGTCGATGCCGAACCGAGGATGGCACTGCGGCGGCTTCGCCGATCACGACCCCGAGCGCAGCCGCCTCCAGGGCCAGGATCCAGATCCAGACCCTCAGAAACCCGGTGAGCACGGCCGCCACCAGAGCCAGCACCGTGCCCCAGGCGAGGGCGCGTGAGACCGGCGCCGAGGCCGCCAGCCGCCGGCGTCGCTCCAGGTCACGCCAGGCAGGGTCTGCGGCGCCAGCCGAGTCAGGCGACGGCGACCGGGACCCCTTCGGGCTCGGTTTTCGCGGTTTCGCTACGGACTTTTTCGACACGAACTCGGTGCAGCTCGTCGAGGAAGAAGACGTCGGCCAGGCCCGCCAGCTCCCAGGCGGAAGTGTTGAGCGCGTGTACCGCCGCCGCGATCTCTTCCGTGGACGCGTTCTGCTCCTCCATGCCGGCGGCCAGCTCCTCCATCGCCGCGGCGAATTCGGTGAAGCCCAGGGCGACGCCACGCAGGCGCTCCGCGGTGCTGCGAACGCTGCTGTCCACGTCAGCGCTGACTTCGGCCACCCGGTCCGCCCAGCTTTCCGCCTCGCCCGCGGCCTGGGTCACCTGCTCGAAGCTCTCGTCCAGCGACTCCACGACCCCGTCGATGGCGAGCGTGACCTCCCGGGTTTCCTCTATGGCCCTGCGCGCGCTCTCCAGCTGGCCCAGCACCTCATCGGTCTTTTCCTGGGCCCGGTCCGCAGCCTCTCCCGCCTGGTTCGCCAGCTTGCGGATCTCGTCGGCGAGCACCGCAAAGCCTCGGGCCTCGCCGCCGGCCCGAGCCGCCTCGATCGCCGCGTTCAAGGCGAGCAGGTTCGTGCGCCGGGCGAATTGCTGGATCAGATCGACGAAGTCGCCGAACTGGCGTGACGCGTCCATGAAGCCGAGCAACCGCGATGTCGCCAGCTCCGAGCGCTCCGCCATCTGGGCGACCTGACCTCGACCTTCGTGCAGCCGTTTGCGACTCGCCTCGGCGACGCCGCGCAACAGGCGGCTGCGCTCGGTCGCCGTCTCCGCCCCGTCGGCCAGATCGCGCGCCGCGGCGCCCGCCGCCTCCATGCGGGCGTTCATCTCCTGAATCGTGTCGGAGTGCCGGGNNTCGCCGAACTGGCGTGACGCGTCCATGAACTGGAGAAGCCGCGCCGTCGCCAGTTCATAACGCTCCGCCATCTCCGCGACCTGTCCCCGCCCATCACTCAGTCGCTTGCGGCTCTCTTCAGCGACCCCCCGCAAGAGCCGGCCGCGCTCGGTCGCCGTCTCCGCCCCGTCGGCCAGATCGCGTGCCGCCGCGCCCAACGCCTCCATGCGCGTGTCGATCTCCTGGATCGTATCGGAGTGTCGCGACGCCTCCGCCGTGTGCCGCGACAGCATGCCGGTCATCTCTTCCGCGCCCGTGGAGAGCTGTTCCACCGCGCTCGCGATCTCCTGGCTGCGTGACTGTGTGTGATAGCTCGCTTCTCGGATCGATCCCACCAGCTCTCGCAAGCGATCGATCATCTGCTGGACCGCTATGCACAGCTTGGCCACCTCGCCCCGGCCCACCGGCCGCACCCCTACCCGAAGATCGCCCGAGCCCACCTGGTCGGCGGCCGCCGCCACCATGCTCACGGGCCGGCCGATCTCGCGGGAGACCCAGCCGCCGGCGATCACCACGCCGACCAGCGCGGTGAGGAGCGCGATCACCAGACCGTAGCCGATCGCCCGGCGCGCCGCCCGCAGCAGATCGAACGCTTGACGCTCCGCGACCCAGTAGACCGCGGTCCAGCGGCCGCCGATCGCCGGCCGCACCATCCCGACGATCGCGGCGCCGTCCGGGCCGTCGGCGCGGACCAGTGCGCCCTCCACCAGCGAAGCGCGGTCCGGGTGCGGCTCCAACAGGTGATCCTCGTGGGGATCGCTGATGAGCAGGCCTCGCTCGTCGACGAGCTGGACGTAGCCCCAGCCCTGGGTCATCTCCGCCAGCGCGCGCTGCAGCCGTCTGAGCCCGAACACGGCCCGGAGCACGCCAACCGCCGCCCCCTCGGCGTCGCGTACCGGCAACGCGATCGAGAGCGCGATCGAGCCGGTCCGGTCATCCTTCGTCACCTCGGACAGCCCTCCCGTACCGGAAAACGCGTCGGTCCACCAGGCGCGCTCGCGGTTCACCAGCCGGGCCGGCGGGCCGCTCGCCGCCACCACGACGCCGTTGCGGTCGGTGACGATCACCTCCGAGAACCGGGAACGCTCCATCGCATCGCGCAGATAGCGATCGGCCTCCTCGCTGACCTCCAGCGACCGGACGCCGGGCAGACGCTGCTCAGCTTCCTGGGGCGAAAGGCGGTCGAGACCGCGGCGTCGCGCCGCCGCCGCCCCCGCCACCGCGACCTGCCGCACCGAAGGCGAGAGAGCAAGGAGCTCCGCCTCGCTCACGGCGCTCTCGACAACGCTTTCGACGATCGAAACCGCCGCGCTGCTTCGCTCGCTTAGCTGCCGCGTGACAACTGGCTCCACCAGCGCTTCGGCCGACCCCCAGGCGAGAACGGCGAAAGCGAAAATGATGACGAGCAGAAACCCGCCGACGACGGCGAAGAGGAGCCGACGCAGATTGACGGCCTTCCACCTGGAAGATTCGGCCACCGCAACCTCCAGATATGACGAGACAGTGGGCCGGCCGGGGAAAGGGGGGGAGTTGGTAAGAACTGCTAAGTCAACAGTTTGTACCGATCGGGTCGTCCAGTCAAGGCGTGGCCTCCGCTCGGGTTCCCCACCAGGCGCAGGCGACGCCCCCTGTCATAGCCACCCAGCCCACGTCGGCGAAGCCGGCCGCCGTCATCCGCTCGGCCAGCTCCTCCGGCCGGGCGAAGGCGAGCACCGACTCTGGTAGGTAAGTGTAAGCGTAGCTATGTTTCGAGATCAGCCGCCCGATCCTGGGCAGCAGCCGGGTAAAGTAGAACCGGTAGATCCGCTTGAAGAGCTGGCCCTTCGGCATGGCGAAATCGAGGATCACCAGCCGGCCGCCGGCTCGGAGCACCCGCTTCAGTTCCACCAGGCCCGCGTCGATGTCCACCAGATTCCTCAAGCCAAAGGCGACCATCGCCCCGTCGAAGCTCTGCGTGGAGAGCGGCAGGCGCAGCACATCACCGCAGGCGGGAGCGATCGGGAGCCCGGTCAGCTTGGGCACACCCCGGTTCAACATCGGCTGGGCGAAATCGATGGCGACGACATGGCCGGTAAAGCCAGGACGTCGGGCGAGCTCGAGCGCCAGGTCGTAGGTCCCGGCACAGGCGTCCAGATAGATGCCAGCGGGCCGCGCTTCCCAGCCGAGGCGATCCACGGCGCGGCGGCGCCACGAGCGATCGACGTTGAGGCTGAGCAGATGGTTGAGCAGGTCGTAGCGCGGTGCGATCGCCGAGAACATCGCTCGGACCGCTCGGGCGCGCCCGCCCGCCACGTCGCCCTCCGATGGCGGAGGCGAACGCTTCGGAGAAACCGCCATGACCGGCGCCGAACTTATCGGCCCCCGAACCCGCCGGCAACAGAGTGAAGCGCGAGCGGCCATCGGATCGCGAGAACGCCCCGCCTGAGGGACCGAGCCCGCAGAAGCAGGGCGCCGGCAAGGTCGAGGACAAAGAGCTGGTCGCCCGCGCCCTCCAGGGCGACGAGTCGGCCTACGCCGAACTGCTCGAGCGCTTCCGGCGGCCCATCTTCTCACTCATCTACCGGATGATCGGCGATCGGGAGCTCGCGGAGGATCTGGCCCAGGAATCCTTCGTCAAAGCCTTCAACAATCTCGACACCTACAACCCGAGCTACCGCTTCTCTTCCTGGCTGTTCAAGATCGCCAACAATCACGCCATCGATCACCTGCGCCGGGCCCGCCTGTCCACGGTCTCGATTCACGGTTCCCCTCACGCCGCCAACGTCGAGCGCGAGGAGGAAACGCGGATCGTCCTGCCGTCGCACGACGAGTCGCCGGAGCAAGAGGTGCTGGCTCTGGAGCTGGGTGGCGAGATCGAGCAGGCCATCGCCCGGCTCCGGCCCGAGTACCGCACCGCCATCATCCTGCGCCACATCGAGAGCCGGCCCTACGAAGAGATCGCCGAGATCATGGACGTGCCCATCGGGACGGTAAAGACCTTCCTGCACCGGGCCCGGGCCGAGCTCCGGCAGGCGCTGGCCCACCTGTGGGAGGAGCCGTGAGCCGCCGGCCAGCTGGCCTGAAACCCCGGGAAGGGGCGCTACGTAAGGGGGATCAGCGGGCAGGAAGACATGGAAAACTGGACGACTGAGGGACACCTCACCGAGATGGCCCTGGAGCAGCGCGCGGCCGGCGAGCTGGCTTCCGCGGATCTCCAGGCCGTAACTAGCCACCTGCAGGGTTGTCAGGCTTGCCGCGCGCGGGAAGGCCAGTGGCGCGGGGTGTATCTGGCTTTGGCCGCCCTGCGCGGCGCCGAGCCGTCGCCCGGCTTCGACGCGCGGGTGATGGAGCGGGTGCGCCTACCCGTGGAGGCGCCAGCGGGCACCCCGCTCAGGCAGCGGACCGCACGCCGGCTGCGGCGACTGGCCGTGGCAGCGACGACGCTCTGGACCGCCGGGCTGGCCGGCGGCGCGGCGTGGGTGCATTTCCGGCTCGACGTCGGGCCGGGGGCGCTGCTAGCGCGGCTGCTGGCCAGCGTCCAGGAACTGGCACTGGCCGGGGCGATCGAGCTGGGCACGCTGATTCAGCTGAGCGGCTTGCCCGAGGCCGCCTCCGGAATGATGCGGACCGTGCCGGGGCCCGCCGTGGCGGCCGCCCTCGCCGGGATGACGGGGCTGTCCGGGCTGGCGATCTGGCTGCTGTATCGAGTGAGCGGGTATCAACCATCGAGGGTGAATGGACATGTCTAAACAGCTTCGAACCGCCGGCATCCTGCTGATCGCCTGCTTGTCGTGGACCGCGCTCAACGGCCAGACGACCGCGACCCCGCCGATCCAGACGGGCGTCGTGCTAAGTGGCGATGAGGCGACGCTCGAACTCGAGCTGGAGGGCGGGCAGTCGCTGAGGGTGCAGCTGCTGGATGGACGCGTCCGGGTCGGAGGGAAGGAAGTGGGCAGCTACCAGCCCGGCGGAACGCTGGAATCGTCCTGGCGCCGTTGGCTCCGCAGCGCAGCGGCCGGTGACCTGGCCAGCGGCTGGACGGCATTCGCAGCCGCGGATTACGGTGCCGAGGCGGGCGCGGCCACGGCGATTCGCAACGCGCTCGCTCCGCTGGTCTCCGGCGCAGCGGCGGTTGACGCACCGGTGGTGATCCCGGCCGACGTCGTCGCACCGGTGGTCACCTTATCGGCCGGGCCGGCCGCGGCCCAGGCTGGGGAGTCGGTGAGCGGCGGCCTGGTCGTCGAGCTATCCGATACGGAGGGGCTGACCCGGTCGATGCGCCGCATCGGCCTGGCACCCGAATTGGCCCGCGCGCTCAATGGCGATCTGACCCCGCCGGTGCGGATCGTGCTCGAGGCCGACCAGTATCAGCTCTTGGAGGGAACGACGCTCGAGAAGACGCTGATCCTCGTCGAAACCGACGGGTTCATCGCCGGCACGGTGAGCGGCAACGTGATCGTCGCCGAGGGCGCCCTGCTCATCCGCCCCAGCGGGCGGATTTCAGGTGACGTGGTCGCGGTGAACGCCAGCGTTCAGAACCAGGGCACGATCGTTGGCGGCCTCCGCGAGGCGCCGCACCTGGGTCCGGTCATCGTCGCTCCGGCGGTCTCGCGGATCCGGATCGACTCGCCCAGGCCGTCGGTGCTGAGCAACGTCTGGCGCGGCCTGGGGTCGCTGACGCAGACGATTGCCATGTACCTGCTGTTCGCCTTCATCGGAGCCCTCACGGTCTACTTCTTCCGCGGCCACCTCGAGACCGTGAGCGATACGGTCTCGTACAGCTTCGGCCGCTCGTTTCTGACCGGGCTTGCCGCCGAAGTCCTGTTCCTACCGATCGCGCTCGTGATGCTGGTGCTGATCATCACCGCCATCGCGATCCCGTTTTACGCCATCGCCTTCCTGGTGGCCGGGTTGCTGGGCTATCTGTCGGTCGCGCACGCGGCCGGCGAGAATCTCACGCGCCACCGGTTTACGTCCTGGGGTGCGCGGATGCGGCGCTCGAACTCGTACTACTACGTGCTGAACGGCCTCGGCATCCTGCTGGCCCTCTTCGTCGGCGCCGCGATCACCGACATGGCCTACCCGCTTCTCGGCTGGGCCCACGACCTGTTGATCGCCGCCGCCTGGATTCTCACCTGGGTCGCCTCGACCGCCGGGCTGGGCGCGGCGCTGCTTTCGCGTGGCGGCACGCGCCGAACCTACGCGCGACCGCAGCAGCTTCCGCCGCTCGGCTATGACAACCTGGCCGCGGAGATGGCACCGATCGAGCGCCGAGCTGAATCCCGGCGCCCGGCAGGAGAGAAGAGCGATGAGATCTAGCGGGTTGCTCGCGCTGGCCTTGTTGCTGGCCGTTTCGGCTCCGGCGTCGGGCCAGAGCTGGAAGACCATCGCCAAAGCCCGCCAGCACCAGGGGCAGGACGCCCTCGACGTGAGAATCAAATACGCCGTCGGCCGCTTCGACCTGCGAATGGGGCCCGACGCGTTACTGTACCGGCTCGATTCCCGCTACGACGAGCACGCCTTCAACCTTCGCACCAATTACCTGGAATCCGACAGGCGGGGCACGCTTCGCATCGAGCTGGAAGGCCACGATCGGATCGAACTCCGAGACTTCAAAGACTACGACGTCGAGGCCGGCAGCCTCAGAGTCGAGCTGTCGAATCGTACGCCCCTCGACCTCCGCCTCGAGATGGGGGCGGTCGAGGCGCGGATGGATCTCGGCGGCCTGCGTCTTCAAGAGATGAGTCTGGAGACCGGCGCCAGCGACACGCAGATTCAGTTCAGCCAGCCGAACTTGATCGAGGCGGGGCACTGCACCTTCAAGGCGGGCGCGGCCTCTCTCAAAGTGGAGAAGCTCGGCAACTCGAACTGTCGGAACCTGTCGGTCTCCGGCGGCGTCGGGTCGCTGACCCTCGATTTCTCCGGCGACTGGGAACACGACGCGACGGGCGACATCAAGGTGGGTCTGGGTTCGATCGAGATCCGCGTCCCGGCCGAGCTCGGCGTGCGCATCGACCGCAGCACCTTCCTCATGTCGTTCGACGCCCCCGACCTGGTCAAGCAAGACGGCGGCGTCTGGCTGAGCCGCAACTGGGAGACCGCGAAACGGCGGCTGACGCTGTCGGTGAGCGGTGCCGTGGGCGGAATTACCGTCGCGCGCTTCTAACCTACAGGGAAGGACCCCCTCAGGGTCCTGTCGCGGTCGAAGCGATCCACAACGTCGGGCCATCCCCGATATCTCGCTCCTGTTTGGCGCTGACCGGCGCGGGCTGGATATTCGGGTCAAGCGCACCCCGTTCCGCCGCGAAAGGTTTAACGCCTTGTTAGGCATCGCTCAGATGCCGCAAGGGCGCCTCCGACTCCGGTAGTCCACGATAGAGGCCTGTCAGAGGCGC
>JABAOH010005490.1_pt6 | contig 14007 bp, 13 predicted proteins | sample 7062181 | NCBI WGS metagenome assembly JABAOH01 (sample SAMN14538630, study PRJNA623070) | marine sediment metagenome | biome: marine biome [ENVO:00000428]; feature: marine pelagic biome [ENVO:01000023]; material: deep marine sediment [ENVO:00002113]; isolation source: pool of 5 deep marine... | reverse complement strand
AGTGGGACTCAGGCTTGTTTTAACCCTGCCGGGCGCCGGTTCTCTTGCCATAACAAGTATCGAGAAATGATCCACTTTGCCGACCTCTTGACCAGAGAGTTCTTAAACAGTGGTTTCTCAAATTATAAATGAAGTTTTCGGCCCCGAAAGGATAAATCTGTTGAAGATGACCGACGCGCGGGCGTCCCTTGCAGGGGGAACCGGGGAAAAAAGCGATTGAGATGAGGAAATTACCGGTTACACCAGGCGCGAGACCTTGGTGGGCTGAAGTGTTTTTGCGGTAAAATAAACTTGGTTGATTTTCCCTTTCTTATCATCTATGTTATATGATTTTAGTAACCAAGGGAGCTAGGTTATATGTCCGAAAATATTCTGAGATTGGGTTTGCCGAAAGGTTCGCTTCAGGAGTCCACGCTGAAGATATTCAGGAAAGCCGGATTCAATATATCCGTGGGCCCCAGAATCTACATCCCCGATATAGATGACCCGGAAATTACCGGTCTCTTGATAAGGGCCCAGGAGATGGCCCGCTACGTTCAGGATGGTATCCTGGATGTGGGGCTCACCGGCCGTGATTGGGTCCTCGAACAGGGTGCAAAGGTCAAGGAGATCTGCGAGCTCAACTACGCGAAGGGAGGGCTCCGGCCGGTTCGCTGGGTTGTTGCAGTTCCCGAAGATTCCAAGATAAGGTCACTGAGGGATCTGGAGGGAAAGAGGATCGCCACCGAACTCGTCAACTTCACAAAAAAATACTTTCGCGAGAAGGGGGTGAACGCCCTCATCGAGTTTTCCTGGGGCGCAACTGAAGTAAAGGCGCCTGTGCTGGCAGATGCCATCGTCGAGGTAACCGAAACGGGGTCCACCCTGAGAGCAAACAAATTGAAGATCATAGAAACGATTCTCGAGTCCAAGACGCTTCTCATCGCGAACAGGAAATCCCTGAAAGACCCCTGGAAGAAGAAAAAAATCGAGAAAATTGCCCTCCTTTTGACCGGCGCGCTCAATGCGCAAGAGATGGTGGGGTTGAAGATGAACGTGGAGAAAAAAGATCTCGATACCATTTTGAAAGTTCTTCCCTCGATGAAAAATCCCACCATATCTGCCCACACTGATGACCGGTGGGTCAGCCTCGAGGTTATCGTCGACGAGAGGACGGTGAGGGACCTGATCCCTGAACTGGTAGTGAAGGGCGCATCCGGCATTGTCGAATATCCCCTGAACAAGGTTATTCCTTGAAGGAAACCGAGCTCAAGATCAAAGACCATCTCGATTCCCTTTACGCAAAATACGGAAAGTCCTACCTTGAAACCGATCCCGTAGCGTTCGTCCACAGGTTCAGCGCAAAAGATGATATCGAAATCGTCGGGTTCCTCTGTGCCCTTCTCGCCTTTGGAAATGTTCCGCAGATCAAGAGGTCCCTGGAGGATTTGCTCTCGAGACTGGGGGATTGCCCGGCGGTGTTCGTGCGAAATTTCCGCATGGAGCAAAGGGTTGTCTTCGCTGGATTCCGACACCGTTTTGTGGGGGAAGACCAGATGACTGCCCTGGTCAGGGTAGTGGGAAAGCTATTGCGCGAGCGGGGCTCCATAAAGAATGCATTTACCGACTGTTATTCTCCCGGTGATTTGACTAGCAGCCTTTCCCGGTTCATAGAGAAGATGAAAAGGGCGGCGGGCGAAAGAGGGAAGCTCTTGAAGTTTATTCTCCCCGACCCGAAGGCAGGAAGCGCCTGCAAGAGACTCTTCCTCTTTCTCCGCTGGATGGTGAGGAGGGACGATGGGGTCGATTTCGGAATATTTGACACAGTGAGCCCGGCGGAGCTCATAATCCCCCTTGACACCCATATTGCCCGGATTTCAAATCTTTTTGGATTTACCAAGAAAAAAAGCAAGAGCCTGTCTACAGCCATCGAGATAACCGAACGACTCAAGAGATATGATCCCCAAGATCCCGTGAAATATGATTTTGCCTTGACGAGGATCGGGATTGTCGAAGGGTGCCTCGGTGTATACTCGCAAAGTGTCTGTTTTCTTTGTGAAGCCGGTTTGCTCTGCAAGATGTTACGAACAGAGAGCGACTAGTTTTCCCGCATCGGTCCTTTTTTTGTCAATTCTTTTCATGCCTGCAGCCCTGATCAATTTCAGCATTTCCTCCTCCGAATAGACCTTCCCTTTCAGGGTATTGACGAGCATATTTACAGAGAAAAGGGCGGCGTGGACGGGCTTGGTCCCCGATCTGTCTACTGTCATGTCATGAACCAGGAGTCGTCCGTTTTTGGTGAGCCAGCTTCTCAGGCGCGAAAAAAGCATGAGGCAGTCTTTTTCGCCCAGACTGTGGATAATGTTGGACAGTATCACCAGGTCGAATTCCATTCCGGGGTCGACTTTGAAAAAATCTCCTTCTATGAAATGAATTTTCTTCAACTCCTCTCTGTTTGTTTTCCTGATAATTTTTTTTGCCTCCCGAACCATTTCGGGGAGGTCGAGAACGTGCACGCTGTCAGATGAGGATGACTCCATGATGGAAAGGGCATACCTGCCCGTACATCCTCCCACGTCGAGGATCGAACAAACCGATGAATAGTCGAAAAGGAGCGAGATTTCTTTCGAAGAGGCGATACCCCCCTGGTGCATCGCGAGAGCGAAATTGTAGAGCGACCGCTTGTCTGTGAGGTAATTCTTGACGGCGAATCCCTCGGAGGGTCTCCCCGTTTTCATCACCGAGGTCAAGTTTCCCCATGCATTCCACAGGCCCATGTTGTGAAGGACAAACCCCGTTAAGGGTTCCCCACTCCCTTCCACAAGGTGATTCCTGGCAAAAGGGCTGTTTTGATAGGTGCCTCTATACTTCTTAATCAGTTCCAAGCCGGTGAGGGCGTTCAGCAGGATTTCGGTGCTTCTTTGATCGAGTCTGAGCCCCTCTGCAATCTTTTCCACCGTGCAGGCCTTTTTGTTCAAAAAATCGAATATGCCAGCCGATGTTGCAGCGAAGAGAATCTGGCTTTCCCAGTATCCACGTAATATGGTGTTGAATTTCTCCCTGTCCATCTTTTCCCCCCGCAATTTAAGCTTGATAAAATGACGTTTATTATTATAAGTTTATCTCATGTATACCTATCATAACTGATGAGGGTATGGCTATGAGAAAGAGACTCGGCGAGATTCTGATTGAGGCGGGACTTATAACCAACCAGGATCTCAACTACGCCCTCAAATCGCAGCGGCAGCTCGGTGGTACCGTTGGTGAAGCATTGGTTAGATTGGGATACGTGTCTGAAGAGCAGATCCTCCGTGCGCTATCCAAGCAACTTTCCCTCTCCCATGTGAATTTGAGTAAAATCTCCATTCCCGAGGATGTGCTCAAAGTGGTTTCTTATTCAACGGTAAAGGAGAGAAAGATTCTTCCCCTCGGGTATGAAGGCTCGAAACTGATTGTCGGGATGGTGGATCCGACCGACCTCGAAGTGCTCTCGCAGGTGGAATTTAAAACGGGAAAAGCGACGCAACCGGTAATCATATCATCCCACCAGTTTGGTGATGCCCTTCTCTTTTTCGAGGATCGTGGTTACGGAACGGTTCTTTTCGAACTGAGAGAGGATGTTGTCAAAAGAACGGAGGTAATCGGGAATGATGTAGACAGCTTTCTCTCTACCCTCGTTGAGTTAAAAGGGCAGGACCTTCACCTTTCGGCAGGCGCGATCCCGAGTCTCAGGGTAGACAACGAGTTGAGGAGGCTCAACTTTCCCGCCCTGACGCCTATTCAGATGGATAACATGATGTCCAAAATGCTTTCTTCGGAAAGGAAGAAGAGATTCGATGAGACATTCGAGCTAGATTTTGCCTATTCTCTCGATGGGGTGGGCAGGTTCAGGTGTAATCTCTACAAGCAGCGGGGGTCTTTGGCATTTATAGCCCGCCACGTAGTGGAAGAGGTTCCAGAAGCCGATGAATTGGGCCTCCCTGCCTTCATTCGTGACTATGCGCTGAAAATAAGCGGGCTCATCCTCATTGTGGGAGCGAACGGCCACGGAAAGTCAACAACCCTCGCTACCATGGTTGACATTATCAACAGGGAACGGAAGGCAAACATCATAACCATAGAAGATCCCATAGAGTTCACGCACAAGCACAAGAACTCGAACGTGAACCAGCGGGAGGTTGGGACCGACACAAAATCTTTCGCTGACGGGTTGAGACATGTCTTCAGGCAGAATCCGGATGTCATCGTTATCGGTGAACTGAGGGATTTCGAAAGTATTTCGATAGCGCTGAGTGCGGCAGAGACGGGCCACCTCGTAATGGGAACGCTCCACTCCAACAATGCCGTTTCCGCGGTGGACAGAATTATTGATATCTTCCCCCCGGGCCAACAGCAGCAGGTTCGGGCGCAGTTTGCAGACTGCATCGAGCTGGTTTTTTCACAGCGGCTCATAAAAAAAGCCGATGGCACGGGGAGGATCTTGGCCTGGGAGAAGATGGCAACCAGCCCGCGGGTTCGCAATGCGATTCGGGAAGGAAAGACACATAATATTCGGAACATGATGCAGACGAACCTGGAGGAGCTGGTGAGCATCGACTGGACAATCGCCGAACTCGTTGCCGCGGGAAGGATCCACTATGAGGAGGCGATCAAGTTTGCCGATAACCTGAATTATTTTAACGATCTCTTGAAATTAAGGGGTGTTTACCGGTGAGAGACAGGTTGGTCCAGATAAGAGGCCAAGCAGAGGCGAGAGAGAAATGGCACTTCTGGTGGTTCTACATCCTGAAGTGGCGCCCCTGTGGTTTCGATTCCCTTTCGTTATGATTCCGGAGCCACCGGGGGGAACACCCGGTGGTTTTCTTTCAATTAAGCTTGAAAGGTGGAGGAAGACATTGATAGGAAAAAAGGTAAGGCTCGAAAGAATAATCAATAGAAATACGGGGAAAACGGTTATCGTTCCCATGGATCATGGGCTCACCGCAGGCCCGATAGAAGGGCTGATCGACGTTTCGAAAGCCGCGAATCTTGTTGCCGAGGGGGGTGCCAACGCAGCTGTGGTTCACCGGGGCGGAGCGATGTTTGGCCACCGCGGTTACGGTAAGGATTTGGGTCTGATAATCCATCTGTCGGCATCGACGAACCTTGCTCCCGATGCGAATAAAAAGATCCTCGTTGCGACTGTGGAGGACGCCATCCGGTTGGGTGCCGACGCGGTATCCATACACATCAACCTCGGTGCCGATAACGAGGCTGAAATGTTATCCGATTTCGGGGTCATTTCTTCTTCGTGCCATTATTGGGGGATGCCGCTTTTGGCGATGATGTACACTCGGGGACCGAAAATATCGAACCAGTTCGATCAAAAATATGTAAAGCACGCCGCGAGGGTCGCTGCAGAGATGGGAGCGGATATCGTGAAGGTCCCCTATTCCGGTTCCGTTGAATCCTTCAGCGAAGTCGTTACTGGCTGCGCCATACCGGTAGTGATAGCGGGAGGAGAGAAGATGAGCAGCGATTTTGAAGTCCTGACGATGGTCGGGGAGGCAATATCAGCGGGGGCAACGGGCGTTTCCATCGGAAGAAACGTATTTCAGCACACATCTCCCACGAAAATGGTGAGGGCGATTTCCGATATTGTGCATAACGGGGCCGGCGTAGAAGAAGCCCTGTGTGTTCTTGAGTAGGGAGTGTGAGATGGAATTCTGGGTGAGGAGCATCCCCTACAAGAAAGAAATTATCACCTTCGCTCTGGAACGCGGAATATCGACCTTCTGGGTGCAGGACAAATCGGTTGGTGCCGTGAGGAGGCTGGGCAAAGTGAATGTCGTAGCAGAGTCTGGGGACGTGAAACCGGGTGTGGATTTTAAGGTCTGTGAGATAACGGAACGGGGAGAACTGGAGAGGCTGTACACCCTTCCCGATGAGCTGTTGATATACGTGGAGGCAAGGAAAGAAGAGATCATACCACTTGAAAACCTCGTGGCTCAGCGCAAGAAGGTCCTTGTTCCTGTCAGGGGGGAAGATGACCTTCGTGTCTTCTCGGGGGTTCTGGAAAAAGGCGTCTGGGGGGTCGTTTTCGATGTGGATTCGCCGGGGGAACTATCCTTCCTCCTGTCCCGTTTCGATGAATGGCAAATATCCCTCCAGTTGAAAAAAGCCGTGATTACGGAGGTTGACGTTCTCGGTCTCGGGGATAGAGTGTGCGTCGACACCTGCACCCTCATGACAGGACCGGTTGGTATGCTCGTGGGCAACTCCTCGAGAGGCTTATTCCTCGTCTCAGCCGAAAACGTCTCCTCTGAGTATGTTGATGAAAGACCTTTCAGAGTGAATGCCGGGGCAGTGCACATGTATACTCTCCTCCCATCGGGGAGGACCTGTTACCTTTCCGAAATCGAGGCGGGAAGCCAGGTCCTCACTGTGAGAAGCGATGGCGTTGCAGAAGTTGCGTGGGTGGGAAGGGCAAAGATCGAGAAAAGGCCCCTTCTCTTGATAAAAGGGGATGCGGGGGGAAAGGAGGTCTCTGCTGTTGTGCAGAACGCAGAAACAATAAGGCTGATTTCCCCCAAGGGAGAACAGATATCGGTATCGGAGATAAAGAGGGGCAAGGAAGTCCTGTGTTTTCTGGACGAGGGGGGAAGACACTTCGGGATGAAAATAGAGGAAACGATCAAAGAGAAGTGACCGCCCTTTCTGCAACGAATCCCCTTTGCATTATCGAACGGCTCTTTCGGACCCGCGCAGGTTCTCGGCGTTTGACAAATAGTTTTTCCATATCACATGTATAACTGATACAATAAATTTAGCAATTGTGGAGGAATATATGTTCGGATTAGGATTGCCGGAACTGCTGATCATTTTGGTCATCGTGGTGTTGATATTCGGAGCGGGAAAGCTTCCGCAAATCGGCGCGGGATTGGGCCAGGCAATAGGTAATTTCAAGAAAGCAATCAAAGATTCAAAGTCGATAGATGTCACTCCGAAAGAGGAAGAGAAGAAAAAAGAAGAGTAATAACCATTTACCAATTCCACAGAGCGACTCGCAATACTCTTATCAGCCCAACAAATTACATCGGTAACCGTGTCAACTCAGTCGATGCTCTCCACCTTGTACGCCTCGATTTTCTCCGGCAGGTCGAAAAATACGACCATGAATGGAACGGAAGAACCTGGCTGAATGTCGATGTTTGAGAGGTTTTTGCCGAGTCTATTCTGCTGCGACTCTTCAATCGACTTCTTCGAGGAATTTCTCAGCATCTTGTTATCAAGGGGGTTTCCTGCGTATACTTTTTTCTCTTCCAGAACCTTGTTGCTATCTCCGAGCAACTGGCCTTTCAAAACGATTCCGCTGGCCACCGTCTTCGAGAGGTTGACCACGTCGCCCTTTATGATAAATACTTTTCCCTCATTGCGGTTTGTCTCGTAATAGCCGATGAGGTTCGCGATGTCGAACTGGCTCGAACCCTGGCCGCCTTTCAGACCCAAGAGAGAACGCACGTAGGGAGTATATTTGATTATTATTTCATTTCCTGGCTCCGTGAAGGCAAGATAAGCACCGGCTCCCGCCACAGCGAGCAGGAATATGAGAAGCATCATGAGGAACCCGCCGAGCTTTGACCTTGTTCTCTTCTTGGCGATGGTCTTCGGTACAAACTCATAGGGAGATACTGGCTCTCTCATAACCGGTTCGGAAACTTCAAAACGCATATCGGAAACTCTTTGCTCCTGGCCGGCTGTTCGTTTTCCAATCGCATCCATATCCAGGGTCGGCGTGTCGGCGGGAGTCTCTTTCACAGATTCGATGATTCCTTCCGTAGGCACATCGACGGGCGGCGTCCATCCAGCCTCCTCCGTCTCATCGGGCGTGGGACGCATTGATTCGGCAAAGTCCGAGGGGCTTTGAAAATCAAGCTTCTCCTCCTGCAGTTTCAGGTCAAAGGGATCGTGTTTCTCATCCGGTGGCTCATCTTTGCTTAAAAATTCGAGGGTATCACCGGCTGATAGAATTTCCGGCTTTTCTTCAGCGCTTTCCTCCGGTCCGGAGGGGGGCGCAACTTCCTCTGTTGCATCTTGCTCCGCTATCGGTTCTTGCTTTGCATCCGCGAAATAATCAGGCTGTTCGAAGGAGTCCTCCGGTATTTTGGAGTCCTCTCTCAGGGAGCCGAGGAACCTTTCGAAAGCAAGATCGATGTCGTCTTTTGGCACTTCGTCCTCTTTTTCGGTTACCTCCGGCGTATCCGGTTCTTCTTCGTCAAAAGCAACCTCCTCCCTTCCCTCATCATCTTTTTCCGGAAGGTGGGAAACCGCTTCTGCTTTGAAGGGCTCCTCTGGCACCTCTTCCCTCTGCCCGGGCTCCTCCTCTTCCTGTACCTNNCTCTGCGCTTTCTCCGGCGAACAGTTCTCTCTCTTCCTCCTCCTCCTCCTCTTCTTCCTGTACCTTCATGCCGGCAATCTCTTCCTCTGCGCTTTCTCCGGCAAACAGCTCTCTCTCTTCTTCCTCCCGTTCATCTTCTCGGGGAACAGGCGGTTCGACCGGCGGTTCCACCTCCTGTTCTGCTTCGTCGACTTCTCGAGTTTCCTCTTTTTCTTCCATGGCCCTTTTCAGCTCATCAGCGCGGATCCCATCAATGAACTCACGTTTCAAGTGTTCGTATTCCGGTTTCATGACGATTATGTAATCGGAGCACTTTCTGCATTTCACGCGGGCTCCTTTTCCCGCAATTTTGTCTTCGCTCAGCCTGTATTTGGCCTTACAATTGTCACACAGAATTATCATCAAATACCTCCAGATTACAGTGGTTACGCATCTCTCTCCTGAAAAAGGAGGATATCTTTTATGTTACGAAATTTTTCAGAAAAGTCCATACCATATCCTATGACGAAGCCAGACTCTATTTCAAACCCAAAGTAGTCGATCTTCAGGTTTCCTTTCCTCCTGCCCCGCTTATCGATGAGGCAACAAATTTTCAGGGATGAGGGGTTTTTGCCCTCGATATGCTTCACGATGAAATCGAATGTGCCTCCTGTGTCTATAATATCTTCTATCACAATCACATCTCTTGCGCCGATGTCAATCGTTAGGTCCCTGGTAACTACCGGCTGGGTGGCGGGTAACGTTTTATTTCTGTAGGAGCTCACCCCCAGGAAGTCTATCTCCATGTCAACCTCTTCGATGGTTCTTACCAGGTCAGCCATGAATACGAAGGCCCCCTTCAAAATCCCTATCAATACCGGTGCTTTTCCTCGGTAATCGTTTTCTATTTGTTGTCCGATTTCCCCCACTTTTCTCTGAATTTGTTTGTGGTCGAACAGTATTCTGTATCCGGTTCTTCTCACGGAAATATTGTACCCTGATTTGCCTATCTTCGAATATAGCAGAATTCTGCTAGCTCAAGGCGCCAGTCCATCTCCTTGTGCAGCTATTTGATCGGTGATGCTCTTTTTACAATTGCTGGATCTTTTTTCGATACATTTTCTCGCCTAATTTTGCCAGCACTATGCTCGCCTCAAAGATAGCGAACAGGGGAAATCCGACGATCAATTGGGAGATGACGTCGGGAGGGGTTATGATCGCAGCAATAACGAATGAAAGGAGGAAAAAAAACTTCCGGGCTCCTTTGAATACTTCACTGCTGAGCAAACCGATCTTTGCGAGATAAAATGAAGTCACCGGTATTTCGAAGATGAGCCCGAAAATCAGAAACAGCCGTATGACGACGGAAACCGAGCTCTTTATCGTCGGCAACGGCTTTATGAGATCAGCTCCGAATGAGAGGAGGAAGGGGAAAAGAACGGGCAGGATGATGAAATAGCAGAAGAGGATTCCCAACAGGAGTGCCAGAACGGCCATTGATACGAACTGTATGGTGGCTTTTTTCTCCCTGTGGTAGAGACCCGGAACAACGAACATCCACAGCTGGAAAAATACGTAAGGGCTGGCAATGATGAACCCGGCAAGGATTGAAATCTTTAGGTAGGCGATGAAAGCCTCTGTTAAGTTAATGAAAACGAGACTCGACCCTTCAGGTATGGACGCAAGAAGGGGTCGCAACAATATTCTGAGAATCTTTTCGGCGAAGATGTAAGAGATTATTGCCAATCCGAATACTGCTACGAGGGCTTTTATCAGGCGAGCGCGGAGCTCTTCGAGGTGTTCGGTAACCGGTAGTTTCTCATCCTTCATCAGGGGAGCTGAACTCCTTCACTTTTCCATCGGCGGTCTTTGCGTCCTCATCTATCTTTTTCAGGTCGTCCTCCAGATCTCCCACTTCTTTTTTCACATCTTTTTCCAGGTCGCTTCCCATGTCTTTCAGCTCTTGCAACTCGTCTTTCAATTCTTTCTTGAGCGATTCCTCCTCCACCACCTCTTCGAAACTCCTCTTCACCTCGTCGGCTGCCTTTTTAAATTCCGCTACACCCCTGCCAAGACTCCTCGCCAGGTCGGGTAATTTCTTGGGCCCGAAAAATATCAGGGCGATGAGGAGAACCAGGAGAATTTCTTGAAAACCGATACCAAACATCGAATCACCATAATGTAATTTGCAACTGTCATTATAAATCCAAAAGGGCTCCCGGTGGAGAATTATTTTTTCCCTTTCGCTTTCCCGTCGAGTCGGGAAAGCCTTAAAACGCTGTTTTCACTCTTTGTCACCGGATTCCCCCTGATCCACAACGGGATGCAAAGCGTTTCGCCAAATATTTTTTTTCTCCAACAGATGTATTACGCAGGAAATCTGGGTTAAAATACTACCTTTAGATGGGCATTTATTGGAGGGGGGGTAAATGCGAGCATTTTTGGGTATCGATGNNGGGTTTCACCGGTCGGTTCCTTTTCACAACGGTTACATTGACGTTCCCGGCGGTCGGCTCTATTTCCTTGACTTCGTTAAATTTTTTGGTGAACCGCTGAAGGTTGTGGAAGAACGTTTGCGCGTTTACTTCGATTTCCTGGGGAAAGGGAACTATCAACTCATTCTCTGTGCAACGGGAAGATTCGGCAAAACCATTGCACAGCGATTTGGGGGATATTACGAAAACGAATTCGGGTCTATTGCAAAGGCAGTTTCGTATCTCAACCCGGATGCAAATGCAGTTTTTGAGATCGGGGCCGAGACATCGAAATTCATGAGCCTGAAACGGGATCGGGATGGACAGGTCACCATCGATGAATACGGAACGAATGGTGAATGCGCCGCCGGTACGGGATCTTTTATAGACCAGCAGGCGGTTCGCATGAAAGTGGATGTGGAAAAGATAGGCGACGGGGTCAAGGATGTGAAATATCCTGCCAGGATAGCGGGAAGGTGCTCGGTGTTTGCGAAAACGGATATGATCCACGCTCAGCAGAAAGGTGCCACCCCTGAGCAGATACTGAAAGGGCTCATGTACGCCGTAGCGAGAAATTTCAAGGGAAACGTCTTCAGGGGAAGGAACCTCAAACCGCCAATTCTTTTTCTGGGGGGCGTGGCAGCAAACGGTGGCGTTTTCGAAGCCCTGACAGATACCTTTGACCTCGATGAGGCAGATCTGGTCCGTCCTGTCCATTTCAGGCACTATTCTGCAGCAGGAGTCGCCCTTCTCGTGTCGGAAAAACACTGTGGAACGGATACGGCGGCCGTCAAGATGGGAGGTTTCAAAGTTGAAGAAGGGCTGAAAAGCGTTTCCTCTCAGCGGCCGCTGTCGAAGGATAATGTCGTTTTCCTAAGAGATAGCGACGAGAAAAGATCTGCCGAGGCATACAATGGCTATCATGGAGACGTTTACATCGGCATAGATGTGGGCTCTGTGAGCACGAATTTCGCCGTCGTGAACGATCACGGTGACGTTATTGCCGAGGTATACGTTAGTACCGACGGAAGGCCCGTTGCCGTCGTGACGGAAAATCTCAGGAATTTGGGGGAAAAACTCGGCGGGAACATCATCGTGCGGGGGGTGGCCACGACAGGATCCGGAAGAGAACTCGTCGGTGAACTCGTGGGGGCAGATGTGATCATCGATGAGATAACGGCCCACAAGACGGGAGCGTCATCTGTGGCACAAAGGTATTTCGGGAGCACCGTCGATACAATTTTTGAAATTGGCGGTCAGGACTCGAAATTCATATCGATCCGAAACGGGATTGTCGTCGATTTTGCCATGAACGATGCCTGCGCTGCCGGAACGGGATCCTTCCTCGAGGAACAGGCAGCAAGGATCGGAGTGAGAATCAAGGACGAATTCGCGGAGCTGGCACTTATCTCGAGAAATCCTCTCAGGCTCGGAGAGCGGTGCACTGTTTTCATGGAACAGGATGTGAGCAGTTACGTGAAAAGGGGGGCGATAAAGGAAGACATCGTCGCCGGCCTGGCGTACGCTGTCGTTCTCAATTACCTGAACAGGGTTGTGAGAGGGAGACCGCTGGGAGACAGTATATTCTTCCAGGGGGGTACTGCGTACAACGATGCTGTGGCCGCCGCGTTTTCCATCATACTGGGAAAGCAAATTATCGTCCCACCCCACAACGGCGTGATGGGTGCTATAGGTGCCGCCCTCGTGGCGAAGGAAAAATACGGGAAGGTAGGGGAGATGACCAGGTTCCGGGGGTTCAACCTGGACGGGGTGAGACTCGACCGGAGGGAATTTCTCTGCAGGGGTTGTTCGAACGAGTGCGAGGTGAAGGAGATTACCATCGAGGGAGAGAAGACCTACTGGGGTGACAAGTGTTCCGAGCGGTTCAGAAAACCCCCCAAGGTTCCCGTAAAGCCAATATCGGATGATCTCGTCGGCTATAAGGTCTCTCTTCTCAGCACGCTGCTCGAGGAGGGTGGAAAAGAAAGGAAATATCTGGCGGGGGTACCACGATCACTCTATTTTTTCGAGAGATTTCCCTTCTGGCACGGTTTTTTCCAGTATCTCGATGTTTCTGTCAGGGCAACTCCTCAGACTTCGAGGGTAATTGCCGAAGAGGGCTTCGATGTAGCACTTTCGGAACCCTGCTATCCGGTGAAAGCTGCCCTCGGGCACGTATCATTCATGCTGAAGGAGATGGTTGAAGCTGATTTCTATTTTATTCCAAATGTGATCAATGCAGAAAAAACAAAGAGGTCGACGGAAACTCACTACTGTCCCTGGGGGCAAACACTTCCCTTTGTCGTCTCTGCAAATCCGGAGCTTTTAAAGCACATGGACTCCAAAGTCATATCTCCAACCGTTTATTTCAGAGACGGTGAGAAATTCGTTGCGAATGACCTGTACGAATCGTTCAAGAGATTCGGGTGGAAGAAGTCCAAAATAAGAGATGCTATAAGATGCGGGTACGAGAACTACCGGAGCTTCTTGGGGAAGATTTCGCAGGCGGGCGAAAATGTCCTGAATGATATCCAGGGGAATGGGGGGAAAGCCATTTTGCTTCTGGGTAGGCCGTACAACATCTACGACAGAGAGATGAACCTCAACATTCCGGCAAAAATTCGGGAGCATTACGGATTGGACGTGGTACCGTACGAATTTATCCCTCATCTGGACGAGATCGATATCAACGACCTGAACTGGAACATGTTCTGGGGTCTGGGAAGCAAGTTGATCAAGGCGGCAAGGTGGGCAGAAGACAAGAACAACATGAGCATCATTTACATAACCAACTTCAATTGCGGGCCCGATTCTTTCATCCGGCACTATATCGAAAACGCTTCAGGGAGGCCCTTTTTGACGCTTCAGTTTGACGGACACGGGAACGATGCGGGATACATGACGCGCATCGAAGCGCACCTCGACAGCAGGGGTGTTATGAGGTGGTGGAATGAAAGGTAAGCGAGACGGACTTGAAAAGCGCACGATCTTTATCCATCCAATGACTTACACCGGTGCGAGGGCCATGGCAGCTGTTCTCCAGTCACTGGGTCTCGACGGCAGGGTAATAGTTCCCTCCGATGAGAAAACCCACGAACTGGGTTCGATGCATGCGTCGGGTGAAGAGTGTTACCCGCTCAAAATTACCATCGGGGACATATTGAGGCTCTTTTTCGTTCAGGGGATGAAGCCCGAGGA
>JABAOH010036953.1_pt1 | contig 14008 bp, 11 predicted proteins | sample 7062181 | NCBI WGS metagenome assembly JABAOH01 (sample SAMN14538630, study PRJNA623070) | marine sediment metagenome | biome: marine biome [ENVO:00000428]; feature: marine pelagic biome [ENVO:01000023]; material: deep marine sediment [ENVO:00002113]; isolation source: pool of 5 deep marine... | reverse complement strand
GTTGATACCGAAATAGGGATAGTGCTTGATGCACTGCGAGAGGCCGGGATGGAAGATAACACGCTGATAGTCTTCACCAGCGACCACGGCGACATGGATTCTGCGCACAAACTGGAGCACAAGCAGGTACTTTACGAGGAATCCGTGCGTGTGCCATTCATAATGAGTTACAAAGGGGTGATTCCTCGAGGCGTGGTTGATGATACGCATCTGGTTTCCAACGGCCTCGACCTTCTTCCTACCCTTTGTGATTACGCAGGCATAGAAACGCCCAAAGGTCTGCACGGCAGGAGCTTGCGACCTCTGGCCCAGGGAGAAAACGCCGACCAATGGCGTGATTTCGTCATCTCAGAAAGTCATAGCGGAAGGATGTTGCGGACGGACCGCTTCAAGTACTGTATTTACGACTCGGGCCGAGGCCGCGAACAACTCACAGACCTCAAGAATGACCCGGGTGAAATGAATAACCTCGCTGAGGCCGAGGACTACAAAGATGTCCTGGATAAGCATCGGAAGCTTTTGCGAGGATGGGTCGAGAGAACCGGTGACAGGATTGCGGCCGAGTACGTTAATGTCGATTCATGAAGACTCGATATCGCTCGAGTCAATTGTGCCGGCCTATCATTCGTTGTCCGGTTTGAGTTTAGTAATGAAAAACTCAGCATTAGATCGATACGTTGTTTGGGCGCCTGGGTATTTCAGGTCTGCTTCGATGCCCAGCTTGTCCATTTTCTCCTTGAGCTTGACACCGAACAAAACGTGATGGACTTTCCAGCCTAACACTCTGCTCGGATTAGCCGGGACCGGGTCGTCCGGCTTCATGCCATAACTCATTAAAATGGGCGGATCGTCGGACGTGATAAGGGACAGGGCTGAAATATCCTTTATGACCTTGTGAAGCTCTTCATCTGTAACGTCGCCGAACACCTCGGTTCGGTCGCGGTGCGGCTTGGCGTATTCTGGAATCCACCGCGTCCACCAGTCAAAGTCCATGGTGGTCTGGCCGCCGTTGGTCGCCACGCAGGTAAGCCGAGAGGACTCGCGCTGCACCGGATCGCGGCTCGATGGGTCAGCCATTTCATCGTGAAACGCCAGCCACATGCATATCTGTGCACCTGCTGAGCCGCCGAACGCGCCAACGCGCGTCTTGTCAATGTTCCATTGTTTTGCTTTGGAGCGAATGAACTGAAGCGCCCGCAGCGAATCGTGGTGCGCCGCCGGCAAGGGCTTATCCGAGACAAGGCGATATTCGACTGCTGCGACCGAGATTCCCGCTTTCAGCAATTCCTGCAGAGTACCGGCATTTAGACTCTTCTTACTGCCTCCTCTAAAACCGCCGCCATGGATAAACACAGCTAACGGTGTGGGCTTGTCGGATTCGGCCTGGTAGAAGTCCAGCACGTTTCGCTCGTGGGGTCCGTATTTGACATCTGCATGGGTTGGCGGCCTCAATTGGGGTCTTTTTCTCGCCTGCCTGCGACTTCGAGAGTCGGCTCTCGGCTTCTGCACGGGTTCCCGCCTTGCGGTGTCTCTCTTCAAATGCCTGTCGAAGAAAGCAGCCACTATTTCAAAGAGTTTTTCGGGTTTCTCTTGGCCGTCGCGCAACCCGTGTCCTGCGCCTTTGACAACATGAAGTGTTGCGTCAATGCCCGCCTTGTTTAGAGCGTCGTATAGCAGTTCGCTTTGATGAAGAGGCACGGACATATCTTTGTCGCCGTGCATGATAAGAAAGGGTGGGTCGTCTTTTGTTACGTACGTGATTGGATTGGCTTTTCTGGCCAATGCTCGGTATGGCTTTTCTTGAATCGGTCCTCCGACCAGCAGCGACTCGGGCGAATTAGCCGCGTCGTGAATCAAGCGGCTGCCCTTGAGTGAGTGCTTGTCCATCTGCAGAAAATCCGTCGGACCGTACCAGTCACATACGGCCTGGACATGGCTCGAATACTCCGCGTTTGTCCTGGTGTCGAATTCTCTTACATCACCGGCCGTGCCCAGGAATGCAACCAGATGCCCGCCAGCCGAACTGCCCCACGCGCCAATTCGGTCGGGGTCGAGGCCGTATTTGGCCGCGTTTGCCCGCACCCAGCGTACGGCTGCTTTACAGTCTTCGACCTGGGCGGGGAAAATGGCTTCGCCACTGAGGCGATAGCCAACATCCACCACTGCATAACCTCTGTTGAGCATAGGCCGTGCCCGGCCGCCGGAGCCCTTGCTGCCGCTGCGCCAGCCTCCACCGTGTACCCAGACTATCACAGGCAGCGAGGTTGAGCCTTTTGCTGGCAGATAGAGGTCAAGAAGCAGTTTTCTCTCACCGACTCGGGCATAGACGATGTCTCGTTCGACCTTTGTGCCAGCCGGAAGCTGCGCCTGTCGGGAGCGACTGGACTGCTGCCGGCGGTTTTTTCTCTGGTTCGGTTGCTTGGACGCGCGCTGGTTACTTGGTGCCTTGATAGCCTTGTGGCCTATCGTCCGCTCGAAGAACGCTTCTCTCGCCGGGCCCATTTGTTCAATGTTCTGACCAAACACACCGTGACCGGCTCCGTCGATGCGCATATAGGTGACGTCCTTGGCGCCGGCATTTCGCAGGGCCTTGACAAGTTCATCGGACTGGCTCACCGGCACAGTTCTGTCGGCGGTTCCGTGAATTATCAGGAAGGGCGGAGCGTCAGCCGTGACATAGGTCATGGGTGAGGCCTGCCTGAGTCGATGCTGGAGCGTTTCTTCCGGTCCGGCAAACAGACTGCTCATTAAGCTTCTTCTCCTTGTCGAATCAGTTTTTTGCGCCTCGCGGCGTCTAAATGGGAAATTGGTTGGTGTGGCGCTGCACACGACGGCTTGAACCATGCTGGAATACCCCTGCCAGGGTCCATCCCCTTCCAGTCCAGCTGAGCGAGGACACAGGCCCAACATCGCCACAAGGTGTGCTCCGGCTGAATTGCCGTACGCACCAATCCGGTCCGGATCGACATTGTATTCTTCAGCTTGGGCCCGCAGCCAGCGCACAGCGCACTTTACGTCTTCGATGCACGCAGGCATTGGCGCCTCGCCGGAAAGCCGATAGTTGATCGTAATGCAAACATAGCCCTTGGTGGCAAACTCCAGGGTGGGGCCAAGAAAGTTATTCTTTCGTTTATCGCCGCTGCGCCAGCCACCGCCGTGAACGAAGACAATTGCCGGCCTCGGCTGGTCACCGGGTTCTTTAGGCATGGCCAGGTCGAGGCGCCAGGCCTTGCTCCGGCCTTTTCGGTAAGCGATATCAGGAATGACTTTTACGCCAGCGGGGATATTGGCGATAAAATCATCCGCGTTTTCTTTGAGTCTAGGCTGAGACTTTGCCGCATATGTGGTATTGGGACAAATAGCCATAATCATCGCCATAAGCGGTATAAGCAATGCCCATTTATCCTTCATAGTATTCATAGTATTCGCCTCCAACTTGTTTTGATTTTACCTTAGATTTTTTGCTTTTCTTTTAGTTTGTGCTTTTTACGCCTTCTCCTGGTCCGTCAAAGTTATGTCCTGACGTTGAGAAACTTGCGGGTTTATATTATACCAACCCGCTTGTGAGAACTCAAACGCTGCCCCACCGAAAAAACCAGTCCCAAGCCAGATTCACAAGTTGCAGCTAAGCCATTGAAGACCTCCTTTAGACCATGCTTTTTTACCCTTTGGGACGGTTGTTATTCCTTCTCTGGAAAAGATTGCCCGAATGGCATTCTTTATACCTCTTCTATACTTCACCAGCCTCTGTCTGTATGTGATAAGGGCTCGTTTCTCTCTTACCTGCTTGTTAGGTATGTGGACCGTNNCTTCCTTGTCGTTCTTCTTTTTGACGTTCTTCCAACGCCAGGCATCGTGCGTAGTATTTGCCCTCTGTGTTTCTTTGCCCAACGCCTCTGCAATATCGACAACCCATCCGGCAATAGTACATACTTCCAACACAACCGTCTGTGGCTCCTTTTCCACAATCAGGTCGTGAATCGTCTGGGGTGTCGTTTTGACTTTCCCGAATTCATGCTCACCATTTACAGAATTGTAGTCACAGAACACAGTATTGTACTTTCCGAGATCTAAAGCTAAGATATTCATTGTCAGGCCTCCATGTCAGGTTCCTAAACGGTTGAGCGGTCCCGTTGACCAGCTCGTTGTCAACGGCTTATTATAGCCGAAACAACCTTTAACCGGCTGGAGGCCTGGCTTACATAGTTTCGTTCGCAAATTTCGACTTTTTCATAAGGTACTTTTATTACAATGCTTATAGAGTCAAAATTTTTTCAAATTTCGAGATAAGGGGTTGTATAATTGTAAGATGGTTGTAGCGGTTTGCGAGTGAAAATTGGGGTGTTTTTGGGGGTGACTTATCACTGCTCTACAGCTTCTGTTCCCGCAATTTTGCTCGACACTCTTTGGCCTTTTCCAGCCTGCCCCAGGCTTCGTAGAGTTCGATCAGGTTCTTGATAGATTCTATTGTGTAAGGATGTTGTAGTTTTAGTTCTTCGATCCTATTCCTCTTGTATGCCTTCGATGACACTGATTTCATGAGCAGTAGAAACAATCCGGTTCAATTTCAGCCCAGCATGCGAGAACAATTGACGATATTGCTCCTCTGTACGCTCACGTCCACCTACAATCAGCATCATCAGATCGAGCCACTTGCCGAAACAAGGCTCATTCAGAGGAGGAATCACGGTCTCAACCACTAGTATCCTGCCTTCAGGATTCATGGCGTCCCGGCAGTTGCGCAAGATAGAGGCCGCCTCGTCGTCGTTCCAATCATGAATAACGTGCCGCATAACATAAGCATCAGCAACTGGGACTGAAGTAAAGAAATCCCCTCCTACAATCTGACATCGCTCGGACAGTCCCCAACATGAGATGATAGTTCGAGAGCGGTCCACTACGGCAGGCAAATCGAACAGGATACCTTCAATTGTGGGGTACCGGTTGAGAATTGCAGCCAGCATGTGACCATTGCCTCCGCCAATATCAACCACAGTTCTAAACGCAGAGAAGTCGTAGGCGTCAAGCATCGGCTCAGTCTCACTTATGCCGTGTACCATCATTGCAGCATCATAAATGCTGTGTCGTTCTGGATGTTCTGTCATATATTGGAAAAATGGGACGCCAAACCTCTTTTGGAATCCCTGCTCGCCGGTCCTTACGGAATACAACAGGTTGCCCCAGGATTGATATAACTCTGCCCCCAACATGATGCCAAATGAGCGTAGTGAGTACGTAATGTCACTTCGCAGGCACTCGGCAAGGGGTGTCAGTGAGAACCTGCCATCGGTATCTTCCATGAAGATGCCGACGCTCGCCAATGCGCGCAGCACCCGATAGAGTGAACCGCAGTGCGTACTGGTCTGCTCCGCCAGCTCTTCAGCCGTTCGGGGACCATCGGTGAGCAAATCAGCGATTCCGAGTTCGGACGCAACGTAAATGGCCTGTGTCATCCAACCTCCTATCATTTGTTTTAATAACTGTTGACCCGATTGAGTTTGGGTTATAGTTTCGACCATAATATTTCCTTTCGACTTTAGATGGGTCGTATTGATACATTTTTATGTGAGCTTTGCATCCTACGTCTGATCCACATCGCTAACATCGACCTTGGCTTTTCGACGAAGGATTTACTACGATGCTATTATTGATTTGTTCTTAGTTCATGATACAAAACCAGACAAAGGCCTTAAATATGAAGCTCAAGGTAAAATACTAAATTCTATGTTGCCACAAGTTTCTTTGAGGCATCCACATTACGACGTATCAGCTAGAAATTGTCCTGAAGCCACCAGGTAAAGACGCAAGAAGTTCGATTGTTGCAAGCAGGTCTGGTAGGAAATTCGTTGCATTTGCGATGTAGTTTTGGTATTATAGGGCTTGAATTGAACTGGAGGGTCTCATGAAAAGTGTCCAAGCGTTCAGAAATGCCATTTATGAAGGTAAATGGGAAATCTGAAATAAGGTAGTCTGATAATGCAAAAGCGAAGCGGATTCACGTTGATTGAGTTATTGGTCGTGATCGCCATTATCGCGATACTGATGGCGATCCTTATGCCCGCTCTCAATATTGTCCGTGAGCAGGCCCGGGGAGTGGCGTGCATGTCGAATCAGAAGACCATGGGGCTGGCCTATGTAATGTATGCCGACGAGAACGATAGCAGAATGTGTGGAGGACAGGCAAGGTACGCCCCCACCAATGGCATTCCCCCCTGGGTGATGCCGCCTCTGGATTATCAGGGAGACGGCAGCTATAACCAGATGCCCAGCGGACCGGTCACACTCGAGCAGCGGCATAACGGGCTGAGGGAAGGCGTTCTCTTCCCCTATATCAAGGACATCAGCGCCTATCACTGCCCGGGCGACGACCGGATGAGACAGGGCACTAGCTATGGCCGGGCCTCGGAGTATTTGATGTACCGCAGCTATTCTCTGTCCGATTATCTCCAGGCAACCGGGGTGCGCGATCCGAAGAAGCTGACGGCCTTCACGAGTCCGGCTAATAAGTTGCTCTTTGTCGAAGAGATATACGACGGCCGCAACGGCAACCACAATGTCAACGGCTGGTCCTATAGCCCCGGAACTAATTCGCTCCACGACCCACTGGGCGTCTTCCACAGCAATTCCTGCACGTTCAGCTTTATGGACGGCCACGCCGACACCAAGAAATGGAAGGACAAGCGAACCGTCATCTATTTTCAGAGCCGGTTGCAGGCCGCCTCGATGGGGTTTGGCAGGCATACGCCGTTTAATCCGCCTAATGAGGATCTCTTGTGGCTGGACGCGCACTACCCGGGCAAGACTCGCCGAGCCGAGTAGTGCAATCCGGAGCCAAATTTTGAGTTTTTTGTAAGCAACCGTTATTATAGCATTTGCGAGACGGGATTTTTTGCGAGATTGGCAGATAACAGATCGCAGGATCATTCACGGACTGCATTGAGTCTTTTCTGCATCTGTTCCGCAATCTGGGGGTGAACCTCGATCACATTGTGCTGTTCCCCGGGATCGTTCCCAAGATGATAAAGTTGTCGCACGGCCTGCCCCTGATATGTGCCCTTACGTTGGCTTTTCCAGGTCTGGGGTAATTGACCTTCGATATACTTCCAGGGTCCTTGGCGCATAGCAAAGATGCCTTGCGCATTGGTCACGATCATTTCAGAACGGGGTGTTTCTAAGACTTGTTCAGGGTGAAGTAGCGCCTGGTAGAAGCTCACACTATCCGGAGCCACCTCCTCAGTGGCAGGCGGTTTACCGTCGACAAGCTCGACTAAGGTGGCAAAGATGTCGACGAGATTGATCATCGCCGTAGAAGTTGTCCCCTTCGCGAGTTTGCCTGGCCAGCGCACTACAAAGGGCACACGCACACCCCCCTCCCAAATCGAGTGTTTGTCACCCCGAAGCTTTCCATTAATCTCTAAACCCAAGGCTTGGGCTACACGCTCGGGGCGTTCCAGTTGGGTGGGAATATCCCCTCCATTATCGCTGGTCACGATCACCACGGTGTCTTCGCTAGCCTCCATACGTTTCAGGGTTTGGCAAATACACTCTATGGACAAATCCAGATCCTGAATAAAATCACCGTAGGGGCCACAGCCGCTCTCGCCACGCATCTTGTTCGATGGCGTGATAGGGTGATGGACCGCGACCGGAGCGAAGTACAGGAAAAAGGGATCTTGGCTGGGCTTTTGCAGCCAGTCGATTGCCCGGTCCGTGAGATCCTTCATTACCTGTTTGTTGTCGCGTTGCGGTGCATCAAAACCGTAATACGGCATGCCGTAAAAGCATCTCGAATAAGGAAAGACCTTGTCCGATTCAAGGCCGTAGATTCGATCGTTTTCAATGTAAATCCCGGTCTTGTCCCCGTGGTTCTGCGGGACCGCAAAATGATAGTCAAAACCGAGCTCCAGCGCCCCTGGACGCAGGACGCCGGTCCAATCTTTGGGCTTCTTATTCGAGATGGTGCCGTAACCAAGATGCCATTTACCGATGGCGGCCGTGCGATATCCCTGCTGCTTCAGCCAGCGTGCCAGGGACATCCGGCTGGGATCAGGCAAGAGAGAATCGTCCACATTAACAACACCGTATTTCATGCGCGTACGCCACGGGTAACGTCCCATCAGGAGCCCATACCGTGTGGGGGAACACACAGAACTGGGCGTACTGGCATCGGTAAACCGAACACCTTCCGTAGCCAACCGATCTATCGCGGGCGTGCGCACTAAGGCAGGATCCGCCCCGTAACAGCCCACACTGCCATAGCCCAGGTCATCGGCTAGAATCAAGACAATATTTGGTGGTTTGCCCGCGTGTTCAGCTCGCAGCAGGGGAACGCCGGTCATGCAGAATGCGGCAGTAGATACAATTTGTTTGAGGAAAGTACGTCGTTTCATGTTCTTACTCGGTTTGTAGTTAGGGCAGCTTCGTAAAAGTCCACAACAAAGTCTGTTAGAACAATGTCTATTAAACCAGTTCCTTGATGCTTCGTCAAGTTTTTTATCTCGTGATGCCCCATTTTTGCAAAGGCTATGGCCATAAGCAATGACTTTTGAACGACTTCTGTCATTCTGATGCGCATTATCGCTCAGGTGGGTTAGAATTTTTCTGCTCTGTTGACAAAAACTACCCCTTCCTGAGCTGGCGAGAGTTTTTTCTCGACTTTGTGCGTACTGTCACCGCAATGATCCTGATTCGCGAAGTATTTAAATGCCTGCCAAAGTGGGCATGTCTTAGGGCGGCCTGCACCAGGATGACAGACTCATCTTGGCCCGATTAGACAACGAGTCACGCAACGCAATAACCAGTCGGTAGAACCAAAAGCTCTTCGGCTCTCGGCAATATCGAAGCTTATCATTTATTCGCTGGCGGATGTCTTTGCAACGAGATTGCAAAAAACTTAAAAAACCCATTGCCAGAGAGGCTAAAAAAATTAACCTCTGCATACTTCTGTATCTTCTGACCGCAAATCGCTCCAGGCCAATCTGACTCTTTAGAAACTCCACCGATGTCTCACAACCAACCCAACGTTTGGAGTATCGATTGCGTACGCCCAAGGCCAAGTCAAAGTTTTCTACCACCATATCGGTAAGCAAAATAATCGGCTCTTCATAACCTTGCCTCTGATAGGCCACCACATATAAAGGCTTATCGAGGCTATGATATTTTGCGACTCTTTCGAGGTGATGCGGGCTTTGCTGACCCTCATGTATATCACTATCTCAAAGCAGAGGGATATTTCTATGCCATCCGCTTAAAGGGCAATCAGATTCTGTACAATAAGATCGAGCACCTGCTCACTCGCCCTGTGGGTCGTCCACCGAAGAAGTCGATTATTCTCTACCGTAGCTTTCGGTATCAAGCAGCCAGTTGGAAGATCGCTCGCAGAGTAGTTGGGAAGGTAGAGTGGCATGCAGGTAAACTGTTCCCGAGAGTCGGTTTCATCGTGACTAATCTTCGGTGGAAATCCAGCAATGTGGTAAGGTTCTACAACAAGCGGGGGACTGCGGAGCAGTGGATCAAAGAGGGCAAATACGCATTGAAGTGGACGCGGTTGTCCTGTCATGATTTCGTGGACAATCAGGTTCGTCTTCAGTTGTTCGCCTTGGCATATAACTTGGGCAATTTCTTGAGGCGGCTGGCATCGCCCAAGTCAGTAAAGAAGTGGTCGCTGAGAATCCTGCGTGAGAAGCTCATCAAGATCGGAGCCAAGGTGGTCAGGCATTCGGGGTATCTGGTTTTCCAGATAGCCGAAGTGGTTGTGCCGAAGGCCCTCTTTCGGGAAGTACTTGACCGAATCCAGCAGTTGCGTTTTTTGGCAATACCTGCGAGGCCGGGATGATGTGTAGAACTGCTGAAAACCGGGTTCTGGAACGGATGACAAGGGTCGCGTTGTGCCAAAATAGCAGGAGGAAATAGGTTCTTGACGCAGGTGCTTGGCCTTTTAGCTGCTTTCGTGTGGCACAGCATGTTGAACCTGTTGGAATATTGTTGAAATTGAGATGAAATCTTTGTATTATTGGACTTGTGTAAAGCAGGAGTGTTTCAGTGAAGTGTAAATGGGAAATCCCCGGTCTTAAGTTCTTCGCGTCTCTCTCGCTGCTTTGCGCGGGCCTATGCACCACGGCGTTTGCTGATGACGACAAATCGCAACTTCGTGTCGACGTGGCAACCAGCACCAAGAGCATGGTCGTCTCGGAGACGCCCGAAGCGACGCGGATTGGCCGGGACGTCCTGGCCGAGGGTGGCAACGCGGTCGACGCGGCCGTGGCGGTGGCATTCGCCTTGGCGGTGACGTGGCCGGAGGCGGGCAACATCGGCGGCGGCGGATTCATGATGGTCGCGCCAACGGATGGCGACGTTGTGTGCATCGACTACCGCGAGACAGCCCCCGCGACCGCTACGAGAGACATGTTCGTCGACAACCCGAACCGCTACCATCACCGGGCTGTCGGCACGCCCGGCACGGTCCGTGGGCTCTTCCTGGCCCACACGACTTATGGCCGCTTGCCGTGGCCACGGCTCGTTGAGCCGGCCGCGGAGCTTGCCCGAAACGGCTTCGAGGTGGACGAGCACCTAGCGGCGTCGCTCAACGGCGTCCTTGGGCTTCCGGAAGTATGCGAGAACGATCGATATCAGGAACTGCGTCGCAACTATGGGCATCCGCAGGGGCGTTCTTGGCGACCGGGCGACAAACTAATCCTGCAAGACCTGGCGACCACGCTTGCCCTGATCGCCGAAGAGGGGCCGGATGCTTTCTACCAGGGCCGGATTGCCGAACAGATTGTCGCTGAAATGCAAAGCGGTAAGGGACTGATCTCCCAAGAAGATCTCGCCGGGTACAAGGCCAAGATCCGTCCGGCGGTCAGTGCTGAGATCAAGGGGTTTGAGGTCTTCGGACCGCCGCCGCCCAGTTCAGGAGGCACAACCGTGCTGCTGATTCTGCGAATGCTCGAGCGGCGGGGAATTCTGCCCGATCCGGAGTGCTTCTGGAATGCAGGGCAGGTTCACCTCATAGCCGAGGCGATGAAGCGGGCGTTCCGGGAGCGGGCAGCCCACCTCGGCGACCCGGACTTCGTCACCATTCCCCAGAAGCTTTACGATGACGAGTTCATCGGAGAGTTGGCCCAGTCGATCGATCTCGACAAAGCCACAGCCAGCTCGGCGCTGGCGGGCGACATCCGCCTTTCGGAAGGGCCCTACGAGGGCGAGAGCACGACCCACTTCTCGGTCCTTGATGCCGACGGCATGGCCGTGAGCAATACCTACACCATCGAGCAGCCCTACGGCGCTCGCGTGGTTGTGCGGGGCGCCGGCTTTCTGCTGAACAACGAGATGGGCGATTTCAATTGGTATCCCGACTGCACTACTCAAGATGGCAAGATTGGCACGAACGCGAATCTCCTCGAACCGGGCAAGAGAATGCTGAGTTCCATGTCGCCGAAGATCGTCAAGCGGGACGGGAAGGTTGTCCTGCTGACCGGCAGCCCCGGCGGACGCACGATCATCAATACTGTCTCTTGCATCCTCCTGCAAACGCTCTTCTTCGGCCGCCCGCTGGACCAGGCCATCCAGGGGCCGCGCATCCATCATCAGTGGCTTCCGGACGTGATTGAGTTCGAACCCATAGACGGGCTTCAGTGGGAGCAGGTTCTAACGGAGCTACGATCCAAAGGCCACGTTGTGAAAGAAAATCCCCGTCGAGATAGCCGGCAGGGCTCCGCCCACAGCATTTGGGTCGATCGCGAAAGCCATCTCATGACGGGCGTGGCGGATTGGCGGCGGGGCGGCAAAGCACTAGGGGGCGAGCAACAAAAGGGTCCAGGCCAATGAACTGGTGGTTCCGGCAACAACTCTATACGCAGATTCTAATCTGCATCGTGATCGGCATCGCGCTGGGGCTACTCATGGGGCCAAAGGCGACGGTGCTAGATCCCGTCGGCGAGATCTTCATCCGCCTGTTGAAGATGCTGATTGTGCCGTTGACTTTCTTCACGCTGATCAGCGGCGTCACCAAAATGGACGACTTGCGGAGCCTGCGGTCGGTGGGGGGCATGACCGTGCTCTACTACGCCGTCACGTCTGTCTGTGCCTGCACGGTCGGCACCGTGATGGCGCTGATTCTCCAGCCGGGCAGGGGTGGCCAGGGGCTCCTGGAAACGACCAAGGAAGCCAACCCACAGGAGTTCAGCTTCGTAGAAAGCATTGTCTCCTGGATTCCAACCAATCCCATCGAGGCGGCGGCGACGGGGAACATGCTGCAGATAATCATTTTTTCGCTCATTGTGGGCGTAGGATTGTTGGCGCTGGGCCAGAAGGCAGAAGCGGCAATTAAGCTGTTTGCGGTCGGCGCGGACCTGATGATCACGATTACTGAGTTCGTGATGAAGCTCGCGCCGTACGGCATCTTAGCGTTGGTGGCCTGCATGGTGGCGTCGCTCGGCGCGGAAATGCTGGCAGCGGTCGTTCGGTTCGTTATCACCGACTACCTGGGGCTGGTGGTCGTGCTGGTCTTGGTTTACCCGCTGTTGCTGAGGACGTTGGGCAGGGTGGATCCCATTCGCTTCTACCGCAACGTATCCCCGGCGATGTTGGTGGCGGCGAGCACGACTTCCAGCAGCGCCACCTTGCCCGTGTCGATGAGCGTGGCGGAGAAGAACCTGGGCGTGTCGGAGAAAGTCTACGGCTTCACCCTGCCGCTGGGCACCACGGTCAACATGGATGGCATGGCGGTCGTCATCGGCGTGCTCGCCGTGTTCGCGTCCAACTTGCACAACGAGCCGATCACGCTCGCGCGGATCATCCAGTTCGTCTTCCTAGGACTCGTGCTGTCGATCGGCACGGCGGGCATCAAGGGAGCCGGCATCGTTATCTCCACTGTGTTGTTGCAGACGCTCGGCCTGCCGCTGACGATCGTGCCGATCCTGGCGTCGATCTGGCCGGTGGTCGACATCGGGCACACCACCTGCAACGTCTCGGGCGACCTGTGCGGGACCACGATCGTCGCCTCTCGGTTGAAGATGATGGACGCGGCCGTCTTCAACGACGGACGGACACTGGAATCGCAGTCAACGGAGTCGGTAGCTCCATAGCATGAGCTGGCAGGTGCCGAACCCGAGAGCCCCGGCCGGCACAGGCCGCTCCGGGCCGTCTCTCTCTGGGCCAGGGAACACCGATGTAATAACAATCAGGAGGAACTGAAATGCGTTTGAACAAGCAAACCACTGTGGGCGCCGCGGCACTGCTGATGGCAATTCTCTCCGCAACATGCGCCAGGCAGGAGTCAGCCCCGCCAGCAGCGTCGACACAGCTCGCCAACGCGAACCGTGAGATGCCCATCGTCGAGGCGCTCCTCCACGACGAGGGAAGCCCCTTCTACCTCGATGCGAAGGACTACCCGGCCATCGGCAAGGAATTACCGGTGGGCGTGTTTGATTCGGGAACCGGCGGCCTGACCGTGCTGGACGCGATCATCAACTTCGATCAATTCGACAAAGAGAGCCAAACTTGGACGGCCGGCGGTGACGGCACGCCCGATCTCCAGTCGGAATGGTTCGTCTACCTGGGTGACACGGCCAACATGCCGNNCCCGCAGAAGAACAAAACTGACCTGCTCAAAGAGCACATCATCAAGGACGCCTGGTTCCTGCTGAGCAGGGAGTACTACCGGACGGCCGCCGCTGAATCGCCGCAGGCCGACAAGACGCCGGTCAAGGCGATCGTCATCGCCTGCAACACGGGCACCGCCTACGGTAAGTCCGACATCGAACATCTCCTCGACTTGGCCGAGCTCGACATCAAGGTGATCGGCGTCATCGATGCCGGTAGCCGGGGGGCGCTGAGTCATCTGGCGAAGGACGAGGACGCCACGATCGGCGTCATGGCAACGATGGCAACCATCGCTTCCGAAGGCTACGTCAAGTCGCTCGTCGCGCAGAAGGAGGCCGGCGGCTACACCGGCACGATCATGGTCGCGCAGCAGGGCGGCTACGGCTGGTCCGGAGCCATCGACGGC
>JABAOH010004642.1_pt2 | contig 14008 bp, 17 predicted proteins | sample 7062181 | NCBI WGS metagenome assembly JABAOH01 (sample SAMN14538630, study PRJNA623070) | marine sediment metagenome | biome: marine biome [ENVO:00000428]; feature: marine pelagic biome [ENVO:01000023]; material: deep marine sediment [ENVO:00002113]; isolation source: pool of 5 deep marine... | reverse complement strand
CGGTTTCTGAGGTGAAGCTTGGCCAGGATGTTACGCAAGTGGTTCTTCACGGTACTCTCGGCCACGCAAAGGGAATCAGCGATTTCCTTGTTGGTCTCCCCCTTCACAATCAACTCCAGTACCTCTATCTCCCGCGGCGTCAATCTTCCAGCCGGACCCAAAGGCGCTGCCCGCGCCTCTGCCAGAGAACTGAACTCCCTTAGGATCTTAGCCGCCATCAGAGGAGAAAGGGGCGCAGGGCACAACCACCGGTACGAGCGTTGAGGCTCTTGAACGGACAAATAGACAATCCGGCATGGCAGCCATAATGCCGAGCAAGGTAACGATTGTTTCTGAGTGTTGTCCCTCCTCGTCTTCATCTCACTGTGCCACGAAGGGGAAAGCCAAGCTCTGATCGACTCATTCGGCACTCAGAGGCATTGGCGGCACGGATGGGCTTCTCCTCCGTGGCAATCGATACAGAGGCTGATCGTGTCTCTCCAGGCGTGTTGTCGGGCCTTAGGTCCTCTCGAGCTATTGAAGCCGGTTCTTCGGCGTCATCTGCTCTCAGGAATCTCTGCCTTTGCGTCCGCCACCCGAAGGCGGACTTTGTGTCACATGGGACTCCGTCGTTGTCCCCGTCAAGGCGCGAGAGGTCGCCCGGGCAGGGGCTACCGGTCGTAGATCAGTTGTGCGCACGACAAGGAATCGCTACGATTGTACGTGTTGCCAATGCAACCCTAGCCAGACTCGGACTAAGGATTTGGCGCAGCCCACAAGCCTCTCCCGGCTTCCTTGGCCTCCATGGCGAGCTGCGCGAAGAGGTAGGAATACCTTGCGTCCGCAGCATACGTCGAGGCAATAGCGTACCACTCCCTTGGGCTCCCCCCGCAATCTGTGGAGTGACGCGGCGGAGCTGGTCGATGTCACCCATTATGGAATCGGACTCTCTTGGCTCGCAGACAGCCTCGATGTGATCCGACCTTCCGCTCGCTGGAGCCTCAAGAGGTCCAGTACGAAACAGAGCATTGACAACGCCACTAACCCTTCGAAGCCATGCAGAAACGGCGCCACGGACGACAACCCCATCCCAAGCCAGAAGAGGGCACTCCCTTTGCCGACCAGGTAAACCAGCACCGGCACCAGCAAGACCAGGTCATAACCGGGCAGATACGGTGACAGCAGAAGGCCTACGAGGAGCGCAAGCGCCGTATCGTGCAGCCGCACGGTCTCCTTCTTGAACCACCAGAGCGAAAGGCCAGAGTAGCCACACGCAGCTATGAGCAATCGCCAGGATGCAGAGAGGCGCTGAAGTGCGCCGGGCATCATGACAGACCGCCCGCCAAGGCACCACCCGAGAACATAGCTCTTCCACGCATCGAAAGAGGTCCCTTGCCCCAGCCAAAGAGAGGCAGCGGCCAGGACCAGCGCTCCCAGCGCGAGACTTCCCAGCACTCGCCAGCGCTTCCGCAGAAGCAGGCCGCCTGCGACAGGGGCGACCAGATGTGGCTTGATCAGCGCCAAGCACAGCAGTGCCCCAGCGAAATACGGCTTTCCTCTTCTCCCGACGAGGTACGCCGACAGCATAAACAGAAGTACCAAAGGGCTGATTTGACCCATGAAAACGGTGCCAAACGTTACGGGCCACACAAGGCTGAGCAGGGTGCGCGTGGTGGCTGCCCTCGGTTGAAGCCCGATTACTCGTCTCGCAAACAGATAGGCACTGGCGCCAACCGCTGAGTACAGCAGACCGACCCACGCCGTGAAGGCGCACTGTGGTGGCAGCAGCGACAGAGGCAAGAACAGCACGACGGTGAACATCGGGTAGGGATATCCCAGCCTGCCGAACGTGGGCGCAAGCGCCTCGTTGACTGAGACTCCGGTGAGAAGTGCTCGGCCGGCGACGTAGTGCTGCCAGAAGTCCTCTCCGGGACTCTGGACTAGAAGAAAGACGATCTGTCCGAGAAGTACCCCCGCGAGGACGGCAGAAGCTAGTTCATGCTCCTTCCGCATCATCCCTCATACACATGGCCGCTCATCGTGCAACCAGTGGATGCAGTTGAATGTGCTGCCGGTCCAATCTCAGCTCGACTCGGACTTAGGAGTGGGCGCAGCCCACAGGCCTCTGCCGGCTTCCTTGGCCTCCGTCGCCAGCTGCGCGAAGAGGTCGGAATACCTTACGTCGGGAGGATAGGTCGAAGCAGTAGCGTATCCCAGCCGTACCAGTTCAGCGTTGACGAAGATCCCCCCCACGTGAACGTAGCGCAAGAGCCTTCCCTCACCATCGATGTCTGATACATCCTTCTCCAGCAGCACGGTCTTCCCTTCCACCAGTTGCCGATTGGCCTGTGTCGCTTCCTCACCGTGGGGCTGGCCCGGCTTCGGACAATCTATGCCTATGTAGCGGAGACCGAAGACGAACCCGCCGATTTCGACCTCGATGGTGTCACCGTCAATGACGCGAGTCACCTTGGCCTCTGTCATGGCCAGCGTGGGAGCTCCCCGCGGGCGCAGTTGCGTAGGTGTTACTGCCGGTGCAGCGGAAGGAATGGGCGTGTCCCCTGGGGCGAGGGAGGGAGATTTCTCTGGCGTGGCTTGGGCAAGCTGCGTCTCAAGTTCGGCTATCGTGGTTTCGAGCTCTCCGGCGGGCGCTCGAGGCACGCCGCACGAAGTCAGGATTACCAGCATCGCTAGCAGGCCATGCCCTGCCAAGGTTAGCTTCATCCAGGGTCCTCCTTCTTGAGATGAACTCGGTCGAAGCCAGGATCTATTCAACACGAGGTATCCTGTGAGAACTGGCTGGCGAAGCGGAGAGTCCGGGCAATCCCATTATACCACAAATAGGGAGATTCCGCAAGCACGGTTAGCAATAGCAGGACGGCGTGGGATTGTTTAGGAGGACCGTATCTCGGAGAGCTTCAAGCTTCGAATCTGGCTCGTCACCACGGGGCTCTCTGGTGGGTCTGGAATCAGCGGGCGCACTGGCAGTCGACTCGCCGGTAAACAGGTGATCCGGTCAGGAAAAGACCGGGGCCAAGTCGCGCAGACGTTGGGATTGTCCGCCGGGGCTGCGTGAGCGATGTCGGCATCAGGGGAACGAAGGACGGGGGGATTAAGCGGGGGCGATGTTGAAGGGTGCCGCCCCGAGAGCGGGCTTATCATAGACTCTTCTCCTCTGCCTACTCACAGCGACTATCCAGGTGAAACCCGAGGTTACCCTCTTTCGTTGGCGAACCTCTCCAGTGGCGACGTCCAGCCACACCTTTCCTTGGGCTATTGAGACAGATCCATCGTGGGGCCCTTGTCATCATACCTGACGCGAAGCTTCCCGCGTTCACCACCCCTTATTCTCTTGAGCCACCGCTTGCACAGCGCTAGAGGGTCATCCCCTTTCCCAGTTTCAATGCCGAGTCTCTGCAAGAACACTCGTGCATCGAGGGGATCTTCATCAAGCACCACCATCTCAAGTTCCAGCCGGTCCTGCGGCTTGAGAGCTACTGGCAACTCAGGCAGACCCGGCTCTTTGAGTTTCTCTTCTGCCATGATACTGGAGTAGGGATTGAGGAGCGGCTCGGGCAGGCTTCTGGGCCGCTGATTGCCTCTGGGATCGGTGCGGGACTCGCCAGTCCGGTGTCGACGGAACAGAGTAGGCGGTCCCACATTCTGTCCAGGACGGCCTATCGGCTGTGAGCAGGCTTGTCAGGGAAAAGGACGCCACAACCAATCTATCACAGAACCGCATTGGCCGCAAGCGTAGTTGGCAGTGACTGGGCACGGCCCCACCGTGGCCGCGGCGACTTGCGGAGGAATCTGCCAAGCGGTCAGGGCCGTGGTTCGCGCTTCTCTCGTACCATTCGAAGACCTGGCTGCAATAGGAACGCGACACAACATTGGCACAGACGGCTGGACCCACCTTGATGCGCAGAAAGGAGAACGCAATGAGAGACCGGAGGTGGTTGGTCGTGTCTTCGGTGCTAGTGGTAGCTCTGTGCTTCCTGCCTGCATGTGGTGGCCCGGCCGCAACGTTGAGCACTTCGATCGCCGGGATAACGTGAAGTCCGGCTGGCTAGATGACCGCTTCGCCGAGGGCAAGGTTACGGGCCAGACCATCATCGAGTAGAACTCGGCGGTTGATCGCACTCGTTTCCATCGAACCTGGGCAAATCTAGATTCTCCCCGAACCGCATCGTGGCGGCCCTCAGGGCACTCTCCGGATCCACGCCCAGCAGACGGCCGAGATTGGCCAGCGAAAAAAGCAACTGACCCAGCTCCCCGGCTGCTTCCTCTTTGTCGTCGATCGTTGGCAGAGGGTCAAGCCTGCTGTGGATGTCCGTCAACAACTCCTCTTCGCTGGGCGAAGCAATACCCTCTCTCTTCGCTCGTTCCTGAGCTCTCAACGCGAGGTTCAGAGCGGGCATGCTCAAGGGCATCCCCCAGAGGGGTTTATCCTCTTCGCCTTTCTCTGTTCGCTTGATGGCCTGCCAGTTGCGAAGCACCTCGTCCGCATCAGCTACCTCCACGTCGCCGAAGACGTGGGGATGGCGCCGAACTATCTTGGCGATGATCGTCTCCAGCACCTGGGCGAGGGTGAACGATCCCTCCTCCGCTGCGATCTGGGTGTGCAGGATGATCTGGAGGAGTAGGTCTCCCAATTCCTCTCGCAGCCCGACGCCGTCTTCCTCGTCGAGAGCCTTCAACACTTCGTAGGTTTCTTCCAGAAGGTGCGGCCTGAGGGTTTGGTGGGTCTGCTCCCGATCCCACGGACAGCCTCCTGGAGCGCGCAGGCGGGCCACGATGTCGTGGAAGGTGTATACCGAACTGGGGTTGGGTAGGGGCGAAACGTAGAGGGAAGTGAGGTGGTCGATGTTTTCCAGGTGGTCCAGTTCGCCAAGGGGCAAGGTCTCCGTCGTGGCCTCGGGTGTGCCGACTCTGCGGACGAGGGTCACCGGATGCTCGGCGGGATAGAGGTTCATCAGGGTCAGCTTTACCTCGGCCGCCACCCGGCGACTGTACAGTTGGCCTGCAAGTGCGGGAAGGTCGGGATCTAGGTTGGGATGAAGCCGGTTCGCCAGCAGGGTGGCGTCGACGATCTGCAATCCCTCCAAGGGGTCGATGCCCAGGGGTACTAGAGCCGCCTCGATGAAGCTGACTCCGACCACNNGATTCTTCGCCCACCAGCGGGTGGCCAGGCACGGCGTACACCACCCCTTGAGGGCGCCGTCCCAGTTCTACCACTTGCTTCGCCATCTCTTCATAGATGGCGGCGAACTCGTTCTCGGCTTCGTACAGGTGGTCGAAGGAGTGCAGTGCCAGGTGGGGAGGCAGTGACGGAACCACGGGATGACGGCACGTGCGCAGATAGACTTCCTCAGCGTCGTCAAGGACTTCTCTGGCTTCGACGGTGAGCAACGAGCCGTCCCCAGGACCCAGGCCCACGATGGTGATGTCCATTGCCCCTCCCTTTCCGGCGCGCGGACGCCAGGGCTGCCTTCCTAGTTGATTGCCGTCCAGACAGGGCGGCCGTCCCTCTCGAGCCGCCTGACCTTTCCTTCGAGTTCGAGTACATCCAAATGTCCAATGATCTCGGACATGACCAACAGGAGCTCAACTCCAGGTAAGTTCCCTCCGAAGAGTGCCAGACCCAGTTCATAGGCTGTGGAATCCCTCTCCCTGATCAACTGCTGGATTTGCCGTCCGCGTTCCTCATGGTGGGTGAGGATTGCGTCCACGACGGGACGGTGGTCATCCACCGGGTCGCCGTGCCCGGGCAGGACCTTGCTGACCTCGAGTTCCCGAATTCGCCGCAGGGAGCGCCGGTAGTCAACCAGACTCCGCGGACGCTCGGTCATTCCCAGACGCGGGGTCTCCAGGACTGGATTGGGTGTTATGTGCTCTAGAAGATGATCCCCTGAGAGAAGCAGCTGATGTGCTGGTTGGTAGAGGCAGAGGTGGCCATGGGTGTGCCCGGGTGTGTGTATCGCTCGCCACATGGTGCCGCCCATTCTCAGATCGTCGTTGTCTTCCACCGGCACGACATCAGGTACTGCGGTCGCATATCTGCCGAACCCTCGGATGATCTCTATGTCTGCCAGGGCCTCTCTGGGTGCCCCCTGGGCCACGACAAGCTCGGCGAGGGCGGCCATTCTGTGTTCCCACCAATCGCCGAAATCCTCCAGGCGCTCCCTGTTCTCGGCGAGGGAAAGGACGATGGCGCCGGATCGCTCAACCACCTGCCGTGCTAGGCCGAAGTGGTCGTGGTGAGCGTGGGTGATGACCAGTTGGTCGATGTCGGCTAGGGCATACCCCAAGTCATCTAGTCCGCGCGCCAAGGCCGAGGAGGCTTCCTCGGTTAGAGGACCTGTGTCGACGAGGGTGAGAGGGTCTCCCTCCAAGAGGTAAACGTTAACCGGACCGACGGGGAATGGCGTAGGGATGGAGAGAGCGTGAATCCGAGCCTCGATCTGTGACATAGGTTGTCTAGATCACGAACTCCTTCTGGCCCTCGAAGACGGCCATCGCCTCCTCGACGCTCCACCCCTTGATGGTGATGGCAGAGATAGCGTTACACATCCTCACTGCTTCAGCCAGGGGCTTCTGATGGATATTTCTCCCCGTGGCGTTGCCAGCGGCGCCGCTGACGAAGATCTGGTCGTGCAGTTGCTGAAGGAAGGGCCGCACGTCCATGGCGGATCCTCCTGCACACACAACCTTGGTGCGCCCCGCGGCCTCGATTGCCTCTTTGAATATCTCCTTGGACTCTGCCCCGGCTTTTTCCGGGTAGTTTACCTTGACGAAGTCCGTGCCCAGGCAGGCCGCCACCCCAGTGGCTCCGGCGATGAGGTGGGGGTCTCTCTCGTCTCGAACGGCCTTGCCCCGAGGATAGATCCACAGAACAGCGATCAAGCCCTTGCGGTGCGCCTGGTAGACTATCTGCGCTGCCTGATGAAGCATCTGGTGTTCCAATTCGCTTCCAATGTAGATGGTATATCCCACGCCCAGGACCCTCAAGCCGGAGTTGGCGGTGAACTCCACCACCTGGTCAACTCCGTACCACTGCTGGCTGAAGGGATCCATCTGCTTGGTCTTCACCAGATTCGTCTTGGAGTTCAACTTTACCAGGTAGGGGGCATGGGGATAGCCACGGCCGTACCGGGCGATGAGGCCCAGTTGAGTGGCGAAAACGCCGATTTCTGCCTGAGAGGCGATTCTGAACAGATGCTCGGGGTTGCTGTCATCTTCGTGGATGCCTTCGCCGACGAAGTCATCGTTCAAATGCTCGACTTTCTGGTCTCCAGCGAAGAGCATCAAGTTCCCGCTGCCTCTGGTGATGGCGAGATAGTTGTCAATGTACCCTTGTCTCGCTTCCGCAGGGACATCCAGGGGGACTAGTACATCTGTGGCCGGCGTACTCATTCTTCTGCTCCCTCTGAGGCCATATCCGGGCATAGTGGGCTTGCTCCGCGGCTACAGCCCCGCGAATCTCGCACCCTGAAGGGTGGTCTACGATACGCTGGTGCCGCGCCGGCACGAGGGATTCTACCATAGCAGACTTCAGCCAGGCAATGCTGGTGCCTTGCAGGCGGCTGTGACGCCGATGCGTGCTCGGTACTGACATGGAGAGTTCAGTCAAGGAGTGCGTGTGGGGGACCAGGGGTGTCACCGTCTGTTCAAGTTCTCTGAGGAGATGAGCTGATAGATTGACTATCAAGATAAGTTATAGGCGTGTTTGACAAAAGGTTAGAAAGATGGTATAATATAGACAGCAAACTCACGAAGAAAGGAGATCGAGATAATGAACGCCATTACATTGTGGAGACCTAGGAGAAGCTTGCTTTCTAGGGGCGATCCTCTAGATGCATTCTTCGACGACTGGTTCTCGCGCCCGAGGGGTTTGTGGCTGGTGCCTGCTTGGAGCGAGGGTTTGGCCGTGGACGTGTACAGGGAGGACGGCAATCTGGTGGTCAAGGCGGAGGTGCCTGGCGTGACCGCGGAGGAACTGGAGATCACCGTCAAGGATAACGTCCTGATGATCGCTGGCGAGACCAAGGCCGAGGAGGATATCGAAGAGGAGAACTACATCCGCCGTGAGCGCCGGTATGGCTCGTTCTGCCGCTCGTTTGCCTTGCCTGCCCAGGCGGAGGGAAACAAGGCCGAGTCCGCTTTCGAGGATGGGGTTCTCACTGTGACGATCCCCGTGGCTGAGGAACCGCGGGAAGACACCGTCAAAGTCGAAGTCAAAGCAAGCTAAAGGATTGACTCAGGCGGGGGGCCGAAGGCTCCCCGCCTTTTGCGTCTTCGTGAAGTTTTCCTTGACATGCCAGAGGGTATAATGTAGAATACTGTGCGGAGGAGCCGAGGTAGCTCAGTTGGTAGAGCACATGACTGAAAATCATGGTGTCGGCAGTTCGATTCTGCCCCTCGGCACTGTGAGCAGTCAGTGCGGAAGCGGCTCGGCGGTAGAACATCTCCTTGCCAAGGAGAGGGTCGCGAGTCCGAATCTTGTCTTCCGCTCCAGAAGTTAGGGTGACGTAGCCAAGTGGTAAGGCAGGGGTCTGCAAAACCCCGATCGCCGGTTCGAATCCGGCCGTCGCCTCCACGTGACTTGGGGCCGATGGCTAGCTGGGGAGCTGTCGGCCATTTCAATGTCCCGGCGCTCGTGACGGGTGAACGGATGCTGCACGTGCCCAGGGGCTGTCAATGAACAATCACGAGGTTAGCCCAAGAGGAGAGATGATGATCACAGAAGCTTGTGTGGGCGAGTGTATGAAACGGCGGGTGGTGACCGTGACGGGCTCGACCACGGTGCAGGAGGCAGCACGGTTGGTGGTTGATGAGCACATAGGGACACTACCCGTTGTTGACGAGGAGGGCATGCTGACCGGGGTAGTGCGTCTTCACGACCTGCTAGGGGTCTTCATGCCCGATTTCGTCGCTTTGCTGGACAACATAGATTTCGTTCGCGATTTCGGCGCACTAGAGCAGGTCGAGCCCGAGGATGTGCCGGAGGCCGCGGAACTCACAATGAGCGACCTGGCGGTCCCGCCGGTCTCGCGTGAGGAAGACTCCGGTCTCATGCGCGCCTTGGCAACTATCGTCAAGCACCAGCTTCAGGATCTGCCCATTGTGGACAACGAGGGGCGCTTGGTGGGTATAGCGTCCCGCGTGGACATCGCCTCTGCGTTCTTCGCCGCCTGGACTCGAGAGAAGACATCGCCGTGACCCCCGACCAGATTGTGGCCACCATCGTGTTCGCGATAACGTTCGTGATGGTCCTCTCAGATCGTGTCGACCGCACCATCGTGGCTATGGCTGGCGCGGCGGTGATGGTGGCTGTAGGGATCGGCATGGGTTTCTACTCGCAAGAGGAGGCCTTGTACGCGGTTGACTTCAATACGCTGGGCCTGCTTCTGGGAATAATGATCATCGCCGATCTGTTGCAGCGCACTGGCTTCTTCGAGTATGTGGCCATAATGGCCGGGAAGCTGTCGCGGGGTAATCCATGGTGGCTGGTGGTCATGTTGGGAACGGTCACGACATTGCTTTCCACTGTGTTGCCCAACGTGACGATAATCGTGCTCATGGCACCTGTGGCGATCCTCATCGCCGAGATTCTCGGTATCACCCCCGTCCCTTTGTTGATTGCGGCGGCCCTGCTCTCAGACACCGGGGGTGTGGCGACCCTCGTAGGCGACCCCCCAAATGTGATGATCGCCTCGGCCGCCGGCTTCACCTTCAACGATTTCTTGACCCACACAGCCCCCCTGGTGCTCATCGCCTGGTTGGCAGCACTTGTAATCCTGCGATTTGTATTCCGCCCGGAGATGGCGGAGCGCTCGGAGAACATCGAGGCGCTGATGAGCCTGGATCAAAACGAGGCCCTGAAGGACGCATCCGGGGCGAGGAAGATCTTGCTGGTGCTGTGCGGCGTCATTCTGTTGTTCTTCGTGCACGGCCAGCTGGGGCTGACACCGGCGTTCATCGCCCTGGCCGGCGCGGCTGCCGCCCTGCTTTGGGTGCGTCCCAATATAGAGGAAATTCTGAAGGGCGTCGAGTGGCCCATCCTGCTGTTCTTCGCTGCCTTGTTTGTCGCGGTTGGTGGCTTGGAGGCCGCAGGAGTGCTTGAGTTGCTGGCTGGTGCTGTGGCGGGCCTGGCCCAGTCCAATCTCCTGGTGGCCAGCATCCTGCTTTTGCTGGTCGCGGCCGTTGTGTCAGCGGTGGTGGCGAACATCCCCTTCACCATCGCCTTGATTCCAGTGATCCAGCAACTGGGTCGTCTGGGTGTTGCGACGTCTCCACTATGGTGGGCCCTCGCCTTGGGCGCAGGCTTCGGGGGGAACGGAACGATTATCGGCTCAGCGTCCAACGTGATCACTGTAGCCCTAAGTGAGAAGACGCACACTCCTATCACCTCTCGCATCTGGACGCGCGCCGGCCTACCGGTGATGATCGTGACCTGCTTGGTAGGAAGCGTGCTGTTCGCCATTTTCTTCAGCTGGATGAGCACCCCTTAAGGGAGCGCCTTCCCCTGGGCTACCCACTCCCCGCGCAGTCTCCGATCAGTTGCGCCATGATTGTCTGTTGCGTGTTTGCAGTGTCGTCCCATGCTGCGATAGAATGGTGGCAGGCCAGGCGTTCGGGGGCGGTGGCGGAACGGTAGACGCTGCGGACTTAAAATCCGTTGGAGTGAATTCTCCGTGTGGGTTCGAATCCCACCCGCCCCACAAAGCACAATATGGTACAATCCATCAACTCGGTGAACATCCTAAGATATCGAACTCTCCCAATACGGGAGAGTTCTTTTCTTTGCCGCGAGAAGTACTACGGACTTTGAGAATACCGGTGTCGAAGAAGTACAACGGACTCTTGCGAAAAGTGCTATGGACTTCAAAAATATGCACTTTAAGACATGGGTCTGGCGTAGCTCTCTTCGCCCTGTCTTCGGACGATGGAAGCAAGGCGGTGAGCGCTCACGTTTGCGCTCGGGAGGCCCGCCGCCGTTACGCCGCACATCCTGATGAAGTCATTGGGTGCGCCCTCTCTTGCCCACGTCTGTGGTACAATAGCGTTGCTTTGGCCTTGACTTCCTGAGTCTGGTGACGCGCACTAACTCGTCTCGGCCTGAGCTGGGGTCCCATGAGACTCTCGCACGACGAGCAGGCGGGCGCATACGGGATGCGGGAGCCCGCCACGCAAGCCAGTTCGCCCGAAAGCGTGGCATCCAGCAAGCCCCTCCTGGCGACGAAACTCTACATTCCCCCTGTACGCCCCAATCTGGTCGCGCGCCCGCGCTTGATTGAGCGACTGAACGAAGGGCTGTACCTAGCCCGGAAACTCACCCTCATCTCTGCGCCGGCTGGGTTCGGCAAGACCACGCTCCTGAGTACATGGCTGGCCGATTCTCCCTGTCCTGCCGCCTGGCTCTCCCTGGACGCGGGTGATAGTGACCCTGTGCGCTTCCTCAGTTACCTGATCGCTGCTTTGCAGGCGATCGTCCCTGGGATAGGTGAGGAAGCCCAGGGGTTGCTCCGGTCGCCGCAGCCCTTGCCCATCGAGTCTATCCTGACAACTTTGGTCAACGAACTTTGCACTTTGCTGGAAGACATTGTGTTGGTTCTCGACAACTATCACCTGATTGATACCCCTGCTATCCACAACGCCATGGCCTTCCTCTTGGATAACTTGCCCTCGCAGATGCACCCGGTGATCGCCACTCGCGCCGACCCGCCTTTGCCGCTGGCCCGGCTGCGCGCCAGCAGCCAACTGACCGACATCCGGACCGAGCACCTGCTCTTCACTCTCGACGAAACAGACTTGTTCTTGAAGCATGTGATGGGGCTAGACCTATCAGACGAAGAGGTCGCGGCTTTAGAAACCCGCTCTGAGGGCTGGATCGCCGGCCTGCAACTAGCCGCTTTATCCCTGCAAGGGAGGGACTCTGAAGATTTGGCTGATTCCGTCTCGGCGCTCACAGGGAGCCAGCGCTACATTGCGGATTATCTGGTCGAAGAAGTGCTACAGCGACAGCCCGATGTGGTGCGCGATTTTCAAGGCATCCCTGATCGAAGCTGGAGCCCCTTTTTGTTCCCCATTTCGACTAAACCCCAGAATAAACCCTGAATGTGACCTTTGGCTGATGACACCCGCACGACAGAGCGCTATACTGAGGATGAAGATAGGGTGACATACATTTTCCGAGAACACGTTTCTTGTCACTTCAAGATCCCTCACGCTGGCGACTACGGCAGGGATGGCCCATGTGGTCGTGGAGTTCTAGTGAGTTAAGGAAGAAAGGAGCAAATCAAAGGAGCAGAGAAGACTCACTGTGGAACATCGGCCAGAACCGATATCACCGATCCTGGAACAATCCCCTTCGCGACTGCGTCTATGTAGAGGTCACGAATCTACCAAACAACTCGGTGACAGGTATCGAAGATGAAAGGCAAGCTGTTCAATCCCCAGCGCTGCCTCACCATGGTCGTGACCCTGATGGTCTTGGTCCTCATCGCTGCTTTAACTCTGGTAGCCTGGAGTAGCAGCGCAACGAACCGGGCGCTGTTGTCAGTGTGAGAGGCAGTGGCTGGCAGCTGGCCGAAACCGTCTCGGTTTACGTGGTCGAACTGGATGTTGACAATGGCTGGGCCAATCATATGGAGGTGTAATATGTCAAAGAGAATCCAGAACTCCTGAGATGGAACGCTTGAGCTGGATGTTAACAATACTTGAAGCAACTATATGGAGGAGTGACATGATGAAGAGAACAATAGCTCTAAGTGCTGCCCTGATCGTCTTGCTAGCGCTCACTGGTGCTACCTTTGCTCAAGGGCCGTCCCCTCAACATTCGGCGCCAACCTGGGAGGCATCCTACTGGAACAACAATGGGCTTTCCGGACCACCTGTGCTGCAGCGCAGCGAGGCTAACCTCGACTACAACTGGGGGAGCGGCTCTCCTGATCCGGTTATTCATGCCGACGGCTTTTCGGCCCGCTGGACCCGTTACCTGGATTTGGCAGCCGGTACCTACCGTTTCACGGCGACCAGCGATGACGGCATTCGGGTCTACGTGGACGGCAGTCCGATCATCAACGAGTGGTACGACCATCCAGCCAAGACGGTCTCGGCCGACAAGGCCCTGGCCGCCGGGCACCACCTGGTGGTGGTCGAGTTCTGTGAAAACACGGGCGATGCCGTGGCGCGGCTCTCGTGGGCGCCGGTAGAGACCATCAATAAGTGGCGAGGCGAGTACTTCGTCAACCAGAGTCTCAGCGGTGCGCCGGCCCTGGTGCGCGATGAATCGCAAATCAACTTCATGTGGGGCAGCGGCTCCCCGGCACCAGGGATCATTGGCAGCGATGGCTTTTCGGTGCGCTGGACGCGCTGGCTCTGCTTGTTGAGGGGTTGAGCAACGCCGAGAATGCTGGACAGCTGACGATCAGTCACCGCACGCCCAGATACCGCGTCAGCACCACACTCTCCGAGCTGAACGCGGCCAACCGCCCTGAGGCCGCCGCGCTGGCGGTCAAGCACCATCTGTTGGACTAACGGGCGCTGACCAGCCCCCACGCCTCCCTCCATAACCTTCTTGCGCTCCGACCGGTTCAGCCCGGATACACCCTCGCCACAGACTGCCTCCATCAACTCAGACAGCCGCTCAATGCGGCATCGCCCCTGCTACACGCCTCCCGAAGGCCCGTACCTGTACAAATGCCCCAGCGAGACACTGGACATTCGTACAGGCCACAAACTGAACGAATGCCTGATGTGGTGCGAGAGGGTTTCCGATATGATAGATGCAGAGAGCGGACGAGGATCTTGTGATAGATATCCCTTGCTCGCTGGTGCCACGGTCATCCGTGCCGAGCGTCGATTCACGCATCGGACTTCTGAGGGAGAGCTTGTGGTGAGTCAGGATCCCCAGATGCGTATCATTGTCGCCGACAGTGATCGACGGGGCCGCTCGGCCTTGAGGATACTGCTTCGCGAGGAATCGAGCGTGACCTTAGTTGGGGAGAGTTCTGACCTGCCCAGCCTG
>JABAOH010012558.1_pt2 | contig 14016 bp, 8 predicted proteins | sample 7062181 | NCBI WGS metagenome assembly JABAOH01 (sample SAMN14538630, study PRJNA623070) | marine sediment metagenome | biome: marine biome [ENVO:00000428]; feature: marine pelagic biome [ENVO:01000023]; material: deep marine sediment [ENVO:00002113]; isolation source: pool of 5 deep marine... | reverse complement strand
CGGTTTGACCTAAGTGATTGAAAATAAAAACCCAATGGGTGTTTCCATTGGGTTTACGCTCTTTTGAGCACGGTTTAGGAAACCACTGTCCTATTCAGATAAATTGAAATTAAAAAGCCTCTATCAAAGATTAAATAGAGGCTTAAATTTTTGTGTCCAAATTGTGCCCAATTTATGTCAAAATAGACTAAAAAGTACTGAAACATTTCAAAATTAAATGAGAATGACTTTAGGCACTCTGATTCACAATGACGATTTTTAAAGGGAAAATCTGGTACTGATAGAAAAGGTAAAAGAGTCCATAACCTATTGAAAATATTAGCCAAGTTTTTAAACAAAAAAACCTCCAGCCACATCAATTTTAATGGAAGGAGGTTTAAAATATGGTGGGCCCAGTAGGACTCGAACCTACGACCTACGGATTATGAGTCCGTTGCTCTGTCCACTTGAGCTACGGGCGCAGCTTTTATTTGGATAGATAAAATTACTAATTTCTTAAATCATAGTCAAGTTTTTTTCAAGAAAATGAACTTAATCATAGAGAAAATAAACGATTTGAAAATGAATTTACAACGTCTTTAGCTCCAATTGATGATTTAAACAGTCTTTTTAGATTAGCGATTGATGATGTGTGGGATTAATATTTTACTATTAAAATAAAATTCCAAACATGATCTAAAATTTCTGTTTTACATGTTTATTAAATTTTTTTATTGACATTATTAGATAAATATTGTACATTTATTGGAAGTATCTTTTGTTAAATATGTCGTTTCATAATAATTAATATTTAAAAATTAATTGGGCTTTTAACACCCAGGCCACTTCTATTCATAATATGTGCAAATCATAATCGTACGAACATCCCTTGTGGCCTAATGTTTTTTAAACTTTTCGAATATCATAACCTGCTTCTAATATGTGTATTGCAAATCTATGTTTAATGATATGGCAATTGGCAGTTTTATGAACCTCGACTTTACGAACCACTACTTTTTCAACTTTCTGTAACATTTTTTCATCTGCATGGCATCTGCGAATTATCCTTGAGTCGGAATCAACAGAACGATTAGAAGCAGGAAATACATATTGCCAACACCCTTTTTTTGTGGGCGACTTAAATTTTCTTGATATAGTATGAGGTAATTCGAGCTTTCCATATCCTTTGAGGAGATCTATTTCATGGATATGTTTAACTTTTTGGAGACATAATTCAAGTTTTTCCTTAACCAAATTTTGAAGCATTGTCACTCGATGTTATTGTCCTTTACCACCGCGAACAGTAATTATATCATAGTTTAAATTCAGATCCTGGACACGTAAACGAGGTTACTCCATTAACCATAGCCCCGAGCCAAAGTGAAGACTTTCAATCAACCTACAATTACCTTTTAAATGGTTAACAACTGACATTGCTTCCTCATGAGAAAAAATTAGTGACGATTTGTTAGGCTTTCTGCTCTTTCGATTTTGTCAATATATTTTAAATCCATTTTTTTAAATATAAGAATATAATTGTTTATAATGACTGGTTTTGTGTTGAGATTGCTACATTTTTTTCTTCTGACAGATGTGACAAGAATCCACAGATTTCTTTTTCGCCCATTTCTGACGAATACCGTTCATTGTGGAAACGGATAAAATGTTCAATCCAATCAATAAAGGCCAGTTCAGTTCGATTATTTTAAGGAAGGGAATATTATGACAAATGAAATCTTTCAAAGAAAAGCTGTAAATATCTTGATAATTACAATTTTTTTCTTAACAACCATCTTTACTGCCTTCAGTGAAGGATATATAGAATTTAATAAAGAATGGCTTTCATCGACGTTTATCCCATTTTGGATTATGGTGATTTTGGGTTTTATAATTGCTTTTTGGCTTGCGTTGAGTATTTCCTCAAAACGACTCATATCACTTATTCTTGCAATTTTTATAATCGAATACTTTAAAGAGACAATCGGGATAAAAGCTGGATTTTGGACATATCACGGCATGAACGGTTTTTACAATTTCGGTGTTTGGTTGTGGGTTTTGGCTTCATTAATTACATTTACACTTTGTACTAAATTAATCATTCCTTTTCTTAAGAAGTTAAAACTCTCAATACCAAAATGGTTAAATCCTGTTTTATTGATTATCCTCTTCATTTTCATCTTTGCGACGTTGGGAAAGTACCGATCTGGGACAGGCATTCTATTTTGGAGTTTTTACTTAATACTTTTGATTACAGGGAATTATGTCGCTCTAATAACCAAGTCATCTGTTTTTATCATAGGCATAATTCTGGCATCATGGATCATCGGAAATCCGAGTGAATATTTAGGATCAGTCGGTGCAGGTATATGGACATTCACTTATAACCCAAATTACCCACCGTTTTTTTTACTGTTCGGCTGTTGGCCGTTAGAAATATTATCTCAATATTCTTTATCGGCTTTTTTGAGTGGAGAACCCTTAGATTAATTTAAATAGAGGAGGCTGTAATGTTCGGATTGACAAAAGAGGAAAAGATGTTAAAAATTGCTATGGTCATCAGTGCCATAACCTATTTTGTTGTCGGCTTTGCATTTGCAATCGTTCCAGATTTAATAATTAAGGGAATAAATTTCATTTCACTGAGATTAATTCCAAGTTTGCCTGAAACACCACTATCAGGAGAGAAATTTTGGCTTTCTATGACCTTTTCGATGATGATGACTATTACGGCTTTATGTTACATCGCTCAACGAAACGTCAGAAAGAATAAAGGCTATATTGTGGCGCTTCTCATTTCAAAGTGTGCATCAGCACTTTCATCCCTCTGGTTCTTTATTTTCTCAATGAAGTATTTCGCATACCTGGTTATCTTTTTGGTTGACGGTTCAATTTTTTGGGTAACGTTATTCTTCTTCATCATAGCTAACAAGGCTTTTTTCAAAGCTCAAACAGCTTATCTCAGGAAAAAACCGACAAGTCTTGAAAATACAGGTCCGACAACTGTAGCTGTCTTCAAAGATGATGACAAATTTAAGGCATTAGATAAGGTATTGGATACCACGAAATTTTTTGACATTTTGAATAAAAACCATGAAGAGTCAGGAAAACAAAAAGAAGAGTTCTCGGTCGTTATAAAACCAAATTTTATGTTTATGCATTCAAAAAAAGATATTTCCACTTATACTGAGCCTGAGTTAGTGGAATATTTTATCGACAAGATTGTAGCACATGGATTTTCAAATGTTACTATAGTAGAAGCCCAGAGTACACTGGGGAATTACTACAAGAATAGAGAAGTTGTAAAGGTGGCAGAATATATTGGATATTCGACTAACAAGAACTATCAGATTGTTGATCTGACACAGGAGATGGTTCCTTATGACTACGGGGGCAGATTTGGAAGACACTTTGTTGGACCTACCTGGCGGGATGCCGATTTTAGAATATCCTTTGCTAAAAACAAAACTCATGTCTTTTGTTACTACACCCTGACCCTGAAAAACATATATGGAACACTACCGATGCAGAACAAATTGAAGGAATATCATACCAAAAGAGAGTATGATTGGCCGACTATTGAATCCATGAAGCATTTTCCTGTTCATTTTGGCTTAATTGATGGTTACTATAGTGCTGATGGACAATTCGGTGTTATTGTTGATCCCAAGCATAATCTAACAAAAACCATCATCGGTGGAGAAAACCTGATAGCTGTGGACTGGGTTGGAGCAAAGAAAATGGGACTCAACCCTGACGATCCCCAAGTAGGTCGTTATCTCTCCCTGGCTGTTGAAGCATTCGGAAAACCTGAGATCAATTGGATTGGAGATAAATCTCAATATGAACCCTGGGAAAATGTCAGTGATTTATTTATTAAATCTCTTGATTTAATTGAAGAAGCCTACGCTTTCAGCGATTGGTGGTTCTCAGGGCTTACAGCTATGGACAAATATTTTACTTTCAAGAAAACAGCATTGCCCATTTATATTCTTAGAAAAATTTTAGCACCTATCAAGCGACTTTTTTATAGATATGATTATTTATAAAAAGATTAAAGTAAATCAAATGAAAAAATTGAAATAAAATATTAACATCAATTTCTCTTGATAAATACGATTTTTATTTCATATTTAATCTATGACAATCGAATAAATAATCGATCCCATCGAAGTCATAGTACACTTTTCGGAAAAATCCATCCATCCGCTCCGCTTCAAGTGGAACGGAAGAGCCTACAAAATAACCAAAGTTCTCTACAAATGGGATATTAGAGATGGTGATTACAAGACCTATCGCTTTAGAGTCCAGGCAGGTACATTCGATGTATATGTTAACTCACTTGTGTCCCAACGTTTGATTTGTAAACATGACGTAACTTATAATATATTAATATCTTATAGGATTGAATTCACTGTTATCGATTTGAACTCAAATTTTCACAATATTCTAATTTTGGTACAGGCATAAATTTATTTCCCTTGATTTGAAATTATAGTTATATTATTGCCATTCTTGCATAAACCAACAGAAAGGAATGGCAATGAATGTAGGAACTACTGTGTTCTCACAATTGATGGCTTACTTACCCATGCATGAGTTTCGTCGTTGTGTAAAGCGCTATCGAGGTGATTATAAGATTAAAACTTTCTCATGCTGGGATCAATTTCTTTGTATGGCTTTTGCTCAACTTACTTATCGTGAAAGTCAACGGGATACTGTAACCTGTCTCAGGGCGTTTCAAAATAAATTGTATCATATGGGATTTAGAGGTAAAATATCCCGAAATAATTTATCACACGCCAACATGAAACGAGATTGGCGAATCTATGCAGACTTTGCACAGGTACTGATTCATATCGCTAGAAAACTTTATCGTGATGAAGAATTTGGCATTGAACTGGATGAAACTGTTTACGCACTAGATTCAACAACCATTGATTTATGCCTTTCTCTATTTCCATGGGCAAAATTTAGAAAACAAAAAGGAGCAATTAAGTTACATATATTATTTGACTTACGAGGCAATATTCCATCGTTTATCAAAATTACCGATGGGAAATTTCATGATGTCTATATTCTTGACGAACTCGAACCAGAGCCAGGCTCTTATTATATAATGGATCGTGCCTATATTGACTTCATTCGTCTTTATATACTTAATCTGTATGGTGCATTCTTCGTTACTCGTGCCAAATCAAATTTAAAATTTCGTAGACGATATTCTAATCCTGTAGACAAATCTATAGGTTTAAAATGTGACCAAATTATTGTTCTAACTGGTGCTGAATCTTATAAAAATTATCCAGAAAAACTTCGTCGCATCAAATATTTCGATTCTGAAAAAAATAAGAGCTTTATCTTTTTAACAAATAACTTTACGCTCCCAGCAATTATCGTTGCACAACTTTATAAATACCGTTGGCAGGTAGAATTATTTTTCAAATGGATCAAACAACATTTACGAATCAAATCTTTTTTTGGAACCACGGAAAATGCAGTAAAAATCCAAATCTGGATTGCAATTTCTGTATATATTCTTATTTCGATAATTAAAAAACGCCTTAAGTTGGACATCACTCTCTACACTTTTTTACAAATTTTGAGTGTTAGTGTGCTTGAAAAAGTTCCTATTTTACAATTAGTTACAAACTCTGAACAAAAACCATTAAAAGAACGAATTTGTAACCAATTGAATTTATTTAAGTAATATTGGGACACTAGTGATAAAATATTTATATAATCATATTGCATTACTGGATAAGAACTATCTTAAAACTCTCAGCAAAATCTCCTGCTTCAAATCTGTAGAAATATATTCCACTTCTTACTTTAAAACCATGTTCATCTGAACCGTCCCATAGAACCTTATATTTTCCCGCTTGTTGGTTTTGATTTACAAGTGTTTTTATTCGTTGACCAAGAACATTAAATATAGTAAGAATTACCTCCGATTCCTTTGGTAAATGATAATTTATGTAGGTTAAAGCATTGAATGGATTCGGATAGTTCTGAAACATTACAAATTTTGTTGGTAGAGTATGAGCTGATTCTCCGATATTGGTTGTTCCACTCGCCAATAGTTCTTGAGCAACCTTTAGAAATTTCATACCGTATCCTTCATAATAATAACCGTTTGTATATGTTGTACCGCTGTTGTCCTGATTAGTCGGAGGTGCAATATTTATCGGTTCTATTTGTGTGTCCTCGTGCCATTCATTCCAACTAGTAATCATCATCAGTTTTAAATCTGAATCTACAAAAGGACGCCCGACTTTTATATATTCTTCAAAATATGAAGTCTGGCTTGCTCCTTCAGTACTTTGGCGGGGAACTACGAGAGAGTTGTTTGGAGATGTCTGACCAGCTTTTCTATTGTTAAATCCAGGAACTGCCACCGGAATCAATTTTAAATTGCGTTCATTAGCTTCGTTTTCCCATTCACTAAATGTCGCGCCAAGGGATCCAAAGAAATCCGTATCGATTCCATAATCCTGCGCTCCTAAAATAATGTAGGAAGTCACAGCATCTAAAAAATTCATATGGTCAGTTGGCTCACCAAAATTGATTTCATCCCCAACTAAATATATATCATATCCCAGGTTACTAATCGTCTGACGTACGTTTGTAAAAGCACTGATGTAATCCCCTTGGTATAATCCACTTATATAAATATACACTACAGGGTGATTATTGATTTTAAAATAGTTCGGATGGTTAAAATAAGTATTAGCGATATATGTATAGTCATTAATTAATTCTGTTTCTAAGTTTGAGTCGATCTCCCAAGGGGGCTGGCCTAAAATAAATGACTCATAAAATATGGCAAATTTAGCATCATTTGCAGTGAGTTCAGGTTTTATATAATCTTTAATTGTAATATCTTCTCTGCTGTTAACACCCCACCAACTGCAAACCCATAAATCGATACCATATTGGTTGCACCAATCAAGATGCTGGCGGATGACGCTGCGGTCACGGGAATCGTATTGACCTAATACCGGAGTTTGAACAGGATCAAGATAATCACGGACAAATTGTCCGGGCCACTCATGTCCCCAGGTATTGCTATACCAGGGGTAATAATAAACTCCGGTTAAATAATCTGAATAAATTTCAGCAGGTTTCCCTGCTACTTCCAGACTTGGCTGGCTATAATGAGCTTGTTTATCAACTGCTTTTAAACGGTAATAACGTCGCTCGCCATTAGAAAGAGAAGCGTCAACATAAGATGTTGTAGAATTATCGACAGTAGCAATAGCATTTTCTGGTGCAGGTTCAAAATTACTGTTTGCACTGCGATAAATTACATAATGATCTATATCAGAATTATCGTTTGCTTTCCAAAGAAGAGTGACTAAATTATCTGTTCCGATCGCCCTGAATCCAACAGGTTTTTGCGGTGGAATGAAACCGATAGCGGCTTCTGATTCTATGAAATAAGCGTTTGAACTCACTACACCGCTATTTTCAAATTCGGATTTATCATAAGCTACAGAGCCTTTTGCTTCGTTAAATCGCCAGTACCCGATTAATCCCGGTTCCATGGCGCTCAAATTTTTATGCATTAAGGCCTTAATTTCTGTTTGACTGCGTGCATAATTCCAGATACGGAATTCATCGATATCGCCTAAGAAATTTAGTGAAAAGCCGGGATAGCCCTGCAATTCACCAATACGCAACGATGAATTACTTTTAGAGATATCGACATCAGCGTCTTGTGAGGCGATTAATTCTCCGTCAACATATAATTGGGCAATATTGCCATCATATGTGGCTGCAATATGATACCAGGTATTTGCTTGAACATGATTAGGTGAGCCTGTTATTACAGATTCTCCATTTCCATCGAAAACAATAAATGTTCCCAAGGGAAATGAGGTCCCTGCTAATCGAAAATTGTAGCCACTGTCATTCCCTCTTTTATCAGCAATTGTATATTCATAGCTCAAATTTGTATTCTTTTTAATCCAGCATTCCAGCGTAATTTGAGATGGAGAAAGCTCATCTGCATGAGGTATCTCTACCATGGCTCCCTGCTGGTTTACCTGGATTGCATGATTATGAGCTTCTTCATTAATTGGCGCTGTAGATGGGACAGTTTTTGAATTTCCTTTTAATGAACCGTTATTTTGGTTTAAACCGGCATCTGCTATTGTTGTACTTGTTGTTTCATCAAACTTCCAATAACTGATCAGGTGTAATTCATTACCGGTTATTGTATTATTCATATTAGATTCTATTTCAGCTTTTGAGAGTGCCTTATTCCATAAGTGAAGATCATCGATCAATCCACGAAACATAAAAGAGCCTGAAGGATAACCGCCATATTCACCAATTCGTAAAGTACTTAACGTATTGGTTATGTCTTTGTTTGAATTCATTGAACCTGATAATTCACCATTTAAGTAAAGCTTTATTATTGAGCCATCATAAGTTGCTGACAAATGATACCAGGTGTATTTATCAAGAAGATTGTCTACAAACATTATGTTTTCTTTCGTATCTTTGATTACTACAGCCACGCCAAGTGGATAATCATCTCCTGCTATCCTGAGATTATAACCTCCGTTTGCATCGCGTTTATCAATAATTGTTTGTTCACCAACCTCACCTTCAAGATTAATCCAACATTCCATTGTGATATTTGCCGGAGAAATGCTTTCATCATGGGCAATCTCAACATAATCGCCGCTTATGGTCAATCTTAAAGCTCTGTTAGAATAAATTATGTTGGGATCAATTCCTGTAATTTCGGCGTATGCTTCACTTTGATTTCCACATTCATCATAAGAATATACTTTAAAATTAAATAATCCTGAACTGTTCACCGTATAACGTAATTTACGTTCTGCTATCAGGAAATCGTTATTATCATTCACAATTACTCTGTAAAAAGATGCTGTATCACCATCTGCTGCTATTTGCGGAAAATCCCACGAAACAACAATCGTGTCCGAATTGATAGTATAACTCAGATTTTCAACCACATTAGGTCTTATTGAATCGTTGGTTGTATTGTTATAATGATAGCGTTCACCCCAGCCAAGAATATAATATTCAGAAGCTAAGCTCCCATTATCTGAAGCAATTGGATCACGATAGGGGACAGGAGGATATGTGCCTCCCAAATGTCCTAATTCCATCATATGTCCTGGTAATGTTACTTGTGGCTTAATTTTATCAATGGCTATACGGATGCCTTCAATCCATGAGACAGCTCCTGATTCATTTATCCAACAATTCAACATTAATACATCTATACCAGTCACTAGGGGTAATGTTTGTGATGTTTGATTATCACCTGTATGTAAAAATTTTAAACCTTCAGATGTGGTGATTTCAAATTGGCGTACCGGTACGCTGTGCAATCCATCGTGGGCTGTGACATTTAGACCGGCAATTACTTTACTTTCTCCTGCATTCATTTTAATTGGGACTAAAGAAAATTCCGCAGGTCCCACAACCGGTTTATTGAGATGAGTCATTGCATTTATTAAATCCTGTGAATAATGATCCCCATGCTCATGTGAGATAAAATAAATATCTAGCAAATTTGCTAATTCCAGGAAATTTTTATTGGAATAGAATTGGTAATAATGATATAAATCAAAACCCATAGTGATGGAAGGTGTTTTTACCACGAATCCATGATTATAAATCTGCCAGATTGTGGCTCCTTCAATAAGGTTCTCATTTCTTATTTCTAAGATCGCTTTTTCAAGCATAAATCTGAAAAACCATTTGGTCTCAGGATGAAGTGGTGGATAAGTACCAATAATTAAGTCATCTATACTGCCAAAGCAATCTTCACGAATAGTAAGTTTTCCTGTTTGAGGTCGTTCTTGAAGGAAGATTTCTTTAATTTCAGAAAATGAATATATCTGTGCAGAAGACTCACTGGGGATAAAAAGAGAAATCATCAGAACTAATAAAATATAGTTTATATCTTTATAATTATATTTTGACATTTTTATACTCCTTTTTTGTCAATACAAATTATCATTGACCCTCTTAGGGGATTACCTCTGCTGACAGGCTGTCCATGAACTAAAGCAGACTCTAAAGAAACTCCTTATTTTTGAATCAGGTGAAGCACTTACTTTTCTGTAGTGATCCGTTAAAACAAGTGCTCCGCCGTATTAGTCACGTTTTAGAACTGCACGAAACGTTGCTGATAACATATGTTGGCTTCAATTGACATGTTCAAAGAACGGAATAACTTTGAAGATTAAAATAGCATTAGTAAGAGATATTACTTTTCAGATATTATTCTAATAACTTATGTGAGGAAAGCCACTTAACGTTCGTACGCGGCTGACCTAGTATTATACGGTTCAAAATATTTTCTTGAATTTATATAATTATTTATTAATATATTGATTACAAAGAATAAGGGGGTAAAAAATTACATTCAAAATCTGATATTATTTTCTGTTAGGTAAACAGTATAAGTTGAACCGTCTACGATTGTCTGAAATGTCCACTTGGTTCTTATATCAGGATTACTGACTAACAATCACGGTAAGAAGCTAAATCGGCAAGAATGAATATAATGAAAATATCGTAACAAAGCAAGAAAAAAGTGAGGGATTATCAATAATTGGAGAACTCTATTGGTAGAAAGAAACTTATTTCAGTATATCATCTAATTCAAACAACCATATTGATTAGAAACAGACACCGCCCATTGTAACACTCCCGCCTCCGATTACGGATAATAAAGAACCATCGGAAACAAATTGGAAATTTTTTCCGAGAGAAGTAACGGAAATGAACTTTCGAAAAATCGAAAAAACATGGAGAGCAGGCGACCATGACATTGCAATCAGTCTGTTAAACGCAATGATTTTTGAGGCAGGTTTGACTCAAAAAACTGTCATGGATTACTGCATAAGGAAGTGATTAACATGGGTCGTTGGTCAAACATATTGATACGAATGTCAGAAGAAGAGAAGGCTCGAACAGTTGTAGATGTTCTTCTCTATCATACAACGTTAAAAAATAACAAGTTGCTTCGTGACAGGTTGGTTGTCGCAGCAGACATAATAATCAGAAATTGCCTCATAAGGAAGTGATTGAAATGATGCATAATGAGAAAAGTTCTGAATCCATTAAAAAAGGCATAATGTGCAAAATGCATGGAGTAGAATTAATAGAGATCATTAAAAGGGCAGAATATATCGAGGAGTTGATAGACATGAAAGGACTATTCGGATTAGATAGATTAACCGGAGAAGATATAGAAGAAATTCTAAGAACTGGAGACATTTTCGCAAGCGCGAAGAAAAAAAATAAGGTGATAGCATGAATGAGGAACTATTGATGACTGAAGAGAAAAAAGATTTCGGCAGAAGTAGAGCAATAATGTGCCGCATGACAGAAAGGGATAAGATGGAGAGGGCAAGAGATGAGTTTTTCTCCGATTTGATAAGCGGCCGGCAGAATTTTCTATCTTATTCCCCGTGGGATGAGCGGGCATTATTGGATCAGATTGCCCGTGATGCCAATCATCTCCTTGGTAGCGATGCGGACAGTTGTTTCATTGTTGACGAGAGTGGCTTTGGCAAAAAAGGGAAAAAATCCGTTGGCGTCTCTCGCCAATGGAACGGTCGCTTAGGTAAAATAGATAACTGTCAGGTCGGCGTCTATGGGGCATTATGCTGTCGTGACCAGGTGAGTTTGATTGATACCCGACTGTTTTTACCTGAGAGCTGGACTAATGATCCCGACCGTTGTTTGGAAGCGGGTGTTCCAGAAGATCGATTGGAGCATCGCAAAAAAGCTGAATTGGCATTGGACATGGTTCAATCAGCCAGACAAAATGGCGTTGATTTTCAATGGGTTGGTGGTGATGCCTTTTATGGCGATGATCCGGAATTTTTATGACAACTGGATGGATCAGAGGGGAGAAACCTTTATGCTGGACGTTCACAAGAATCAACCCATTTATTTAACCGATCCATCGCCTTATATTCCCGAACGACAGTCAACTCGTGGCAAGACACCGACTCGCTTGCAACCCAACCAACTTGCCGTTGAAGTTCAGCAATGGGCTGATGGACAGCTGAAGTCAGCCTGGGAGAAAATGTTGGTTCGTAACAGCACCAAAGGATTCATTGCTGCCAGCGTTGTTCATCGAGAAGTATGGTTGTGGGACGGCAAAGAACAACAGGCTCACCAATGGCACCTGCTGATAAACGATACCAATTTGTCAAAGAACAATCGAAAATATAGCCTTCAGCAATGCCCCTTCCGATATCCCAATATCACCGTTAGTTTATATGCAAGGTCAGCGCTATTGGGTAGAGAACTGGCCATTGAAGATGGCAAAAGCCATGCGGGTTTAGCTGACTATTAGGTTCATACCTGGACTGGCTGGCATCATCACATGGCGATGGTGATGTTAGCGCTGCTATTTATGTTAGAGACAAAAATAAAAAATGAAGATAGTTATCAACTGTTGAGTTGTTATGATATTCAAATTTTATTATCCCACTTTTTGCCCAGACGAGACATCATCAAACAAGAGGTCATCAGGCAAATGCTCATCCTACATAAACAACGGGCTGCGTCGATTGAATTCTACTGTTGGATATAGAATTTTAAATCTGACTAAGTAGTACTAATAAAGGGTGTTAAAATAAGTTATCCTAACTTATTGATTTCAATTACCATAAATCTTTCAATATGTTATTTTGGATGAAACACCATTTTATTTGGATTTTGGATAAAATTACTTTGATTCTGTACAATTTGGTTTCGATTTTATCAATTCAGACCTGGATTTTTGGCCTAATGAAAATTTTGATTAAACGCTCTTTAATACTTTCAAGAAACCTGATTTTAAGTAATCTATCTCTTAATTTAAAGGGAAAGTGTCCGCATCCGCAATGCTCTGACGCTGACGGTATTCATTCATCCAGTTCCTAAAATAAAAAAAATTGCAAAGCAAATTACACTAATATCCCCATGTTTTAACAGTAATTATATAGCTTAATATTAATATCAAAAATAAAATAAAAATAAAAAAATTAAAAATTTTACTTGACAATTAAAAAAAAATGTTTATATTGTGTAATGATACATCAATAGTTTTAGTCCAATACCGATGGGCTTATTTTTTTTGGGAACCAATTGAAACGATTCAGTAAATGGCGACTTTAAAAGATGTTGCAAAAAGAAGTGGCGTGGCAATTGGCACCGCATCTGCAGTGATAAACAACAATCCCTGGGTTAGTGAGGAAACGCGCCGTCGAGTGCAAAAGGCAATTGAAGAGTTAAGTTATCGACCAAATCAATTAGCCAGAAATCTTCGTACACAGAGGACTAATACTATTGGACTTATTGTATCAGATATCACGAACCCATTCTTTCCGCAAATTATCCGCAGCATTGATGCATTCGCTCGTCAGAATGGCTATTTAATCATAGTGTGTGATTCAAATGAAAATCCAAAAATTGGCCTCGAAACATTTAAAGGTTTATTAGAAAAAAAAGTAGATGGATTCATATTCGTTGGGGGGGTTGTTCCTGAAGATGAATTGAAAAGATACATTAATGGAAAATATCCACTTATTGTTGTTATTGAAAGAGATTATGGACTCCCAGAAATTGGCACAGTAATTGTGGATTCTATTAATGGCGGATATACAGCTACAAAACACTTGTTAGACCTGGGATATTCTAAAGTGGGAATTATTACCGGCCCATTAGAAGATAAATATATCCACGGTAGTTTTGGCCGGTATGAGGGATATCAGATGGCTTTAAAAGCTTATAGTATACCTTTTAATCATGCTTTAGTCAAGCAAGGCGATTTTACTTTTGAAGGTGGCTATCGAGCCATGAAACAGTTCTTACAAGAAAAATCCGATGTTCGGGCAATATTTGCTTCTAATGATATTATGGCAATTGGCGCAATGGTTGCGATTAAAGAACATGGATTAAAAATTCCTGATGATATTGCCCTTGTCGGTTATGACGATATTCCTGAAGCTTCTTACACTACACCATCACTGACGACTATCAAGCTGCCAA
>JABAOH010018546.1_pt1 | contig 14023 bp, 14 predicted proteins | sample 7062181 | NCBI WGS metagenome assembly JABAOH01 (sample SAMN14538630, study PRJNA623070) | marine sediment metagenome | biome: marine biome [ENVO:00000428]; feature: marine pelagic biome [ENVO:01000023]; material: deep marine sediment [ENVO:00002113]; isolation source: pool of 5 deep marine... | reverse complement strand
TCATCCAGCTCTTCGCCGTAACCCCCGACCTGCTTTATCCCGACCGGAAGATACCCGGGAGGAAGGGGGCCGAGAGCCGCAAGGGAACGGACGAGACCTATTATCCCCACAAATATGCCATCCAGATTACGACCGATTCTCCTCAGTGGGGAGGCCTGTCGGGCTGTTCATTCGAGGAGGCGATCTCATGGGGGAAGGAGACCTCCCGGGGGAGGTTTGCCCAGTGCTACTGCGACGCCACGATTGCACTCCCGATCGTAACCCACGCCCTTGCGGAAAAGGTCAAGGGAAAGCGGAAGCGAAAGAACCTCCTCTCTTTTTTCTGACGTGCCGATTGGCCAAGCTTGATTTTTCAATCCGCATTACCCTTCAAACCAATGTTGCTGCTTTCTGTCGTTCTGCTTTCCTCTGGACTATGAACTATGAACTCTGAACTCTGAACTCTGAACTGGGTTTTATTCCCCATTCCGAATTCCGCAATACCGTTCTGACAATGTATGCTGCTTCCTGCCGTCTGGTTCTTCGGCTGCCAGAATCGGTCGGTTTACTTTGATAAATGAGAGATTAGCGATATCAATATTGGATGTCTGATTGGTGGGTGTTGAAGATAACGTCAAATTCCGGGGACACTTTGAAAAACGCCTCGAGAATCCCGGGATCAAAATGTTCTCTCCTCGTCCTGCCATTTCCCTCCGTCAATATCTTTATGACCTTTTGATGATCGAAAGCGGCCTTGTAGGGTCTTTTGCTCCGCATGGCATCGTACTGGTCGATGAGATTAACGATCCTTCCTTCTATGGGGATTATTTCTCCTTTCAATCCTGTGGGGTAACCCGACCCATCCCACCGCTCGTGGTGATGCAGCGCAATCGTTGACGCCATGTCCATTCCTGGAAACGTTGATCTGGCCAGCATCTTCTCCCCTATTGTCGTATGGGTTCGTATGATCTCGAACTCGGCCGGCGAGAGCGCTTTGGGTTTCAAGAGAACACTGTCCGGGATTCCCACTTTTCCGATATCGTGGAGCGTACTTGCAAACGTGATCGTTTCCACAAAATCGGCTTGCATTCCCAGGGCCTTGGATAACGTTTTCGCATATAAACCGATCCGCTTGATGTGCTCCCCCGTGTCGGTATCCCGGTACTCCGCCACGTTTGCGAGATTCTGTATCAACTCCTTGCTCGCGTTCTTCAGCTCTTTCGAGCTCTCCAGGACCTTCCTCTCCAGCTCCGCTTTGTATATTTTTTCTTTCTCCACGAGCCGGTAAAAGCGTATAGATCTGTCGAGGGACTCGAGCAAATTTTCAGAGCGGTATGGTTTCAGGATCAAGTCGAAGGCCTTCTTTTTGAGAGCGTCCACGATAGCACTGAAATCTGCGTATCCCGTTATCAGTACCACCGGCATTTCCGGGTCCTGGCGGTGGATGGCATCTAAGAGTTCGATCCCCGACATCCCGGGCATTCTGATATCGGTCAGCACCGTCTCGTAGCTGTTCTTCGATAATTTGTCGATCGCCTCCTGCCCGCTCGAGCAGGGTTCCACGTAATATCCGTTGACTTCCAGCAGCGAATAAATTGCATCGAGAACATCCAGGTCGTCATCGACGAGGAGAACTTTCCCCCTGTTTTCAAATGGGGTCGCTAGCGATGCCTTTTGATTCACACTTCTCATGAAAAACATATCGGAAAGAAAATGAGAAAAATGAACACTTCTCAAAATTTATTAGATGATTCTGGTGAAACATGCATACCAGGTCCAATACACTGAAATAGAATAAAATTCTTTGCTCTGTCACCATACGTCAAGTCCATAGTTCAGAGTCCATAGTTCATCGTTCAGAGTCCGGAGTAACGAACGTGATCGGTTCTCGAATTTGAAACGACTGATGAAAAAAAACCTTGACATGACCATTCTGTTTTATTAGAATTATCAGTGTATACCGAATATTATGATTTTACATAATAATATGACATTACATTCTGTCAGGAGGTGTAAACGTGACGAAACGAAAAAGTCAAGATTTTCAAAGTGGTGCACCTGCTGCGAGCTGCTGCAGGGTGGAGTCCCTCGTCACTGTCGACGAGAGGGGGCAGATGGTTCTTCCCAAGGAAATCCGTGAAAAGGCCGGCATAAGGGCAGGCGATAAGCTCGCAGTTGTCAGCTGGGAAAAAGGGGGAAAGGTCTGCTGCATATCACTGATTAAAGCCGAAGAATTCGCCGGTATGGTCAAAGAGCTCCTCGGTCCGATGATGGGAGATTTGGTTGCAGATGACACTGTGAAAAACAAATGAGGTGGTCGAAATGAGAAATGAAAAAATAAAAAAAATTATTAAGGAAAAATACGGAAAAATCGCTTATGAGGAGAGTTCATGTTGTACACAGGCTAGTTGTTACGGCGAGAGTGCAGATTTAGCCCGGGATATCGGTAAAAAGATCGGGTACTCGGAAGAAGAGCTTAAAACCATTCCTGAAGGAGCAAACTTGGGTCTTGGATGCGGTAATCCTGTAGCGTTGGCTTCTTTGAAAGAAGGGGAGACCGTTCTTGACCTTGGCTCTGGTGCCGGGTTTGATTGCTTTCTGGCCGCAAGAGCAGTAGGCCCGGAAGGGAAGGTAATCGGTGTGGATATGACCCGGGAGATGGTAGAGAAAGCTAAGGATAATGCAAGGAGAAGTAATGTTGAAAACGTCGAGTTCAGGGCCGGGGATATTGAAGATCTTCCCGTTTCCGATAGCTCTGTCGATGCAGTTATTTCAAACTGTGTCATCAACCTCGTGCCTGACAAAAGCAGGGTTTTCCAAGAGGCCTACAGGGTGCTAAAACCGGGCGGCAGGCTGATGATCTCAGACATCGTTCTGCTCTCGGAACTCCCCGATCCCTTAAAAAACTCTATCGAAGCGTATGTGGGTTGCCTTTCTGGGGCGATGTTGAAAGACGAATACCTGGGAGCTATACGAGGAGCGGGATTTCAGCGGGTGGAAATAGTTGACGAGGGGGCTTTCCCGATTGAATGGTTATCGAACGATCCCATAGTAAAGAGGATCGTAGAGAGCTTAAAGCTAACTTCTGAGAGCCTGGCAGAGGCCATAAATTCTGTCATCAGTATAAGCGTTTTTGGGGTTAAACCATAAGGGGGAACAGGCAATGGCCGAAAAACAATTAGAATTCAAGGTCATATATGATTCTTTCCAGCCCAAGATCTTCCGCTATCTGGCAAAGTTAGTCAATGTTCACGAAGCCGAGGATCTGGCCCAGGAGGTCTTCGTGCGGGTCAGCAGGGGCCTTCCTGATTTTCGGGGCGACTCCCAGCTCTCCACGTGGATTTACCGCATTGCCACAAACGTTGCCATGGACAGGTTGCGGAGCCCATCGCTCAAGCAGGAGGCAGCGAAAAAATCGGTCTCAGAAGAAGGGGAAACCTTTGAGGACAGGGATGTGTGGACCGGGGAGAAGAAGCCTTCTGTTGACCGGCAGCTTATCCGTGAGGAGATGAGCGAGTGTGTCCGGGAGTTTATCGATGACCTTCCCGATAATTATCGAACGGTTCTCGTACTGAGTGAGGTGGAAGGTTTGAAAAATCAGGAGATCGCCAAAATTCTGGGGATCAGCATCGATACCGTCAAGATCAGGCTGCACCGCGGGCGGGAAAAACTGAAGAAAGAACTCGAGTCCGGCTGCAGCTTCGATCGAGACGAGCGAAACGTTCTGGCTTGTGACCGAAAAGAGCCGACCGATAAATCCAGCTAAATAACTCGAATAACATGTTACCGGTGTATCCTTTTCCTATTTGCCTCCGTCTATACGGTTAAAAAGGAGGTGAAAAAGATGAACGGGCTCGCAAGTTTTTTAGATTCCTACTGGTGGATAATTCCTCTCGTCATGATCTTTCTGTGCTTTCTGGGCATGAGAGGCCGTGGCAGGTCCCTCTGCTGTTTCGGTTCCCGTGATACCGGCGAGTATCACGTCAGCCCTTCCGATTCAGCGGATGATATTCTCGATAAGCGATATGCCCTGGGAGAGATCAGCCGGGAGGAATATGAGGAGAAAAAAAGGGATATCACACAAAGAAACGGGTGAGATGTATCCATTTCCGACCGGTATCCGTCTATAAGTCAGAAAGACAGTAAAACCGAATGAAAAAGGAGGAAAGAAAGATGTTTATGAAAGGAAAAATTGAGGAATGCATGAAGGGCGGAATGAGCGAGGAGAAGATGAAGATGATGCTGAAGATGATGGAACAGTTTTCCGCGAAGGTGAAGACGGAAGGTGAAGGAAAAGAGGAGACGTGTGGCGAGAAAAAATCAGATAAAGCAGAACGTTGTCCCGATATGGAGAAAGTCTTTGATCTCTGTTCCCAGATGATGGAGCAGCACTTCGCAACCTCGGCAGCTAAAGATAAGGAGAAGTCAACGACGGGTAACGATGATAAATCAACGAACACAGGTTGCTGCCCCGATTTGGGCAAGGCTACCGATAGCTGAAGGAAGATATTGGAAAAGTCCTTCGCCCAAAGGAAGCAAAAAAGAGGGAAGAAGAAACATCAAGTGGTGGTAACAAAACAAGCAAACGGAAGGTCATGATGAAAACGACTGCCAGAAATATGCATGATGGTGAAGGGATCGTGATCGCGGATTACGTCTCGGCCTTCAAAAAGCTGCGGGCCACCATCTGCAACTACGGGAAACGTGGTGAACTATCCCCGGGGATACGTTTGCTGTCTGGCTGATATCACCCTCTCAGGTGACGAGAATCTGCCGAAAAAGATGGAAGAGACGATAGCCAAACTGGTGATTTCCACGAACGAGCAGTATCCCGGGATTCTCCTTACGGAGCCATCTATAGAAGGACGGATGGAGACGAGTTCGGGGAAAGTTTTTCTGGGGGTGAAGTTCCGTATCTGGCCCGGTCGTGGTGCACCGATAGAGACAAACTTCAAGCAGGAACTCCTTGCGCGGTTAAGGTCGATCGACCAATCTTACGGGGACTGGATGGTCGCTATCAATTACGAGGTCGAGCAAAAAGAAGTTCCGTTGATATACAGGAGAGTTCAGAAATAGCGATTATTGAAAGCTGCCGTGAAGCTTGATTTCTCCCTGTGACTTAAAACCTGTCCTTACTCCGCCCGTTTCTTTTCTTTCTCGATCTTCTCCTCTTTCAGTGATGCGGTGATGCGGCCGTCGTCGAACTCTCCCACCTTTTCGATGGCCTTGAGCATGTTTTCCTCGAGGGTGGGCCCTTCCTTCTGATAAAAGATACCCAGATACGTTTTCTCCGATGAAAGGGCAAAGTGAAGAGCTTCCTTCATGTCCGTCAGATCCCTTCCCTCGGGGAGTTTTTCCGAGATCTCGTAATACCGCTCGTAGGTTTCGTTCTTGTTGAAGGTTACGCAGGGGGAATAGATATGGATCATGGAGAATCCTTTGTGTTTCACCCCTTCCGCCACCATGTGGTTCAGTTCGTCGGGATATCCCGAAAATCCCCGAGAAACGAAGGTGGCACCCTGGATGAGCGAGAGGGCAACGGGATCGAGGGGCCTGCCCGGGTTTCCGTAGGGGGTGGTCGAGGTCCTGTCCCCGTATGGGGTGGTGGGTGCCGCCTGTCCCTTTGTCAGGCCGTAAACGGCGTTGTCCAGGAGAAGGTAGGTGAGATCCGTGTTTACCCGCGCCGCGTGAGGCAGATGGCCGCCTCCTATTCCAAGGCCGTCACCGTCGCCTCCCACGACCATAACCGTCAGCGAGGGGTTCGCGATCTTGACGCCCGTTGCAATGGGGAGCGCCCTGCCGTGGACCCCGTGGATGCCGTAGCACTTAACGAATCCCGGCATCCTTCCCGAGCAGCCGATACCCGATACAATCACCAGTTCGTGGGCCTGTATGTCCAGCTCAGACATGGTGTGGTATATTGCGTGAAGTGCGGCGAAGTGTCCGCATCCGCCGCAGAAGATGGGCCGGAGCCTCCCGTGTTTCTCCACGAGTTTCTTCTTGCGCACCCGCGCTATGTTTACGAGTATTTCGTCTTTTCTCTTCAGCTCAGTCATGTGTCCAGCCTCTCTTTGATGAGTTTTTCGGCGTCACCGGGCCGAACCGGGGCGCCCGAGGGGAGGTGTACCTCATCAGCGCTGACGCCATAAACACCCTTGATGAACTTGGCGAACTGCCCGAGCTGGTTCTGCTCGGGAATGATGATTTTCTTCGCCCGGGAAAGGGCCTCCCTCATGATCTCCTCATGCTGCGGGAAGATGGTCTGCACCTTCGCCACCCGTAAAGCGTATCCCTGCTCCCGGAGCCGCTCCACTGCCTCCAGGACCGCGCCGAAGGTGGATCCCCAGGTGACGATGAGGTTCGGCGCATCCTCCTCGCCGAAAAATTCGGGAGGGGGAAGGTCGGAAAGCATGGTATCGAATTTTCTGAAACGCTTCTCCGTTAACTCCCTGTTCACGGCGATGTCGTAATTCGGCGCTCCCATCTCGTCGTGTCCCAGGCCCGTGGCGGTGTAGGAGATTTCCTCCTCGCCGGGGATGACCCAGGGAGACACGCCGTCGGGCGTTACCAGGTAGCGCATGTAATCGTCGGGACTCCCGGCGTAGGCGAGCCTCGTTGAAACCCTTTTCTCCTCCAGGGTATTTTCGGGTACGGCCACGTAGGACATGCCGAGAAACTTGTCCGAGAGCACGATCACCGGTGTCTGGTACTTCTCCGCCACGTCGAGGCCGTCCTGGATTATTCCGTAGCACTCCCCGATCGTTGCCGGTGCGAGGACGACCCTGGGGCTGTCTCCGTGGCCGCCGTAGAGCGCGAGGTTGAGGTCGGCCTGCTCGACTTTCGTGGGAAGGCCCGTCGAGGGACCTCCCCGCATGGCGTTTATGATCACCAGGGGAATCTCCGTCATGACGCCCAGGTTGATGATCTCCGTCATAAGAGACAGACCCGGGCCGGAAGTGGCGGTCATCGCCCTTCTGCCCGTAAACCATGCGCCGAGAACAGCGCCGATTGCCGCTATCTCGTCTTCGGTCTGCAAAACCGCCCCGCCGTATTTCGGGAGTTTTACTGCCAGGTTTTCCATGATCTTCGAAGCAGGGGTGATGGGATAGCCGGCGAAGAAGGCGAGTCCCGCGTTGATAGCCCCCTGGGACATAGCGTCGTTTCCCGACGTTATGGTGAACTTTTTCCCCGCATTCGGCGGCATCTCGAGCTCGATTTTCGCGTATTCGATGTCCTCGTATTCGTACCCGCTCATGAAGAGGGCGATGTTGTTATTGAGAACCTCCTCCCCCTTCCGTGCGAAAAGCTCTTTCAGGATCTCTTTCATCTCGTCCGGGGGGAAATTCAGCAGTTTCGAGAGAAATCCGACGGCCACCACGTTTTTCCCCAGCTTTTTTCCCGTTGCCTTCTGCGCCGTAAATTCCAGAGGAAGGCCGTAACAGTTCATGAGGTTTCCCGCATGGTTGGGGATCGACTCTGCGTCCTTGACCGTTATCCCGGGCTGGCTGTCGTAAATGACGATCCCCCGCTCGGAGAGGTCTTTGATCTGCTCGATGGCGAATACGTTGTTGAGCCCGATCAGCACATCGGAGGAGTCCGCCTTTGCTGCCACATCGCGCGTCGATATCCTCACCTCGGAGACAGATTTGCCAAACCCTCTGATTTCGGCGGGGAAGGTGTCGTGAATCAGAATGAAGTACCCGAGCCGGACGAAGGCTCTCGCCATCAGCGCTCCCGTCGCCAGGGAACCGTCGCCGGCGCCCCCCGTCGCCTGAATGGTTATCTCTTTTATCTTCATCAGTCCCACCACCTTGCATAATGTTCGCGGCCGAAGATCGTGTAGGGCCGCATTTTTTCGATGTCCAGTTTTATGAGCAGGTCTCCGGCCATGTTCTTGCCTGCTACCGTACCCTGGGTCTCGGCATTCGGGTATCCCAGATTCACCCAGTAGCGCTTGAGGGCTGGATGGTATATTTCCGCACAGTCACCGGCGGCAAAAATCGATTCCGATGTGGATTGCAGGTAGTCGTCCACGATGACACCCTGGTTCAGGTACACGCCCGAATCCCTTAGAAAATCGATCTTCGGCGCGAATCCGCCCGATGCGAAGATGATCTCACCGTCGAGGCGATCGCCCGACAGAAGCTCCACGCTGTAAGTGTGCATGTTTTTCTCTTCGATCCTGTTGATGTCCTCACCCTCTCTCAATAAGATGCCGGCTTCGGTGATAATTCTTCGAAGATCCTCGTTTTCCTCTTCCGGCATTGAAGGGTAGGTAAGCCGCTTATCGGGCGTTACGAGCACCACCTCGAGCCCTGAGCGCAGGAGCACCCTGGCCAACTCGAGGGCGTTGAACCCTTTTCCCCGCAGAATTGCCCTCTTTGCGTGAGGGATCCGGCTCTTGATCGTCAGCGTGTTCTCCAGGGTGGAGAAGAGGGAGAGCCAGCGGGAATACTGCTTCAGGTGAGAGGGTATAACCTCCCTTCTTCCTACCGAGATGAGGATCGCGTCGAAGGTCAGCCGCTCGTTATTTGAGAGGAAGACGTATTTCTCCGTAACAGAGAGCTTGAGGACCTTCTGGCCCCTGCGCAGCTTTATCTCTTTCTCGTCGAAGAACCGCTCGTCCTTGATGAAAATTCCTCTCTCGTCTTTCGTGCCCAGAAGCACGTCACCGAGCATGAAACGGTAGTGGGGAAAATCGGCCTCCTCGTCGACGAGGGTAATGGAGGCATCTCCATCCTCCTCCCGTATCGCCAGGGCAGCTGCCACTCCTGCAACTCCCGCACCGATAATGACGAACTTTCTTTTTTTCCCGGACATTTATTCCTCTCTCTCGTAAAATGGACGGACCATTGCCACCGATATGCAGTCGACGGGGCAGGCCCGGATGCAGTTACCGCACCGGATACATTCGACGTTTTCAATGACCACGGCCGCAACTTCCTCCCAGTTTTCAGCCTCGAAGACTTCCATGGAACCCTCGTCGTCCACCGTGACGTCACGGGCAAGGTAGATACATTTCCTCGGCATCGCTTCGATGCATGCGCAGCAGTATATGCAACGGTCGATGTGGATCTGATAATCGTGGTCGCAGAGGTAGCAGCGCCTCGCCTCGAGCAGGGAAATGTCCTCGTTAAACCCGAGCTGCACCTCTGCCGTCATGTCAAACCGTTTCTTCAGTTCGAGGGTGGGCATGTGCTGAAGTTCGATGAAATCATAACTCCGCTCCCTTCCCGTATCGGGGCCCGGGAGGTCCTTGATCTTAACGGCCACCTTCAGCGGCTTTTTCCCGTGGAGTAGAGCGTGGACCCTGTCAGCTGCATTTTTCCCCTCTGCTGTCGCCTCTATTATGTTCGAAGCGCCGGTCCGAAGGTCGCCGCAGATGAAGACATTCTTTTCGCCGAAACGGTAATCCTTTATCTTTTCGTCGTTCTGGAAACCTTCGAGGGGCTTTTTTTCCGCCCGCTGGCCTATCGCCGCGATGAGGTAGTCCGTCTCCACGACGTACTCGGATCCTGCTACTGGCACGGGGCTCCTGCGCCCCGATTCGTCGGGCTCACCGAGGACGTTTCTCACCAGTTTCACGGCCTCCACTTCCCCCCTGCCGTTTCGAAGAACCTCGACGGGGGAGGCGAGGTAGGTGTCATCGATCCCTTCCACCTCCATCTCCTCCAGTTCGTGCCTGTCGATGTACATTTCCGCCTGGGTCCTTCGGTAGACGAGCTTCACATCTTTTGCGCCAAGGCGGACCGAGCTTCGCACGCAGTCGACGGCGGTGAAGCCCCCACCGATCACGAGCACCCGATCGGGAACCTCGTGGATCATCTCCTTGTTGACCTTCATCATGAAGTCGAGCCCCAGGTGGACCCCTTCTCCCTCCTCCCCGGGAATCCCTATCCTGACAGGATCCATCGTGCCAAGCGCTACCACGACGGCGTCGTATTCCCCGGAAAGGTCGGTAAGGGTGATATCGTCGCCGAGCGCCACCTTCGTCTTCAGGTCGATGCCCAGGTTGAGAACGGAACCGATGTCGAAATCGGTAATCTCCTTCGGGAGCCGGAATTTCGGTATCCCCAGGGTCATCATCCCCCCCGGGATATCCTCCTTCTCGAAGAGGGTGACGTCGTGTCCCCACAGGGCGAGCTCGTTCGCAGCGGCCAGACCGGCAGGTCCGGCGCCAACAATGGCAACCCGTTTCCCCGTTTCGGCTTCCCGCTTCCAGGATTTCGTTACGTCGAACCTCCCGAAATCCCAGGCGACCCTCTTAAGGTAGCAGATCGACACGGCATCTCCGAGCCCCTCGTATCCGTGCCTGCAGGGAGGCTCGCAGGGGCGGGTGCACACTCTGCCCAGTATCCCCGGGAAAATATTGTCCCTCCGGTTGATTTCGTAGCTGCTGGCGTAATCTCCCTTCGCTATAGCGTCGATGTAGGCCGGGATGTCGGTGGCCGCCGGGCAAAAGGTCCTGCAGGGGATGTTCTTTTTGAGCCACCCCACGTCTTTTCTGTCCCTTGAGATGTATTCTGACACGATTCAAACCTCACTTGATGTAATAAGTAAAATAATCAGACGGACGATAGATGAGCCGGGCTCTGCTTGCCGCTTCCGTGTCCTGGTTACGGGGCTCTCTATCGGATTTAGATTTCACACCGGGAGCATGTATCGCGGGCCCGGTGCTCTTTCCACTACCATTTTATCAAGAAATTTTATCGTTTACTGTGATAATCCGTAAGATTAACCCCCGGGTTACCGTGACGGGTTCTTTTTTGCCGAGACGACCGGCTAACGGAGGCCCTGTTCATCTATGGAAATTGCCCGAAGAAAAACTTGTTCTCACGTTAACTTATTGCACCGCGGCCTTCCCCGTCAAGGGGAAAAAGTTCACTCCCGTTGGCAGGAAACGGAGATGTGTAAGAACCCTCCCTTTGCGGGAAAGATTAGCAAATCGCTGTTTACGTGTTACGATTTGACCTTCTTTCTAAAGAGTTTCCAGCCCAGCAGGAGACCGACCAGGCAACCGATAAATAGCGTGGCGAGCAGAATGACGACCCTGGAAGTAGTCACTTTCCAGAAAAGAAACTGCACGTCGACGGGCGTCATGTTCTGCAGAAGGAATAAGGTAAACAATACGAGGATAATGAGTACGATGACAGCCTTGGGGTCTGTTTTCCTCTTCCGGGGCTTCGTCGCGGTATCCATCTCTTTTTTCATCGTTAAATTCTCCCTGTGCTTCCGTCTCGTCACCGCTCTATCCTGTAGAACAGATCGGCGCCGCTGTTTAAGCCGTATTCAGTTTGCACGAGCCACCTGCTGCTTATATTGTACCTGATGCGGTAGGTGCTGATGGGTTCGAAAAGCCCGATTCCGTAGCTTATATAAAGCTTCGGAGATAAATATTTGCCGACTATCAGGCTCGCCTCTTCCTGCTCCGTCCCCTCCTGGAGGCCCACTTCCTCGAGCCCGAAGAGGGAGCCGATCTTTTTGGCGATCAGATCACCCCCGCTCAAGCCCGCAGAGAGGGCGGCCTTTTTCAGCTGCTGCCCCTCGCCGCTGGATATCCTGTTCACCGGCCTCCCCAGCAACAGGTAGGAGAGGGCATCGCTCTGATCCATCGCCGGGCTTGAAAAAAGTGTCAGGCGGGGTGACTTTACCGTTCCCGATACATCGACCCCCGCCACCACCTCATCGATTCTCCTGGCCGCCCTTATATCGAGGCCGGGGTCGTCTATCGGCCCGCCGAAAAAGATCAGCCGGCCCTTTTCCATTTTTAGTTTCTGACCGTAGGCTTTGTATTGTCCCTCGAGAATCTTCAGCTCACCCGTCGCGGTGGTCAGCTTTTCCGGTTCGTCCGCCGCAAGGATACTGCCGGTGAAGCGCCCGCTGAGGCCGAAACCGTTGAAGCTCACCTTTTCGCCCAGGATCAGCCGGACGTTGCTGTAAACCGTGAACTTTTCTTCCTTCTTTTCTTCTTCAGCCTCCCGTATCACGGTAACATCGCGGGATGGGGTAACGGCTCCCGAGAGGTCCCTCGGCTCGATGGTCGCCTCCGGTATCTCCAGCTGGCCGTCCAGGCGGAGAACCTTTTCCGTAAGCCTCACTTTGAGGTCCGGGGACACGAGAATCCATGCCTCAGGCGTTTTGATCGCCTCGAAGCGCTCCCCCTTTATCTCGAGCAGCGCCGTTTTCTCTTTCCGGGGTCCCACATTGATCGACCCGCCTAGGCGCACCGTCCCCTCGTTGGAGCGGACTTCCCCGTCGAGGTTGATCACGCCGCTGCCGTCACTCGAAGCTGCAATCCGAAGGTCCTCTATGCGGGTCCCAAGTCCCGGGATGTTGGCTGACGCCTGGCTGAGGGCAACTTCTCCCGTAAAAAGGGGGCTGGCGAGCGTCCCGGAAAAGGCGACGTTCCCCAGCACCCTGCCTGTCGTGTTTTCGAGGTCTGGAAAGAGGGCGGGAACCAGGCCCGGTTCCTCGAGGGATATCTGCCAGCTGCCGCTCATCACCTGCTTCTTTGCCTGGATGTTCAAAGGAGAGAAGAGGGGGAGCGTCAGGGTGCCTCTCACAAACTCTTCATCCGATATCGATGCGTCCAATCGTGCGCGGAGGGCTTCCTCATCGAGGCTTCCCTCCAGGACGCTTCCCGCAAAGGGGAGTTTTACTGTCTTTCCATCGTCCAGGAGGAAAGCTACCTCTCCCGATGTGGTCGTGAGGCCGATCTTGCCGGAGAGCACCCCGCCGGTGCCGTATGACCCCTCTATGCTTCCCGTAAGCGCCCCTGAAAGCGTGATCTTTTCGGGAAGGGCCGGTCCGAAGAGCGATAAGGGCAGGTCCGTAATGGTTATTTTCCCATCGAGCCCTTTTTCCCTCAGCCATTCGATCCGGGAGCAGATGCTCCCGCCGTCGCTTCCGAAGCAGATTTCCCCCGTTTGTGCCCTGTCGGCAGACAGGGAAACCACTTCTTTCTCCAGGAGGGACCAGGTCCCGAATTGTTCCGTGGTGAAATCGCCCTGCGTGAGCATCCCTTCCCAGGATCGGTTTTCGTAACCTCCGGCGACCGCCACTGCATAATTTTCCCCCGAGCTCTTCAGCGACGCCGATAGGTCGTGGGATACCAGCTTTCCATCACCCTTGAGGGAGAGGGAGTCGAATTGCCGGGTGCCGGCTCGGATACCCGACGCCGTGACAGCGATACGGGAAACTTCCCCGTCTGAGAGATCGATGGCGATGTCGGCATCAAACGCTCCCGCACCCATGGTGCCCGCGGCCACATCTTTCCCCGCAAGGATCGCTTCGATCCTCGGCACCGGGCGGGGGCCCGATACGCGCCCTTTTCCCCTCACCGAACCCCCTCCATCGGGAATCAAGTCGCGTAAATCTTCTGCCTCTATCTCCCAGCGCACGTCCCACCTGTCAGATACATTCCCGGAAGCGGTAATGAGCGCTGTCCCCGAACGCAGTTCCACCCGGGGAAAAAAGTAGCGGTTTCCTGCGATGGATATTTCGGCACCGCCCCTGACGGGATAGCCCCGGAGCTCACCTGCCAGATTCTTGATGTCAAGCTTTACCCGTGGCTCCGTTTCCCTTATTTCTCCCGTTGACGCAGCGGCGAAGTGTAGGCTCCCGGGCCACTTCTTAGCGAAGGCACCCGGATCGATTTCCCTGCCGTCGATGGAAACGTTCCATGCCACCTTCGGCTGCCACCGCAAGACCCCGCTTCCTGCAATTTCACCGCCCAGCAGTCTGCCCCGTAACGTGTCGAGAGTTATTTCGCCACCCTTTCTTCGTCCGGTCACAGCCCAAATTCCCGGGGGAATACTTTTCCCTTCCAGGTGGGCATCTGCCCGGAAAGAGAAATCTTTCGGCACCCCCTTTGCGCTCAGGTTTCCTTCGGGACTGACGTAGCCGGCCTCTTTCCCATGGAGGGGCCAGGCCACCTGTTTCCACTCACCCTCAACCGTGAAGGACGGGGGGGCGGCGGCCTGTCCGAACGTGCCCCGCAGGGTGACCCTGGCCTCCGTTCCCGGGACTGCCAGCAGGAGTTTTT
>JABAOH010158846.1_pt2 | contig 14025 bp, 12 predicted proteins | sample 7062181 | NCBI WGS metagenome assembly JABAOH01 (sample SAMN14538630, study PRJNA623070) | marine sediment metagenome | biome: marine biome [ENVO:00000428]; feature: marine pelagic biome [ENVO:01000023]; material: deep marine sediment [ENVO:00002113]; isolation source: pool of 5 deep marine... | reverse complement strand
TCAGGGCAACCCGTTTCCGATCATCTGCGGAACCTCCGCCGGCGCCATCAACGCTGCCGTACTCGCCAGCCACGCCCATCATTTCGAAGCCGGCGTCGCGCGCTTGGCGGAACACTGGGGCAGCATGCACTGCGCGCGGATCTATCGCACCGACCCCTGGTCGGTACTGAGTGCCGGCCTGCACTGGATTCTCACGTTCCTCAGCGCTGGCCTGTTGCCGGTGACGCCCCGGTCGCTGCTGGACAATGCGCCGCTGCGAACGTTTCTGAATGCCGCCTTCGACCGGGAAGGCATCGCTGCCGCCGTGCGCAGCGGTGCGCTGCGCGGGGTCGCCATCACGGCCGCCGGCTATACGACCGCCCGGGCCGTGACCTTCTACCAGGGGCCGAACGGGATTACGCCCTGGCAGCGGGCGCGGCGTGCGGGGGTGCCGACCGAACTTGGGGTCAGGCACCTGTTGGCATCGGCGGCGCTGCCGCTGATTTTTCCGGCGGAGCGCGTCGATGGAGAGTATTTCGGCGATGGCGGCATGCGCATGCTGGCGCCGCTGAGCCCGGCGATTCATCTCGGCGCTGACCGCGTGCTGGTGGTTGCGACCCGGGATGAGAAGCCGGATCCCCCGCCGAGTGGTGCTTCCGACTACCCGTCCCTGGGAGAGATTGGCGGCTACCTCCTGGATGCCATTTTCATGGATACCCTGACCGCGGACCTCGCGCGCATGCACCGGGTGAACCAGACCCTGGCCTTGCTGGGCGATGCCGGACGCGAGGCCGCCGGCCTGCGTCACATCGAATCCCTGGTGATTCGGCCCAGCCGGGACCTGCGTACCGTGACCCAGGAGCATTTGAGAGAAATTCCGCGGGCTGTGCGCATGCTGCTGCGCACCCTGGGCGGCTGGGGCCGGGACTGGCGCATGGCCAGTTATCTGCTGTTCGAGGCGTCGTATTGCCGCGAATTGATGCGGCTGGGCCATGCCGACTGCATGGCCCGGCGCGAGGACATCCGACGGTTTCTGCTAGCCGGTTAGGCGCTCGTCGCCCACCCTGGGGCGGAACGCTGGCTCTTCGAAGCCTTCGATCCGGCTGCGAGGAAAATCGTCGACCGCAATGACCTTGGCGACGGCCTCTTGCGCCAGTCGCACGCGGGTGGCTTGCTCCTCCGTGATCACGCCGCTTTCGACCGCGCGTTTCACCAGCTGGCGGTGGTTGGCGATGTGAACGGCTTCCTTGAGCCCATTGCGAATCGCCTGCTCGGCATCCGCGGAGTCGAGGACCCGCTGAAAAGCCGTGTGGACGCGACCGGAGGCATCGTCCGCATCGGATATGAACACGCCTTCGGTGAGCCGGTCGCGGGCGGCATTCTCGCTTAGCAGCAGACGTGCGATGCGCTTGCCGATGCGGTCCCTGGGCGGTCGGTAGGGCATGCCGAGCGGAAATACCAGCCAACGCAGCACGCCCCCGAGCAGCGGCACCGGGAAGTTGCGCAACACACCCTGCAGGCTCTGCTGGACCGTGAACAGGCTGTCCTCGAGTGCCCAGGTCAACAGCGGCAGGTCGTCCGCCGGGCGCCGCAGGTCTTCGAAGCGCTTCAGCATGGCACTGGCCAGGTAGAGGTGAATCAGGGCGTCGGCCAACCGCCCCGAGAGCGATTCCCGAAACTTGAACTTGCCGCCCAGCGTGAGCAGCACGGCATCGGACACCAGGGCAAAGGCGGAGCACATGCGGTTGACCTGCCGAAAATAGCGGGCCGCAGGGCCGCGCACGGGCGCGCTCGTCGCCCAACTGCCGGTGAGGCCCATGAGCAGGGCCCGCACGGCATTGCTGATGGTGTAACCGACATGCGAGAACAGGGCCTTGTCGAAGTCCCGGCGCGGTTTGGGGCCGCTGGTGCCGCGCACCGCATTCATTTCTTTCAACAGCCAGGGGTGCGCGCGAATAGCGCCCTGACCGAAAATGATCATGGAGCGCGTCAGGATGTTGGCGCCTTCCACCGTGATCGAGATCGGAATGGCCTGGTAGGCGTGGGAGAGGTAATTGTTCGGGCCCTGGATGATGGCCTTGCCGCCGTGCACGTCCATGGCGTCATTGATGGTCTGGCGGTTGCCCTCGGTCAGCTGGTACTTGAGGATGGCGGAAAGCACGCCGGGCCGTTCGCCCTGATCCAGCGCGACCAGCGCCAACAGGCGTGCGGCGTCCATCCGGTAGGTTCGCGCGCCGATGCGTGCCAGGGCCTCCTCGACCCCCTCGAAGTAGCCGATCGGTTGCCCGAACTGCTTGCGAATGCGGGCATAGGCGCCGGTCAACAGGGCGGCCATTTTGCCGCCTGCAGTCCCAACCGCTGGCAGGGAAATCGCGCGCCCGGCAGCCAGGCTCTGCATCAGCATTTTCCAGCCCTGGCCGATGAACTTCTGTCCCCCGATCAGCCAATCCATCGGGATGAACACATCGGTGCCTCGCGTCGGCCCATTCATGAAGACCGCCCCAACCGGCATATGCCGGTGACCATGTTCCACACCCGGCGTGTCCATGGGAATCAATGCGCAGGTGATGCCGAGGTCTTTCTGGTCGCCGAGCAACCCGTCCGGGTCCCTCGCTTTGAAGGCCAGGCCCAGAAGGGTCGCGACCGGCGCCAGGGTGATGTAGCGCTTGTCCCAGGTCACCCGGAGCCCGAGCACCTCCCGGCCTTCGTGCTCTCCCATGCACACGATGCCTTCGTCCGTCATGTTGGCAGCGTCCGACCCGGCCGCCGCTGAGGTCAATGCGAAGCAGGGAATCTCCTCGCCCGAGGCCAGGCGGGGCAGATAGTGGGCTTTCTGCTCTTCCGTTCCGTAGTGCAGCAATAGTTCCGCCGGGCCCAGTGAATTCGGGACCATCACCGTGACGGCGGTCGTGAGGTTGCGGCTCGCGAGTTTCATCACGACCGCGGACTGCCCCTGCGCGCTGAACGCCAGGCCGCCGAATTCCGCCGGAATGATGAGGCTGAAAAATCCGTTTTTGCGCAGGAAGTCCCAGATGGGTTCCGGAAGTTTGCGGTAGCTGTCGCAGATGTCCCAGTCGTCGAGCAGTCGACACAGTTCCTCGACCGGGCCATCGAGGAATTCCTGCTCTCGCTCGCTCAGCGTCGGTGCCGGCATCGAGAGCAGGCGCCGCCAACGCGGACGCCCGCTGAAAATTTCGGCTTCCCACCATACCGTACCGGCTTCCAGGGCTTCGCGTTCGGTGGCCGACAGCCCCGGCATGACCTTGCGGAACAGGCCAAACAGGCGATCGCTGATCAGCAATCTGCGCAGCGGCTGGATGCCAAAACCGGTCAGCGTGACGGCAACGATCCCGAGCGTCCAGCGAAAGGCGGAAGGGGTCGGGAAATCCAGCCGGTACCAGGTCAGCACCACCGTGCTGATGAACAGCAGTGCCGCGGCAACATAAAGGGGTACCCGGTTGTAGGCGATCACCATCAATATGAGCACGATGATCGCGAGATAGAGGATGATCATGAGTTTTCCCCGGCTCCGGCGTGGATCGGACCTCGTAGCCACCGCTTCAGGCCCGGCGGTTTGCGGTTGCGAACCGCGCGGCGTGAACATCATAGGGGCGGGCTGAATCCGCGGTCAAGGCGCGGTTGCGGCCGGGTCGGCAGCATTGCGGATGGACCTGCCCGGGCTTAAAATCATACTGTTTTGCACCCCTCGAGCAGGTAACCGCTCGTTCACATTAAAAACTCATATTTTTCATAATATTAAAGGAATATTCGAAAGTGGCATTGGAGAAAACTCTTTCGATCATCAAGCCCGACGCGGTGGCCAGGAACGTGATCGGTGAGATCTACTCGAGATTCGAGGCCGCCGGGCTGAAAATCGTGGCCGCCCGCATGCAGCGGCTCACCCGCGAAGAGGCAGAAGGCTTCTATGCGATTCATCGCGAACGGCCGTTCTTCGCAGATCTGGTCAAGTTCATGACCTCCGGGCCGGTGATGATCCAGGTCCTCGAGGGCGACGACGCCATTGCCCTGAATCGCCAACTGATGGGGGCGACCGATCCCCGGGAGGCGGCGCCCGGCACCATTCGCGCGGATTTTGCCCAGAGCATCGACGCCAACGCGGTGCACGGCTCCGATGCACCGGATACGGCCGCGGTGGAAATCGAATACTTCTTTGGCGCGGGCTCTCTTCCGGGGCAGAAACAGGACTGAGACGACGGATGAGCGCCCAGAGCACACGGATCAATCTGCTCGACCTCGACCTCGGGGGCTTGCGAGATTTTTTCCTGTCCTTGGGCGAGAAGCCGTTTCGCGCCCACCAGGTGCTGAAGTGGATTTATCATCAGCACGTGACGGATTTCGAGGCCATGACCGATCTGGGCCTCGACCTGCGTCGACGCCTGAGCCTGATAGCGGAAGTGCGCATGCCGGAAATTCTCGGCGAGCAGCATTCGGCTGACGGGACGGTCAAATGGCTGCTGGGGTTGCCGGGGGGCAGCGCGATCGAATCCGTATTCATTCCGGAGCCAGCGCGCGGCACGCTGTGTATCTCCTCTCAGGTGGGCTGCGCGCTCAACTGTACCTTCTGTTCCACCGCCACCCAGGGCTTCAGTCGCAACCTGACCGCGGGCGAGATCATCGGCCAGGTGTTACTGGCGGCCCGCGCACTGGGACATGAGCGCAACGGGCGGCGCAGAATCACCAACGTGGTGCTGATGGGCATGGGCGAACCACTGCTCAATTTTGAACCGGTGGTCAGCGCGCTCGAGATCATGCGGCATGATCTTGGTTTCGGACTGGCCGCCAAGCGGGTCACGGTCAGCACCGCGGGGCTGGTGCCGGGCATCGCGCGTTTGCGGGACCGGGTCGACGTGGCGCTTGCGGTTTCCTTGCACGCACCCAACGATGCGCTCCGCGAACAATTGGTTCCCCTGAACCGCAAATACCCGATCAAGCCATTGCTCGATGCCTGCCGGGCCTACGTGGCCGGTCGGCGCAAGCGCTCGATCACTTTCGAGTACACCCTGCTGGACGGCGTGAACGACTCCCCGCAGCATGCACGGGCCCTGGCCTCGTTGCTGAAAACGGTGCCCAGCAAACTCAACCTGATTCCGTTCAACAGTTTCCCGGGGACCGCTTATCGCTGTTCCCGCCCCGAGCGCATTGAGGAATTCCAGTCGATCGTCATGGCCGGCGGCGTGATCGCGACCGTGCGGCGCACGCGCGGGGATGACATCGATGCAGCATGCGGACAGTTGGTCGGCAGGGTGCTGGACCGCACCCGGAGGAGCCGCGGTTATCTCGCAACCGCGCAGGGTAAGGACGCATGAGCATTCGGCATGCCTCGGTGGCAGCGGCCGCGATTCTTTTGGTCGCCTGTGCATCATCTCCGGACAACCCGGATGCCGAGCGCGCGGCGGCGCGCAAGGCCGCCGAGCTCAATACCTCGATGGGCTCCGAGTACCTGGTTCGGGGTGAATACGAAGTTGCCCTTGAGAAACTGAAGAAAGCGGTATCGGCGGACCCCAATTATGCGCCAGCTCACACGGTGCTGGCGGTACTCTATGAACGCATCGGTGAGGAAGAGCGGGCGGCCCGACATTACCGGCAGGCGGTGAAAGTGGCACCGGATTCCGGGGACGTCAACAACAACTACGGGGTGTTCCTGTGCCAGACCGGCAAGAGCCAGGAAGCGTTGGCCTACTTCGCCCGTGCGGTGCAGGATCCGTTCTACCGAACGCCGGAAATTGCGCTGGCGAATGCGGGTGCTTGCGAGCTACAAGCGGGAAATCTGGACAAGGCGGAGAAGTTTTTGCGACAATCCCTTGAATATAATGCAGAATTCGCTGATGCGCTGTTACCGCTGGCGCGCATCAGCTATCGAAAGGAAGATTTNNTTCTGCAACGCTTCGAAGACGTATCCGAAGCCACGGCCGAGAGCCTGTACCTGGGGTTTCAGGTAGAGCAACGCCTGGGCGATGCGGAGGAAGCACGAGGCTATGCCGACCGGTTGCGGGCGCGCTACCCCGACTCCGCGGAGGCGCAAGGCCTGATGGCGGGTCCGGGATCGTGAACCGGCAACAGGAGCTCATACCGCTCGGGATCGGTGAACGCCTGCGACAGGCCCGCGAGCGTCGCAGGGAGTCGATTGGCGAGGCCGCCATGGCTGCGCGCATCGAGGCCCGGGTGTTGATGGATATCGAGGCGGAACGCCTCGAGCGATTCGCGCCGGTATACCGGCGTGGTTTCGTCAAACGCTACGCCGAGCACCTCGGGCTCGATCGGGCCGAAATCGCCCAGCTGCTCGAAGCCATGGACGATACCGCGCCCGCGATGCGCACGGTGTTCCCGGAAGCCCGGCCACTGAACCGCGCGGACCGCTGGATTCGCGCCACGAGCTATCTGTTGGCTTCCCTGCTGATCGGTACGCTCGTTTGGCAATTCACGCACGAGGCCCTGCGGCTCTCGCGCGGGCAACCGGCATTCACGACGACCGGCGAGGGCGTTGCAGGTCCGGTGGATCCCGCCACGCAAACGGGCGCTGGCGCCGCTGACAGCACGCACATGAACGCCTCCATCGCCGCGCTGGACGTGCTGCGCGAACAGCGCGCGCGCTCGGTCGGGGCGGGTGGAGAGGCCCGCACCACGCCAGGCGAGACCGGTGCCGGGGGTGCCCCCGGTCTGGCCTTGCATCGCCTGGAGGTCGTGACCTCGGGCGACAGCTGGATCGAGATAACGGACCGCGCCGGCAGGTACCTGGAGCAGGACCTGGTGCGGGCCGGCACGACGCGCAGTTATCAGGGGGAGCCACCGTTCAGGCTGTTATTCGGGCGGGCTTCCGCGGTGCGTGTGTTCCTGGACGGCGAGGCGGTGGATACGGCTCCCTTCACGCTCGATGATGTCACCCAGATGGTGTTGCGCCCGGAGGCCGGGGCCGCCGATGGGGAGGCAGGGAAGAGCGGTAGCGGATAAGCTTGCGCAGGCGTCCCCGCGGCACCTGGTGAATCCAGACCCTGGCCGGGTAGCGTCCCGCCAGTCACAATCGGAATCGAGACTCGACGACAGTGAATCCCGTGATTCGATCAATCCGTGGCATGCACGATATCCTGCCGCCGGATACCACGCTGTGGAGCAGGGTGGAGACGATGGTGTCCGGGATCTTCGCACGTTACGGTTATGAGGAACTGCGCATCCCGCTGCTGGAAAAGACGGACGTTTTCACGCGTGCCATCGGTGCGGCCACGGACGTCGTCGAGAAGGAGATGTACTCGTTCGAGGACCGCAACGGCGAGTTGCTGAGCCTGCGGCCGGAGGGGACGGCCGGGGTTGTCCGGGCTGCGCTGCAGCACGGGCTGTTGTATGGGTCGCCCATGCGGCTCTGGTACGGTGGTGCCATGTTCCGGTACGAGCGGCCGCAGAAGGGACGCTCGCGCCAGTTCCATCAGATGGGAGCGGAGGTGTTCGGCGCGGATGGGCCGGACGTGGATGCGGAACTGATCGCAATGGGCGAGCGCATTTTTTCGGAATTGGGGGTGCGGGGCTTGCGCCTGGAGATCAATTCACTGGGCACCCGCAGCGAGCGGGCGTCCTACCGGGAGGCGCTGGTCGACTTTCTCGAAGCGCACCTGGCCGAACTCGACGCAGAAACCCGCACCCGGGTGCAGCGCAACCCGCTGCGGGTGCTGGACAGCAAGCAGGAGAGTGTCCAGGCCGTCCTGGCGGAAGCGCCACTGCTGACGGACTGCCTGGGAGACGAATCCCGTCAGCATTTCGAGGAAACGCGCTCACTGCTCGATTCGCTGGGTATCGACTACGTCATCAATCCCAGGCTGGTACGGGGACTGGATTACTACAGTCACACCGTGTTCGAGTGGATTTCGGGCGACCTCGGTGCGCAGGGCACCGTGTGTGCTGGCGGACGTTACAATGACCTCGTGGAACTCCAGGGTGGCAAACCCTGGCCAGGCATTGGCTTCGCGCTGGGCCTGGAGCGGCTGGTGGAGTCCGTGCGCCTCGGCGGCGCGCCGGCGCCTGACGCACCCCACGCCTACGTGGTCATGGCCGGCGAGGGCTGCCTGGCCTACGGGCTGCAGGTGGCCGAGCATTTGCGGGATGAGCTGCCCGATCTGCGTATCATATGCAACGCGGGCGCAGGCAGCTTCAAGGCGCAGTTCCGCCGCGCCGACCGCAGTGGCGCGCGACTGGCCCTGGTGGCGGGTGAATCGGAACGGGAGGCGGACACGGTGGTCGTCAAGCATTTGCGTGATGATGTGCCGCAAGCGGCCATTGCGCGGCGGGAACTCGGCTCGTGGCTGCGGGCATGGCTGGAAAAACAGGGTCCGCCGGCGGGCGGTGCGGGCCGGGCGCGCTGACCGCGCGGTCGATCGATGGGCAGGACCCCGGGCGGCGCGGCCGCCGGGCGGTCTGTGAGACAGGTAGCGAGAGATGATTGAAGTCTACGATTCCCATGAACAAAGCGAACGCGTAAAGGGCTGGTTGCGTGAGAATGGCGGCGCCATCGTGCTCGGACTGGTGCTGGCTTTTGGAGGCCTGTTCGGTTTCAAGCAGTGGCAACTCTGGGTTCAGAGTCAGCACCGCCAGGCGTCTGCGGAATACGATGTCATGGTGCAACTCCTCGGTGCCGGCAACCTCGACGCCGCGGTAGCGAATTATGAGACGCTCAGAACGGAATTCGGCGATTCGGCTTATGTCGGCATGGCGGCACTGCACATGGCCAGGGCCCGGCTCGAGGCGGGGCAGAAAGACCTCGCCGCGCAGTTGCTCGAACAGGCCATGCGGAACGGACGGCCTCAACCGGTCACCATCGTGGCACGGGTTCGGCTCGCCCGCCTGAAAGTCGATCAGGGCGACGAAGATGGCGCTCTGGAATTGATCCGGAGCGCGCCGCAGGCTACCGGGTTCGAGGCGGCTTTTGCCGAGATCGAGGGGGACATCCACAAGGCCCGCAACGAGCCGGGCCTCGCCCTCGAAGCGTACCGGCAGGCGCTGGCGGCATTGGAAGAGGGTGCCGGCAACCGGCTGCTGCTGGAGATGAAAATCGAGTCGTTGGCCGGCATCGCCGGCGCTACGGACGACGCGACATGAAACGCGCATTCGCGTTACTGCTGGCCGTGCTGTGGGTGCTTCAGGGCTGCAGCTGGATCAAGAGCTGGGGCGATGATGACGACGAGCCCGGCGCCCCCAATCCGCTGGTCGAGTTCGAACCCACCCTGGCGACGCAGAAAGTCTGGTCTGCGAAGATCGGGGCGGGGGTGGGCCGGGAGGATCCGCGGCTGCGCCTCGCGCATGACCAGGGCACCCTGTTCGCGGCCGACCACAAGGGTCTGTTGGTCTCGCTGGATGCGACCAATGGCCGCAAACGTTGGGAGGTCAAGACCAAGCTGCCGTTCACCGGCGGCCCTGGCGTCTCGGCAGAGGCGGTCTACATGGGAACCGAAAACGGCGAGGTGCATGCGTTCAGCAAGCGGGACGGCACCCTGCTGTGGACCGCGCAGCTGTCCTCCGAAATCCTGGCCACGCCGGTCGCGGCGGACGGCATCCTGGTCATGCGTTGCATCGACGGACGGGTGTTCGGCCTCGACGAGTCCAGCGGAACCCGGCTGTGGATCTATGATCACGCGGTGCCGCTGCTGACGCTGCGCGGCAACTCGCGCCCGCTGATCCGGGCGGGCCTGATCTTTCTCGGTTACGACGGGGGTGAGGTCGTGGCCCTGAAACTGAATGATGGCTCGCTGGTTTGGGAACAGACGGTGGTGGCGGCCGAGGGGCGCAGCGAACTGGAACGCCTGGCGGACATCGACGGGGAAATGGTCTACGTGGCCGCCGATCTTTTGGTGTCCAGCTACAAGAACCGCCTGGTCTCGCTGGCCGCCGATTCCGGACGGTTGCTGTGGTTCAAGGACATCGGCTCGGCCAGCGGCGTGGTGGTTGACCGCATCAATCTGGCCGTCAGCGATCGCGTCGATCACGTGTGGTTGCTGGATCGACGCAACGGCGCAACCATCTGGAAACAGGACCAGCTCGAAAACCGCGCCCTGACCCGGCCGGCAATCCAGGGCAGCTTTGTCGTGGTGGGCGATTTCGAGGGCTACCTGCACTGGATCGATATCGGCGGGGGCGGTTTTGCCGCGCGCGAGAAAGTGGGCGGTGACGGCTTTGCCGCGCCACCGATGGTGATCGGTTCGACCCTGTTCGTGCTGACACGCCAGGGCGAGCTGGCGGCCTTCAGCGCCGGAGGCTCATCCTGAGCCGGGTCGCGGCGGAAGGTGATCATTCATGCTGCCGGTCGTGGCCATCGTTGGCCGCCCCAATGTGGGCAAGTCAACCCTGTTCAACGCGCTGACCCGTACGCGGGATGCCCTCGTGGCCGACGTGCCCGGGGTGACGCGGGACCGCCAGTACGGCATCTCACGGGTGGGCGAGACGCCCTGCCTGCTGGTCGATACCGGGGGTCTGGTCAGCCAGGCTGAGGGTATCGATTACCTGACTGCGCTGCAGGTTCACCAGGCGCTCGAAGAGTCGAGCGTGGTCCTGTTCCTGGTCAACGCACGCGATGGCCTGACCGCGGGAGACGAGGAGATCGCGGACGCCTTGCGGCGACAGGGCAAGCCGGTGGTGCTGGTGGTCAACAAGGTCGACGGCACCGATCCCCATCTCGCGCGCGCCGAGTTTGCGGCGCTGGGTTTCGATGCCGGCCTGCCGGTAGCCGCCGTACATCGACGAGGCATCGAGGCGGTGATGCGCGAAGTCGTGAACCACCTGCCGGCCCAGCCCCTCCAGCCCGAGGTGCCTGACGAGTCACTGTTGCGACTGGCCGTGGTGGGGCGGCCCAACGTGGGCAAGTCCACGCTGGTCAACCGTCTGCTCGGCGAGGAGCGGGTGCTGGCCTTCGACACGCCCGGCACCACGCGCGACGCCATCTCGATGCGCCTGGAGCGGGACGGGACGCAATTCGAATTGATCGACACGGCGGGCGTGCGGCGGCGCGCCAGGGTCTCCGACGCGCTCGAAAAATTCAGCGTGATCAAGGCACTGCAGGCCATCGAACGCGCCCATGTGATTATCCTGATGCTGGATGCCCGCGAAGGGCTCACGGACCAGGACCTGACGCTGCTCGGGCACGTCCTGGAGCAGGGCAAGGCGCTGGTGATCGCCGTCAACAAGTGGGATGGCCTGGACGCCGAGCATCGCGAGCGGGTCCTGCAGGCGCTGGACCGCCGTTTGGGTTTCGTTCCCTGGGCGCGGCGCATCCGGCTCTCGGCCCTGCACGGTTCGGGGGTGCAGGAACTCATGGACGCGGTGCTCGAGGCGTGGCGCAGTGCGACCATCGAGATGCCGACTCCCGAATTGACGCAGGTGTTGCGTCGGGCCGTCGAGGCGCATCAGCCCGCCATGCGCCAGGGTCGCGTCGCGCGGTTGCGTTATGCCCATGCCGGCGGCAAGCTGCCGCCGCGAATCGTCGTTCATGGCAATCGCACGGATACCATTCAGCCGGCGTATCGCCGCTACCTGGAGAACACGTTCACCCAACACTTCAGGCTGTGGGGCACGCCGCTGATCGTGGAATTCCGGGGTGGCGGGAACCCGTTCGCCGGGCGCCGGAACCCGCTCACCGACCGCCAGAGGGCCAAGCGGCGGCGCCTTCAGAAACACGTGGCGCGCAGGCGCCGGGGGCGTTGAGTTGCAACGCCGGGCGGGCTGCAGTGAAATCAGCACATGAACCCACGACCGACGGGCCCCGACACATTGGAACTCACACCGGCCGCGGCACGGCAACACGTCGCGGAGGGCTGGCCGCTGCTGGATATCCGCGCACCGGCGGAGCGTAACCTGGGGTATTTCGAGGCGGCGCTTGCGGTCGACGCGCAGGCGCTGCTGGCTGCGGAGGTGCCCGAGGTGTCGCCGGAGGTTCCCCTGCTGGTCATCTGTGCCAGCGGCGTCCGGTCCCTGTCCGTGGTGCGCGCCCTGCGTGAGCGCGGCTTCGATGCGGCATACAGCGTGGCTGGCGGTTACGTCGGCTGGCGCCTGGCGGGCCTGCCCATGACCTATCCTGACCGCTTGCAGGCCGGACAGGTGGAACGCTACGCGCGTCACCTGGTGATGCCGGAAGTCGGCCCCGAAGGCCAGCGCAGCTTGCTGGATGCTGCGGTGCTGGTGGTCGGGGCCGGCGGCCTGGGCTGCCCGGCAGCGCTGTATCTCGCTGCCGCCGGTGTCGGACGCCTGGGCATCGTCGATCACGACCGGGTGGAGCGCAGCAATCTCCAGCGCCAGGTGCTGCATGCCGACGCCACTGTTGGCAGCCTGAAGACGGCTTCGGCCGAAGAGCGCCTGGTGCAACTCAACCCCGACATCGAAATTGCGGGCATCCCGGCGCGGTTGGCGGCGGGCAATGTCGAGCAGGTGCTGACGGACTGGGACGTGGTGATCGACGGCTCGGATAATTTCCCGACCCGCTACCTGCTCAACGATGCCTGCCTGAAGCTGGGCCTGCCGTTGGTGTACGGAGCGGTGATGCGCTTCGAGGGTCAGGTGAGCGTGTTTCAGCCAGCGGCGAAACGGGGCGAGTATCCCTGTTATCGTTGCCTGTTCCCGGAGCCGCCCACGCCGGAGGAGGCCCCGGACTGTAACGTGGCCGGGGTGCTTGGCGTGCTGCCCGGCCTGGTGGGCACCTTGCAGGCCGCCGAGGCCATCAAGTTGCTACTCGGCATCGGCGAGCCCCTGGTGGGCCGGCTATTGCGAATCGATGTCCTGGGCCAGCGGTTCGCCGTCAGTCGCCTGCCTGCCGATCCGCAATGCGCACTATGTCGACCGGGGCAGGCCTTCCCCGGCTACCCGGACTACGAGGCGTTTTGCGCGGCCTGAAGGGTCGCGCGCTCAGAGAATCCAGGAATGCAGGTTTCGGTTAATCTGCTGGGTGACCGCCGGGTCGTCGGGTTCGATGGCTGACGGCCAGTGCTCCACCAGCTGTCCGCGGCGATCGAACAGGTACTTGAAGAAATTCCAGCGCGGCGAGGCATCCTCGCCGAATTCCTCGCGAATCGCTATGTACAGCGGATGGGCGGCCCGACCCATGACGTGCTGCTTGCTGGTCATCGGAAAAGTGACGTTGTAGGTGGTGGCGCAAAACTCCGCGATCACGTCCTCATCGTGAGGTTCCTGTTCGCCGAAATCGTTGCTCGGGATTCCCAGCACGATCAAGCCGCTTTGCCGGTAATCGTTCCAGAGCCTTTGCAGCTTTGCATACTGGGGCGTGTAGCCGCATTGCGAGGCGGTATTGACGATCAGTATCGGCTGTCCGCGCCAATTGCCCAGCGGCAGGCTGCCGCCGGTCAGGGAAGTGAAGACGTATTCGTAGACATTCATGGGTTCTCTCCGCGCTCGGAATCCCACCGCAGCGTCAAGTCCTGAGCCTCGCGTGTATCCGCTACAATAATACCGGCACGTGTCTTGCCGCAAGGCGCCGGGGTGAACAACAAGAAATGAATCCTGCTGCGCGCATACTGGATGGTCAAGAAGTCAGCGCGGCGCTGATCCGCAATGTGCACGAGGCGATCGAGCGCCACCTCGCACAGGGCGGGCGCCGGCCGGGGTTGGCGGTGGTGCTGGTGGGTGACGATCCGGCCTCATCGATCTATGTGCGGGCCAAGCGGCGCGATTGTCTGAAAGCCGGCATCCAGGCCCGCGACATCGATTTGCCGGCCGACACCTCCGAGCGAGCGTTGCTGGCGTTGATCGACGAGTTGAATGAAGACGAGGAAATCGACGGCATCCTGGTCCAGCTTCCGCTTCCCCCACACATTCACGAGCCGGCGGTCACCAACCGGATTCGCGCGGCCAAGGACGTCGATGGCTTCCATGCTTTCAGCGTGGGCAGCCTGGCTCTGCGTCAACCGGGCCTGAGGCCTTGCACCTCGCGCGGGGTGATGACTCTGCTGCGATACTACGGGATCAGGGTGATCGGCATGCACGCCGTCATCGTCGGGGCTTCCAACATCGTGGGCCGACCCATGGGGCTCGAGTTGTTGTACA
>JABAOH010145609.1_pt1 | contig 14038 bp, 10 predicted proteins | sample 7062181 | NCBI WGS metagenome assembly JABAOH01 (sample SAMN14538630, study PRJNA623070) | marine sediment metagenome | biome: marine biome [ENVO:00000428]; feature: marine pelagic biome [ENVO:01000023]; material: deep marine sediment [ENVO:00002113]; isolation source: pool of 5 deep marine... | reverse complement strand
GCGCAATGACGGGAGTTGACACGGCAATCTGCTTCCTGCGTTCAGGCTAGCAGGTGCTGATGTTTGCGCAACGCGCGGAACAAGGTATCGATATCATCGCTGTTGTTGTAGAAGTGCGGCGAGATACGCAGGTTGCCCGCCCGGCAAGAGGTGACGATCCCCTCCGCGCCCAGTGCTGCGACGATCGCGTTCTCGTCGTGTGAGCTTAGGGTAATCAGCGCGCCGTGGCGTTCGGGATCTTCGGGTACGGCGAGCGTGTATCCGGCACGTTTGGCCTCGGCAATTATCGCTGCAGTAATTTCCCTGATGCGGTTCTCGATGGCCGGAAGCCCGACCTCGGCGATGATGGCAAGGCCTGCCTCGGCTGCGTAGCTGTTGGGTACCGGAGGCGTTCCTGTCTCGAACCTGCGTGCCGTGGGCGACGGATCGTATCGCGTGTTATCCATCGCGAAAATGTCTGCTTGCGCAAACCACCCGGTCATCGTAGGCACGAGCTTATCGATCAGCTCTTCGCGTACATGGAGGAACGCAAGGCCCGCGCAACCGAGGAGGTATTTCAACATTCCGCCAACGACGAAATCCACGCCGGTTTTCCTGACGTCGAAGTCGAACGTACCGAGTCCCTGGAACCCGTCGACCATCATCATTGCACCTTTCGATTTCGCGATCTCCGCGATGGATGGAATATCCAGTTTTGCCCCGTTTTGAAAGCAGACTTGGGTGATGGCGACGAGCAAGGTCTCGTCGTCGATCACGGCTTCGAAATCCTCNNCTGCGCGTACCAGATCTGTGCATTGGTAGGAAACTCGAACGCGCTGATAACGACTTTCTTCCGCGGTCCGCTAAAGTCCATGGCGCTGGCCAGCGAATTGATGCCGGCGGAAGCTGATGTCGTTATGGCGATTTCGTCCGGCTTTGCGCCGAGGAACTCTGCTACCGCAGTGCGTACGCTTTCGTTACGCTCGACCCAGTAGTCCCAATCCGTCCCGCGCTCTTCGCGGTCCTGAATGTATCGTTGCAATGCTTTCTTGACGTCAATGGACAATGCGCCATACGAGCAGCTGTTCAGATAGGTCTTGTTCTCCAGGACGGGGAAACGACCGCGAATTCCCATCCAGTCCGGCCCGGAGATCCCTGGCTTTATTTCAGGCCGACTGCTCATATCAACTCAGCGCATGTTGCAATAACTTTTCGAACATTTGCGCAGAATAAATCTATACTGTTAGGCCTGCAACAAACCGGGGGAGAATCTTGAACCAGGAATCGTCTGCCGAATTTCAGCACGAGAAGTGGTCGTCTGGCACGGTGTTCATGCTGGCGACGATCGGTGCTGCAGTCGGCCTGGGCAACCTGTGGCGATTCCCGTTCATTGCTGGCCAGAGTGGCGGCGCCGCATTCGTACTCATCTATTTGGGGTTCGTGTTGCTCCTTGGCGTACCGGTCATGATGGCGGAGCTCGCCATGGGACGCCGCGGCGGCGGCAGCCCGATCGCTTCGATGCGCAAACTGGTGCTTGAGTCGGATTCGCCGAGGTGGTGGGTAGCAATCGGCTGGATCAGCATCCTGATTCCAATAATCGGCATGAGTTACTACAGTGTCGTTGCCGGCTGGTCCGTCGACTATGTATTCAAAGCAGCGGCAAACAGTTTCGACGGCATAGACGGTCGCGAGTCAGGCAATGCTTTCAACCTGCTGCTGGCGTCCCCGTCGCGCCTGTTATTCTTCCAGGGACTGTTCATTGCCTCGGCAGTGATAGTCGTCGCCCGTGGCGTAGGCAAGGGAATCGAGGCCGTTTGCAAGTACATGATGCCGGCGCTGTTCGTTATCCTGCTCGTCCTCGTTCTGAATGCGATATTCAATGCCGATTTCGTGCGTGGCGTCGACTTCCTGCTGAATCCCGATTTCAGCAAGATAACGCCGACCGTCGTTTTCATGGCAATGGGACAGGCTTTCTTCTCCCTCGCGATCGGTGTCGGTGTCATGTTGACCTATGGCGCTTACGTGCCGCGGGCTGTCTCACTGCCAAAAGCCGCTTTCGCGATAGCGATCGCCGACACGATTGTGGCAATTCTCGCAGGAATCGCGATCTTCCCGGTCGTATTCGCGAGCGGGCTTGATCCTGGCGATGGACCGGGCCTGATGTTCGTGACCTTACCGATCGCATTCGGCAACATGCCGGCGGGCTATATCATCGGCCTGTTGTTTTTCATCCTGCTGTTTTTTGCCGCCTATTCCTCGGTTCTCGGCATGCTGGAACCGATCGTCTCCTACCTGGAAGAGCACCGCGGCTTCTCACGGCCGAAATTGACGGTAGCGGCCGGCCTGTTTTCGTTCGGGATCGGCATTTCCGCCGCACTGTCTTACAACGTGTGGGCGGAAGTGCGACCGATCTCTGCCATTCCCTACCTTGCAGACAAGAATATATTCGATTTGCTCGATTTTTCGATCGCGAACTTCCTGCTGCCAATGAACGCGATGCTGATTGCGATTTTTGCGGGCTGGATGATGACGCGTCAGAATTTGCTCGGCGAACTCGGCGTGCAAAACGCGACCCTCTCGCAGTTCCTGCGGATCGTGCTGAGGTACATTGCTCCTGTTCTGATCTTCGCGATCTTTTTCTCAAACCTGACGTGACGAATCGGCGTCCAGAACGATTTTGCCGCCGGCACCGCCCAACTCGCCGAGCTCGAACGCGTTCCTGAAATCGGTGAGATCGAGGGAATGCCCGATGACGGGCCTGGGCAGCCTCTGTTCGGTGAACGCCATGACCTACTGAATCACCACGGATTCGATTAATAGACCAGAATTGTTTCCGAGTGCTTGTAGTTGTCGACGTCATCGGCATAAAACCATATCCGTTTTTTGCCGAAGCGATAATACATCTCGAACTGGTCATCATAATGTGCGCCCTTCTCACCATCGGGACTGATAAATCCGTTCTGTCCGGGCGGCGTAACCTCGAAACCGACGATCGCATCCCTTTTCATGACAATCATGTTGTTTTCTGTGCCGCGGTTCTGCTCGACGGGCGCGATCATGGCTTCTGCATCGCCGGCTTGCGGGATGCCGAGAAAATTGTTCGTCGAAAAAGGTCGTGTCGCAACAGGCAAGCGCAATTGCGATACAGACTGATCTGTCTCTGCGATCAATTGCGTCAGCGATTCTCGCAATGCGGCAATGACGATTTTCTCCGGTGGCTCACCGTTGAATACATCGAATTCCGCCCGGCCTTCCAGCGCTTCGACAATTGCCTTTACCCCCGTCTGAATGTTTGTTCCGGCGCCTGTTGGCGCATCTGCCGTTGGATAGCCAGTCGACCCGAAATACGGAAAGACCTGGCCGAGGTCATCTTCCAGCACACGTCGCACGATATTGCCCATGAAGGATCGGAATATCGCGGTCGCTGCATCATCGTAGTAACCGTCTGCATCATCATCGCGTGACTGGCGGTTCCACGACTGCAGGATTTCGTTGGCTTCGCGCAGACTAGGATCGTCAGTGTGTCTGGACACTTCGTCGATCAGCGGCAGGAAATACGGCGCAAATACATCAGCATAGGAGCTGCTCTCGATGATTGACCAGGCTTCATCGGCCGTGAATTTTTCTCGCGATGACAATTCCTGCTGCAAAAACTCCACGCGGTCCGCCGCCGACCAGCTATAGAAGAAGAAGTCCGGGTTCATCACGCCGTGGCCGGGCTTGTTGTTCCAATTGGCGAGAAATCCGGAACCGGGGTTAAGGACATGCGGATTCGCGTGATCGATTGACTGCCGTCCCTGCCAGTCCATGCTGCCGTCACCACTGACCGGAAAACGATTGTCATGGCCGACAGCCCGTTGCGGAAACCGGCCGCCATGAAAGTAACCGATGTTGCCGTCAACGTCGGCATAATACATGTTGACATTGATCGCCGATTTTTCCGCTTGCGCTTTCCATTCCTCGAAGTCGCTGGCCCACGTGGCATACAGCCAGGCAAGCAGCGTTTCGAGTTCGCGGCCGTCCCAGGCACGATGCTTGGCGTACGCAATACCTGCATCCTTATCGAATTTAATGACCGGACCGTGCACCGAGCGATAAACATCGTAATTGACGATTTCGCTGTCGCGGACAGCTATCTGTTCGACGCGATGGAACAGATCGACGTATTCGCCTTTGTACATATATTGAGCGGAATCCTCCGGATTGAGTCGTTCCGCGTAGATATCGACGATGTCGCTCGCGCCCCAGGTACTGCCCCAGGCAATTGTCGCGTTGTGGCCGAACATGATCATCGGATAGCCGAATGGCGAATTTCCGACGACGTCGATGCCGGCGCCGTGCATGCCGACTGAATACACATAGGACGGATTGAACCAGCCAAACTGGGGGCCGTTGACGAGTATCGAGCTTGCGCCTGCGACTTTGTCTTTGCCCAGCACATAGCAATTGCTGAAGCCGGAGGCCACCGGCCTCATGGCGGCTTCGCTCAGTCGCACAGACGGGGCACCCTTATTTTCTGTGGCCGCAAGTGAATCGGGTGCCAACCTCGACCAGTCTTCTCTCGGAATAGTCGTCGGCGCATCGTCAGTAAATCGCGGATTCAGGAGATCAAACAAGGCCCGCGCAGGCTCCTCGCCGTGCTGCTCTATGAGCGCAGCAAGAATTGCGGCATTTTCGAGCTCCGTATTGAAATCGCCGTAGCGGTTGTTCATCGTGCCGACGAATATCATGACGACGTCGTATGCCGTCCAATCTGAAGGTGAGAAATCCAAGTCGATAAACTGTTTCGGCATCAGATTACCGGGCTGTTTGCGGATCTCGTCAAGCCAGGCGTTCATGCCGGCGGCATAGCCTTCGAATACGTCGTTGTCCTTTTTATTTAATGAATTGAGCTGCCGTTCAATCGATGCCGGATCGAAGAGTCGCCGCGCGTTCTTGTCATAGTCGACATAGTCCAAACCCAGCACTTCGGCAACTGTGCCTTGGGTGCTGCGCCGCGCCATCTCCATCTGAAACAGGCGGTCCTGAGCAATGGCATAGCCGTAGCCGAAATAGAGTCCATAGACCTCATCTGCATATATATGCGGTGTACCGTAGTTGTCACGGATAATACGAACAGCCTGACCGTTTCCTGGCTGTCTGCTTTGCTGATCAATACCCTGAGTGTCAGGTGATTTCACACAGGCGCTGACTAGCAGCAGAAACAAACAAGCTGAGACTATTTTCATTTGATATATGCCGTCCCATCGGATCCGGAGCGCATACCATATAACAAAAAAACGATACCGGCGCAGGACACGCCGGTATCGCTTTCAGATCTCCAATTATTAACGAATCAATATGGGCTAGAAATTCACGACACCCGTGATACCAACTGTCAGTGGGTCACTCCAGACGCCAATCGATCCAGGACCGATTCGGTAAGAGTGCGATACATATCGTTCATCGGTCAGGTTCTTGCCCCACAGTGTTACTTCGTACATGGCCTCCGGAGAAGTCCATCGCACACTGGCGTCAAGCAGATTGATTTCTTCGATTACTGTCTCGGTTAATGTTGGATAATCGTTGAACTGATCATCGACATGACTGTACTGCAGCCTGAAATTATAATCACCGTTGTTCGCCGTCACATCATAGTTCAGAACCAGGTTCAGCGAATTCTCCGGAGACTGGCGTAACGGCAGTCCGGAAAAATCGGTTGGACCGGTTGCAGTATTCAGGGTAAGTCCGCTTATCTCCGAATCGAGATATCCGTAGCTGCCGGATATGCGAAAGGCTTCCGTCGCATGCCAGGTAAAATCGACCTCCAACCCGGCAATGTCAGCGCTGCCGACATTGGTCGTCTGGAACGTACCGAATGCGGAACCGGGGACGGGACCGAAGCGTACTACCTGCAGATCCTCGTAGTCCATGATGAACGCCGATGCGTTGATGCGCAGCGTGTTACCCGCGAAATCACCTTTAACGCCTATTTCATAATTGATTACGTCCTCAGGCTCGACCGGGTTGGTCGCCGCAGACTCGACACCCTGAGACCCTGCGAAGCCACCCGATTTGTAGCCGGTCGATATCGTGCCGTAATACATCAGGCTACCGCCAGGACGGTATTGCAGGGATGCCATTGGTGAAAAGTCGGTCCAGCTGTCTGATGTCGGCGCCAAGAATGCTTCTGCGATAATGCTGAGACTGCCGCCAACGCCTTCACAGAACGGGAAATTCGGAAACCCGGCCGCCGCACGCTCAGCTTCCGACAGCCCGCAGTTCACGGCCGTCGCGATATAGTCGCGCTCATCCCGCGTCCAGCGAGCGCCTACTGACAATGTCCATAAGTCGCTTATGTCCCAATTCGCATGTCCGTAAAGCGCGTAACTGGTAGTCTCGTTCTCGGTCTTTGTATATTCGTTGCCGACCGTAAATTGTCCAGTTGCCGTCGTATTCACGTCGATCCTGAATTGCTCCTGACGTTCCGTGTCTTCAGTAAAATAATAGAGGCCTGCGACGTAGTCGAAACTGTCACCAGCTGTCGACGTCCAGCGCAACTCCTGGGAAAAAGTGTCAATCTCCTCCTCTATATCATCTATTACATCTGCGCCGAGATTGCCGGTGCTCAAATCGAAGCCGCCGCCCAGGGGAGCACCGACCGACTCCATTTCCCAGTCAGATTCGGTGTTACGGAATCCCGTGATGGTGGTCAGAAGACCGGGTCCAAATTCGATATCGCCCTGCAAGCTGATGCCTGATCCTTCACGCTTCGTAAAGCCGTCGGTTGGCGACGCATTGGTGCCGGGCCGGCCAGCGCCCAAAGTGGTCGCAGTCCCAATGTAATCGAAATTGCCGTTCGCTATGGGGGCACGCCCCATAGCATCACGATCGTCATCCCAGACATCCGCTGAGAGCAACCATTCGGTTGCATCGGTACTCAAGCGCAACTGGCCGCGTAACGACAGGTAATCCTCGTCCTGCACATCCTTGTTTAGGTGCGTGTTGCGAACGAATCCATCATGTTCCCGATGATTGACAACCAATTTTCCGAACAGCGTATCGGATAGCGGGCCTGTCACCAGACCCTGGTAACGAAGAATTCCTTCGTTGCCCACCGTTGCTGCGACTTTACCCATAAATTCGTCCGCCGGTTTCGATGTTATGACGTTGATGGCACCAGCGATCGCGTTTCGTCCGAACAGTGTGCCCTGCGGGCCTTTCAGCACTTCGATTCGTTCCAGATCGAACAAGTCGAATGTGATGCCTGCCTGGCGGCCGATATAGATACCGTCTAGAAATAGCGCGACCGAGTTGTCCAGTCCGGCGCCGTCGTCGGCAGACGTAATGCCGCGAATCGATATAAGAGCCTGCCCCGGCGAGAACTCCGCGTAGGCCATGCCCGGAACGTTCAGGGCAATCGTCGTCGAATCGAAAATACCGGCAGCTTCCAGTTCATCAGAAGCGATTGCCGTGACTGCTAGCGGGATATCCTGAAGACTTTCCTCACGGTGGGTTGCCGTGACGATGATTTCCTCGAGCTGTTGCGCGCCCGCCACATTCGCTAAAACGCATACAGTTATTATTGCCGTCAGCCAGTGTGCTGGCTGGAATTTCGTTCTCATCGTATTCCCCCCCAAGAATGGACACGTAAAAGCCGATTCAAGCAGTAAGACTCGTCAATTAAAATACGTAAACACCGACACGACACGCAAAATAAGAATAATCGGTCATATTTATTTCACATCCCGGTTTTATTGCAGAACCTGCGCTAGAACAGCAACTTAAACGTATTCGCTTGTTTCCGAATCCCTACCTGGCTGCAGCCGGTCGCATAGAAACTGCGAAGATCTGCTCCAGCATGGCGGCGATGGCAAGTAACCGGCGGTCCGAATTTTCCGGTCCGTCGATCTCGATACCCACCGGCAGGCCGTCACCCGTGACGCCAATCGGCAGGCTGATTCCAGGCAACGCGGCAATGCTCCCCGGATCGGTGTTGTGAATATAAGTGGGAAAGGTCGGCACCTGTTCCCCGTTCAGTGCCACAGTTTGCATGCTGTTTTCGATCGGCCTGGCCGGCAAAATAGTCGTTGGAAAGATCATCGCGTCAAAATCGTTGGAATCGAAGTAATCCCTGAAGGCCTGCCGCAACAACTCGCGTGTCTCGAGTGCCACCAAATAGACCTCTTCACTAATCTGCCCGTCACCGGTCAGGCCGGCAAATATTCCCCGCACATCGGGACTTGCCGTGGCCGCGGCGAGGTCGGGCAAGGTAAGTCCGGTATTGAAAATCTTGAGATACTCCGCCAGATCGTGTTCGGCTTCATATAACGCGATCGGGAAACCGCTTTGCGCTACCAGCGGGCCGATGTCGTCCGGATCGGACTCAACCAAGGTTATTCCGGCCATTTCCAGCTTCGAGAGTGCAGCTTCAACAACCCTGGCAGTTTGTCTGTCCATGTTTGAGTAGTAGTAGGCTCTCGGTACGCCGAGTCGAATCGCCTCCGCGCTTACCGCGGACTCAGATGATGCCGGCGGGTCAATTACCTCATCCAGGAGCATGACATCTGCAACATTTCGCGCCATTACACCGACAACATCGCGCGTGTGCGAGATCGGTGTCACGGCGGTCGACGGATAACGCCCGGTACTGGGACGAAACCCGACAGTACCGGTCAGTGCTGCCGGGATACGCACCGATCCACCCGTGTCCGAGCCGAGGCCTGCGGGTGCAATACCTGCGGCAATCGCACTTGCCGTGCCGCCGCTGCTGCCGCCGGCAAAAGTCGCTGGATCGAACGGGTTTGCGACGGCACCGAATGCCGCGTTGTCACTCGTTATGCCGAATGCCAACTCGTGCATGTTGGTTTTTCCGATAATAATTGCCCCGGCGTCGAGCAATGCAGCTATTACTGCGTTGTCGGCCTGCGGCGTGAATTCTCTTAGCCCGGGCGTTCCCGCTGTATTTGGCAGGCCAGCCACATGGATATTGTCTTTGACCACCAGGGGCAAACCATGCAACGGGCCCAGGATCCGGCCGTCCTCGCGCATTTGATCGAGTTCCTTGGCGCGCAGGAACGCTCTTTCCGCATCAACAGTGATAAAGGCATTGAGGCTCGTTGCTTCACGTTCGCGCCGCAATAATTCAGCGACAATCTTCGCGCTTGTAGTTTCCCCCGCCTCCATCATCGCTACAAGTTCGCTGGCGGTGGGGTGTGACGGAATTGGCGTAGTTGCCGTTTCAGTCTCGAGCGTGCAAGCGCAAACCACGAGAATCGATAGCAGAGTTCCGAGGTATTTCATACCTGTTCGCCGGTAACCTTGATAGTAAGTTGCACACCCCAGACGGCCAAACCTTCAAGAACGCGCATACCGGCCGTCAATTTCATTTTATTTGTCATTCCAGAGTCAAAGTTCCTGACAGGCTACATGACACGGTTCTTTTCTTAGCGTCGCTCGTCGATTACGCGCACGGCTTTTCCCTCGGAACGTGCGACCTGGCCGGGATCGCAGACTTCGATGCTCGTGGTCACGCCAATGTAATCCTTGATGTCTTTTTTCAATGCGTTGACGATTTTTTCGTTGTCTGCCTTGTCGACCTCGGGCTTGCGCTCGACTTGCACCGTCAATTGATCCAGTTTCCCACTGCGTGAAACCCTGATCTGGTAGTGCGGTGCGAGTCTTTCCTGTTTCAGAACCTGCTCTTCTATTTGTGTCGGAAATACATTTACGCCGCGGATGATCAACATATCGTCGCTACGGCCGGTGATCTTGCCCATGCGTCGCATCGTGTACGCCGTCCCGGGCAACAGCCGCGTCAGGTCGCGCGTTCGATAACGGATGACCGGCATTGCCTCTTTGGTCAAGGAGGTAAAGACGAGTTCTCCCAGCTCACCGTCCGGCAATATTTCCCCGGTTTCCGGATCGACGATCTCCGGATAAAAATGATCTTCCCAGATCGTCGGGCCGTCCTTGGTTTCGATGGATTCGCAGGCAACGCCCGGACCAATGACTTCGGACAAGCCATAGATATCGATCGCGTCGATGCCGCACCGGGTTTCGATTTCCTTACGCATCGATTCGCCCCAGGGTTCCGCACCGCAAATCGCGATCCTTAGCGAGGAACTCGCAGGATCCAGACCCTCGCGTTCGAACTCGTCGGCGATGTTCAGCATATAGGACGGTGTCACCATGATGATGTCTGCTTCGAAGTCCCGAATGAGTTGAACCTGCTTCGGCGTCTGACCACCACCCATTGGAATGACCATCGCGCCCAGCCGCTCTGCACCGTAATGCGCCCCGAGACCGCCCGTGAACAGCCCGTAGCCGTATGCGTTGTGAATCTTGTCACCCGGCTTGCCGCCTGCCGCGCGGATCGAGCGGGCCATGACTTCGGCCCACATGTCGATGTCGTTGCGCGTATAGCCGACGACGGTCGGTTTGCCGGTGGTGCCACTGGAGGCGTGCACGCGGATCACCTGGTCCTGGGGCACGGCAAACATGCCGAACGGGTAATTCTGCCGCAGGTCGTCCTTGACGGTGAACGGGAATTTCGCCAGATCTTCGAGCGACGTCAGGTCGCCGGGTTGTACCCCGGCTTGCTTACACTTGTCGCGGAAGAAGGCGACGTTCTTATAGGTATGCTCGAGCGTCGATTTCAGGCGCGCGAGCTGCAGCTCACGCAGTTCGTCGGTGCTGGCGTTTTCGATCGGGGCCAGCCCACCCGCATCAGACATGACGGTCGCCACAGGATTCTCCCGCCGGGGCTAAGGTGAACTTGTTGTTTTCTGGCCAGATACTAGCAATGCTGCCAGATCGGGAACCTCTGGAGATATACCTATTCGAGCCACTCTACGCCAGCCACTAATGATACATAAAAATTAGATTTACGTATATTTACGTATCACATTTGCCCGGAAAGTGCCTTACATTGGAGCCTGGGGGTAACCAGGGCGAAGACGTGAACCAGGATCACACCAGCAGGACTGTCCCGTCCTATTGCTATAACTGCGTCGCAGGACCATGCCTGATGAAGGTCAAGGTCAGGGACGGCGTCGCGACCGAAATCCTGCCCAATTTCGACGCCGAGGGGATCCACCCGGCCAACGGCCGCTGCTGCGTCAAGGCCTACGGCGCGGTACAGAAGACCTACAACCCCAACCGGGTGCTCACGCCGATGAAGCGCACCAATCCCAGGAAAGGCCGCGACGAGGATCCCGGCTTTGTGCCGATTTCCTGGGACGAGGCGCTGGATACGATCTGCGAGCGCTTGCAGGCGATTCGCAACAAAGGCCTGATCGACGAGGCTGGACTGCCGCGGCTGGCAGCGACCTTCGGCATGGGCGGCACACCGGTCAGCTACATGGGTACGTTCCCGGCTTTCCTTGCTGCCTGGGGCCCGGTGGACTTCAGCTTCGGCTCGGGACAGGGCGTCAAGTGCGTGCATTCGGAACACCTGTACGGCGAGTACTGGCACCGTGCCTTTATCGTCTGTGCCGATACGCCGCACACCAGGTACATCGTCTCTTTCGGCGCGAATATCGAATCGACCGGCGGTACCTGCGCAGTAACGCGACACGCCGATGCGCGGGTTCGCGGCGTGAAGCGCGTCAATATCGAGCCCCACATGTCGGTTACCGCTGCGGCATCCTCCGAATGGGTGCCAATCAGGCCGAAGACCGACAACGCATTCATGTTCGCGATGCTGCACTCGATGCTGCACGAACACGAGCGCGACAAACTGGACCTGCCGTACCTGCGCGATCGCACTGCATCGCCCTATCTCGTCGGACCGCGTGGTCTGTACCTGCGCGATCCGGAGACGAGGAAACCGCTCATCTGGGATCTCAACAGGAAATGCGCGGTGCCGTTCGACACGGCAGGTGCCGAGATCGCGCTCGAAGGCCGCTTCACAGTGAAGAAAGCGATCGATTGCGGCGCCGATGGCGACGACGCAACTTACGTGAACGTTGACGCGGAAACCGTCATGACGAAGTTNNAACGATCCGCCGCATCGCCAGTGAATACCTGGAACACGCCTGCATCGGCGAGACAATCGAGATCGATGGCAAGACCCTCCCCTATCGTCCGGTCGCCGTAACGCTCGGCAAAAACGTGAACAACGGCTGGGGCGCATACGACTGCGTCTGGGCACGCACGGTACTGGCGATGCTCGTCGGCGCACTCGAGGTACCCGGCGGCACGATCGGCACGACGACCAGGCTCAACCGGCCGCAATCGAACCGACTGAAGAGCGTGAAGCCCGGCCCCGACGGCTTCATGGAAACGTACATGAATCCCACCGACAAGGAGAACTGGGCAGCCAATCCCAAAGGACGCAACGCACACACGACGCTGGTGCCGATCGTCGGCGATTCCGGCTGGGCCCAGGCACTCGGTCCGACGCATCTCGCCTGGATGTTTACGCGCAATCCGCCGGATCACTGGCCGGCGCCGACCTATCCCGACCTGTGGTTCATTTATCGCAGCAACCCCTCGATTTCGTTCTTCGATACCGACGAGCTTGCCGACAAGCTGGCAAAAATGCCGTTCATGGTCGCGTTTGCCTATACCCCCGACGAATCGAATCACATGGCCGACATCCTGCTGCCGGACGCGACCGATCTCGAGAGCATGCAACTGATTCGCATGGGCGGAACCAAGTTCGTCGAGCAACACTGGAAGCACCAGGGCGTCGTGCTGCGCCAACCGGCCGTCGAGCCCTGTGGCGAAGCGCGCGACTTCACCTGGATAGCAACGGAACTCGCGCGTCGTACTGGCCTCACCGAGGGTTACAACACCGCGATCAACCGCGGCGCCGGTGGCATGGCGTTGCAGGGCAAGGACTACGATTACTCGCTGGAAACTGACGCCATTTACGAAGTCGACGAAATCTGGGACCGCTCCTGCAAGGCGGCGACGGCGAAATATTCGAACGGTGAGGAAGTCCACGGCCTCGACTGGTTCGAGGAGAACGGATTCTTCGTCGTGCCGTTCAGCCAGTACGACTGGTACCTGCATCCGACGATGGTCGAGCAGGGATTGCGTTACGAGTTGCCGTACCAGGAACGCCTGCTGCGTGTCGGAGAAGAACTGAAAAACCGCCTGCACGAACAAGGCATACACTGGTGGGACGAACAGCTCACTGAATATGCAGCACTGCCACACTGGTGCGACGTGCACGAGATCTGGGATCGCGCCGTCAGCAAGATGGGCGTGGACCCGCAGCAGTACCCGCTGTGGCTGATCAGCACCAAGAGCATGCAGTACGCATCGGGCAACAACGTGTCGATCCAACTCATGGACGAGGTCAGCAAGAATGTTCGCGGCCACGGCAGGATACTCATCAACACGCAGACCGCGGCAAAACTCGGACTCAAACAGGACGACTGGGTAGAGCTGCAATCGCCGATAGCGAAGACGCAGGGGCGCGTTGCGATCTCGGAGGGCGTGCGTCCCGACACGCTGGTCGTGCCCGGTCAGTTCGGCCACTGGGCGACGCCTTTTGCAAAAGACCTGAAATACCCGAGCTTGAACAAGCTCGCACCGATGTCACTCGAGCTTACGGACTCGACGGGTTCCGGCGCGGACATGGTTCGCGTCTCGGTAACACCGCTCGGAGACGCCGCATGACGCGTTACGCCATGGTCGCGGATCTCAGGCGCTGCATAGGCTGCCAGACCTGCACGGCCGCCTGCAAGATGGCCAACGGTACGCCCCCGGGCGTGCAGTGGCGGCGTGTCGTCGACATGGAGATAGGCACCTACCCCGACGTCAAGCGGGTATTCATTCCGACCGGCTGCCAGCATTGCAAGAAACCGGCGTGTCTCGACGTCTGCCCTTCGGGCGCGACCTTCAAGCGCGATGACGGCATCGTCAACATCGACTACGACCTGTGCATCGGTTGCGCGAGTTGTGCGGTCGCTTGTCCGTATGGCGCACGTTACATGGTCGACGAAGACGGTTTTGCCTATGGTGATAGGCCAACCGAGGACGAAAGGGTCATGCACGATCCCGACAGGGTCGGCGTCGCGACCAAGTGCAATTTCTGTGTCGACGTGATCGACGAAGGCATCGCGAA
>JABAOH010010128.1_pt1 | contig 14044 bp, 8 predicted proteins | sample 7062181 | NCBI WGS metagenome assembly JABAOH01 (sample SAMN14538630, study PRJNA623070) | marine sediment metagenome | biome: marine biome [ENVO:00000428]; feature: marine pelagic biome [ENVO:01000023]; material: deep marine sediment [ENVO:00002113]; isolation source: pool of 5 deep marine... | reverse complement strand
TCAGTAACTGGCCAGACGCCGTCTGCAGCCGAGGCAGGTATGTGGCCAGGATGCCCAGGACGCCGGTCCACCGGGTGGTCAGGCCGGGGTGCCCCACCTGAAAGGTAGCGGCCCAATCGGCTCTCAGCAGAGCCGCCAGGAACTCCCCCGAACGCTCTATCCACAGGTATTCGTCGGGGGTGATAAAGACGTTGAGACCAAAGGCCCGGGGCAGCAAGGCCACCAAAAACAAAAAGGAGCCGACGGCGATATTCTCTTTGACGGTCTTGTGTTTGTCAAGCATCGGGAAGTAGTATAGCACACGGGAATCAAGTTAGCAAGTTCCCAACATTACGGCAAAGCGGGGATCAGTCCCAGGAGCTTGGCGGCCATGGCCACCACCGCCACAGCGAGCACCACCCTAATCCACCGCTCTCCCCCGACCACGGCCCACTGGCTGCCGATCCAACCGCCGATGCCGTTGCCCACGGCCAAAACCAGGCCGATGCCCCAATTCACCTTGCCGCTGAGGGCAAAGGTGGCCAGCGCGGCCAGGGTGTACACCCCCACCACGAACATCTTGTGGCTGTTGGTCTGCACCAGGTCCAGACCGGTGATGAGGACCAGAGTGGCAATGATGATAAAGCCGACGGCCGCCTGGATAAAGCCGCCGTAGACACCGACGAAAAAAAAGGCAACCATAGCCAGCAGGCGGCGTTTGGGGCTGAGGACAGCCTGGTCCCCCTGCCAGCGCCGCGTCGGATTCCACAGGATGAGCCCCACAGCCAGCAACATGACAGCCGCCAACACCTTCTGGAACAAGGTGTCGGAGATGTCCACAGCCAGCTTGGCTCCTACGATAGCGCCCACCACGGCCGGAACGGACAACCCCAGGCTGAACTTGAAATCGGCCACCCCGTGCTGCTTGAAGCCAGCTACGGCCGTGGCGCTGTTCATCAGGATGGCCACCCGGTTGGTGCCGTTGGCCACCGTGGCCGGCAGGCCGACGAAAATCAGGGCCGGCACAGTGAGCAACGAGCCACCTCCGGCCAAGGTGTTGAAGAAACCAGCCACGATGCCCACGACGATGACAACGATGATTTGCGAGATTGACACAGTTTAAGAAACCTCCCTGCTCCAGCTTGCTATTGGACATTTTCTGTCAAACGCAAAGGCTTCGAATCACGAATCACACGAATAGGCGAATTTCACGAACATTGCCCTGCCATTTCGAACCAAATTAGTGCCATTCGTCCGTCTAATACCCATAATCAATCGGTGTAGAGTAAGCATGGACGCTCAACTTCAGTTTCTCCATCCCCTCCTCCCCCAACAGCCTGTGGCAGTATTCGCCCCTATCCGCCACACCCAGCACCCAGCGCTCCAGCCACTGCCGGAAACCGTCAGCCGTTTTGGTCTGGGCTGAATAGTCAATGAAGCGCTGGTGGTCGCGGCGGTAGTAGCCGGGCACGGGAGAGGGATGCGCCCCCCAGGGCTCGTGCACTACGGCGCTGACGCGAAAGCTGGGGAGACAGGTGCGGTTGGGGTCGCTGGTAATTACCTCACGCCCAACGATTTCCTCGGCGACGACGATGACGTGGCGGGCAGCCTGGGCGGCCACCTTGCTGATGCCGGTACTGCCCCACAAATGAGCGTTGCCCTCCTCATCGGCGCGCTGGACGTGGACGATGGCCACGTCGGGGTTCAGGGCGGCCACGGTGGCCAGTTTCTGGCCAGTGTAGGGGCAGGTCATCTCTTTGAAGGCCGGGTTCGTCTGGAACAGGTCAGTGCCCAGGGCCGAGCGCAAAGGCATGAAGGGGATGCCCAGGGAACCAGCCAGCAGAGCCATGGTCACGCTCAAATTGGAGTGGTCTTCAACCTCGATTTGCCCCTCCTCCACCGCCCGGCGAAAGTTGTAGCCCGAACCGGTGATGACGTTGCCCACCCAGGCGGCGATCACCTTGCGCACGCACCCGGCCCCGATGATCTGGTCGAAAAGGATGTCAGAGATGGGGCCGATCAGGGTCAGGTCACGCACCCCCTGGCGGATGATCTCGTGACCGGCGGCGAAAGGAATGAGGCCCTCCAGAGCCAGGCCCAGGGCCACGCTGCTGCCATCGGGCACGAAGCGGGAGATGGCCTCGGACAGAGGGATCAATTTGGACACGGCTGCTCCATTCAAATCTCAAACTCTGCTTCCTGCCCCTCTCTGTGCAGCAGGAAATACTGCGCCTTCCCCCCACAAAACTGCTGGATCAACTCGATCAGCTCTTTGGTGGCCCTCTCCACCGTCTCCCGAGGAATCTGGTTCACCCCTTCCACGGTCAGCAGCACCCTCTCTGTCTCTTCCACCGCTTTGGCTTTGTCGGACTGCCGCCAATTCCAGCGCCGGCTGAGGGCTTCCTTCCCATCGCTATCGGTGTAGACCACCTCGCCCGGTTCGGGGTGCTCGACCTCAGCCGTGCCCAGGGGGACAAACTCTTCGTCACCTGTGGCGAACTTGATGAGGATGTCCCCTGTCACCCGATCCAGGTCGTAGGCCGCTATGGGCAGGACGTACTTGACGGAGAGGCAGTTGCCCAGGTCTACCAGCTTGTTGATGCGCGGCAGTTCCCCTCCCTTCAGCACCCGCCGGGCCAGGGCCTCCACCGCGCTGCGATATTTGCTCGGCTTGACGCCAAAGGTCGAATAGGCCGCCCGCCAGGCAGCGACGTGAGGGTGCTCAGAAGCGGGCCTGCCCCCCCACTCGGCGCGCAGATGGGCCTCCGCCTCGGCCAGCAGAGCCGTCACCTCCGGGGAACTGGCCGAATTGCTGATCCCACTGAGCACGGCGATGCCCGTGTACAGGTCAGGGTAGACAGAATAGACGTCGCTATCTACTGTGTATTTCATGGGCAGACTCCTTCTAAGGCAACCCCAACAATCGCGCCGCGTTACCGCCCAGGATCTTGTCCTTGGTCTCCTCAGCGAGGGGCAGGCGGCGGATGGCGGCGATGTTGGCTGCGATGTCGGTCACGGCCGGCCAGTCAGAGCCAAAGATGACTTTATCGGCCAGTTTCTCCAGATCGGGAAAGTAGACCAGCAACTTTTGCGGAGGCAGGCCAGTGATCTCCATGTAGACGTGCTCGTGCAGCCTGGCCAGGAAGAAGGCCCGGTCGTACCAGAAACCCCGCCCGCTGTGGGCCATGATGATGATCAGATGGGGGAAATCCACAGCCACATCGTCCAGATAGAGGGGGTCGCCGTACTTGAGACGGGCGCCGGGGAAGGTCGAGGAGCCAGTGTGGAACATAATCGGCACTTCCATTTCCTGAGCCCTGGCGTAGACAGGATAAAGGCGGCGATCGTTGGGATAGAAATGCTGATAGACCGGATAGAGCTTGAGCCCTCTGTGCCCCAGCTCAGTCACACATCGCGTCAGCTCGGCCACTGGGTCTGGCGTGACGTAGGGGTTGATGTTGGCAAAGGGGATCAGGCGCTGGCTGGCCCGGCAGAATTCGGCCACCCGGTCGTTCGGACTGACGCCGGTGGTCAGGGGGTTCGTCTCGGCCAGGCAGACGGCGTAGTCTAACCCTTGCTCGTCCAGATACTCCAGCATCCCCTGGGGCGTATCCAGCACGCGATGCAAGTGTTCCGCCGGTTCACCTTCATTCATAAGTGGCGCCGGACGCAGCCAGTCCAACAACCAGGGGGCATACTCATTGGCTGTGGTGACGTGGAAGTGGAAATCAATGACGGGGACGGTCACCTTACTGCTTGCTCCAACTTTCCCCGCCATCCGTGGTCTTGTACAGTCCCTCGGAGGTAGCCGCATAGACGATTTGGCTATCGGTGGGATTAACGGCCAGGGCGTAGATGTGCTCGATCGTGGTGGAGAGGAAAGAGGGGCACGGGCCAGCCCGGCCGGGTAGACCGTCGTTGATGACCAGCCAGGTCTTGCCGCCATCGGTAGTCTTGTAGAGCCCGGCCTGGCCAGTAAGGGAGTTGTAGCCTGTGCCCTCGTAGAGCACCTGCCTGTCCTCTGAAGCGATGGCCAAAGCCCAGGAGCCCGCCCTTGTCACTTCCTCACCGAGGCACTGGCGACCCGGGGTCAAGTCCCACCACGTTTCGCCGCCGTCGGTCGAGCGCACTGTCCCCGCACCACGGGCAAAGTATACAATCTGAGGATCCTCTGGGTCAAGGACCAGGTCACGGCCACCACGACAGACGCGCCATACTTCCCCATCCACCTGGCTTAGCTCACAGGCAGTACACGGTAGACAGGGTTCTCCCTCCAGGTCCAGTAGCGGATTGTAGGCGTTGCTCAGAGCCACGTATCTCGTCCCGCTGGCGGGGTCTATGGCCAGGGCCTCAATGTCGTTTCCCAGGGCTTCATCTCCAGCGGGGCTCCAGAGCGGTTCCCACGTCTCACCCCTATCCGTGCTTCGATATATCGCCGAGCCTGCCAGGGGGCTGGCACGCAGGCCAGCGTACATCACCTGTCTGTCACCAGGATCCCAGGCCAGAGCTCCAACCTGCTGGTCTTTCGGCAGGCCACGACGGATTATATTCCAGGTGGATCCTCCATCAGTGCTCTGCAGCACTCCAGCCCAGACGGCGACAAAGACCTGCCTGGGATTGGCCGGATCAACGAGGATGCCCTGTCCGCTCCCGTTCAGAGCAGTCAGGGTCCAAGAAAGACCACCGTCGGTACTCTTGTAAATCCCCTTACCCTTGATCGTAGCATAGACCCACTGGCCATCGGACGGAGCAACGGCCACGTCCAAAACGTCCCCACGTTCCGGCAAGCCACTGACAGCAGCAGGCGTGGAAGTATCTATCGGCGCCAAGGTAGCGGTGGGGGAGATGGTGGGCTTTGGGGCAGGGGTGGCTGTCGGCGCAGCGATAGCGGTATCCGTCGGCGCGGGTGTGGAGGTGGCTACTAGTTCAGACGTGGGGGTATCGGCAGGCGTAGCAGGAGTCAGAGTGGAAAGCGAGGCCATTGGTGTCGTCCTCATTCGCTCCACTATTCTTGTTTCAAGCTGGCCGATGAACCCTCCCAGATAGTCCTTTGCCAGGAGCACCCCTACCAGAAGGGCGGCCAGCCCAATTCCCCACAAGAGCTTTCTGCGCCCGATGGGTATCTTAACCCTCTCCCTTTTCCACTGTTCAACCGTTCCGGCCAGCTCTCTTTTGACCCAGCCTATCCTTTTCTGGTCCCTCAACCATAATCTGAAGACATCTACATTGAAAGTGTAGGGCGCCTGGAAATTGATGATTTCCTTCAATGAAAGGTTTACAAGGGCTTTGGCCACCTGACGAGCTGAAACCGGTGTCTTTCGGCGCCTCAGGGTGGCCAGAAGCTCCTCCTTGGAGATGGCTTGTCCCTTCTCTCCCCCCGCCTGAGCCAAGGCGGCCAGCACGAACTTTTCTTCGGGCGTCGAATTGTCCCAGAGGAACTGGAAATCGGACCTAGCTCGTTCGATGATTTCGGGAAGGATGGCCTCAACGTCAGCGAGGGTTACTGTGTTGGTGCTTACCCGCTGGCAATAGGCGAAGAGATGATGGCAGAGGAGCTGGACGTAATAGGGATGGCCAGATGTGAGGGACAGAATACGCTCGACGGCTTCAGGCTCATAAGTCAATATCCCCTGGACGGGCTGCACAACAAGTCTGACGGCTTCGTCCCGATTCAGAAACCCAACCTTCTTTTCTATGCCAGTCGCTGACAGAGAAGGGGACTCCTGACTTTCGATAGAGAGAACGAGGGCCAGCCTGGCGTGCTGCCGGGTCAAGTTGAAAAAATACTCGAAAGCATCCTCTTCCCAAGCGACCCGCTGGGCCTTCTCCCGAATTAACTGGGCCTCGTCGAGCATCAAAATGAGAGACCTGTCGCCAAGAGCCTCTTCGACCCTGGTCAGAAAATCACGGCCAAAGGCGTGCTGAGAATCGGCAAGGAACTCATCCCGGGATGGCAACTCGACTTTGACGTGTATGTCCCTTTGCAGAGCCTGTTGCATAGTGGAAGCTACTTCCCGCAGAAAGCCCTCAATGCGATCGAAAGGGACACTTTGGAGGTCAATAAGGACAGAGATGTACTGCTCACTCAGCCGGTGGCCAACCTGGTGGAGGACCGAGGTCTTTCCAATCCGGCGCTGGCCGTACAGGATAATAAGGTTGTCTTGCTCCCGGTCAATGAGGGCCTCCTTGATGGAACGGAAGATGTCGTCGCGGCCAAAGAACAACTCCCTGGCAATGATCGGGCTATCGAAAACGTAGGGATTGGTGGAGTTTTTGTCCATAGTGGACCTCCGGAAGCGCTGTGGTGGCAGAGAAAAAGCGCCACTATTGCGGCGCAGGCCCTCCTCCCATGGATGGACAGGGCTTCTCTCTCCACCTGGTGGGTGGCTTTTCCACCTTCGGACTATGTACTGCTGTCAGCAACTATCGTTCTTCACTCGGCTGAGACGGCGCAGCGGAAACCGACGTTAGTAAAAAACAAAAAGTCGCCGTCAAGACGTGCTGTGCAACGGGCGACCGTCAAGTCGTTCAACCACGAGGCCCCGCGCAGGACTCGCCAGCCGCTGGCTTGCAGGCTTTCCCGGCCATCGTTGGGATCGTACGGATAGGGCTTATAGAGGCTGCTGGTCCATTCCCAGACGTTGCCCAATGGATCTCCCATTCCCTCGGGACTATCACCCTGGGGCGAATACATGCCTACTGGCGTCGTAGCGCCGATGCCCGTCTCCTTGATATTGCACCGCCCTTCGATGAACTCATTTCCCCAGGGCCAACGCCGCCCGTCAGTGCCCCGAGCTGTCCTTTCCCATTCCGCCTCGGTGGGCAATCGCTTACCAGCCCAGGAGGCGTAAGCCAGGGCGTCTTCCCAGGTGACCAGAACCACTGGATGACGGCCTTTTCCTTCGGGGTAGGTCCGTTTCTCCAGATCCCAGTTGTAGTTACGACAGTCAGCCCAGGAGACGTCATAGTTGGGAACCGGATGCCCCGTCTCGTCCAGGAAGCGCTTGTACTCCTCGTTGGTCACCGGGTAGCGGTCAATGTAGAAAGTCGCCACATAAACCTCATGCGCGGGCCTCTGATTGCCACTGCCCTCATCGCTGCCCATGAGGAACGTTCCCCCTGAGATGCAAATCATCTCCTTGCCATCTTCTTCCCAAATGATGGGAACTGCTTTTTCTTCAGGGACAGGCATTGTTCACCTCCATTTAGCTGCGTTGTTGTGATTCCCTGGTGATTCATTGCGCCGTCAGGCCGGGGGTGTAGGGGGTGTCCCCCTCTCCTCCAAACCAATCCAGGCAAACCACATCACAGAGCGGTCGCCCAGACTGGCGGCGCTTTATCTCAGTTAGATGCCTTGGACTTCGACTTCATAGGCAAGCACACAGCCTCCGAGCCAGATGTGGTCGCCCGGGGCCAACTGGATGGTTTGCCCCAGCAGGATGGCAATCCCGTTGATTTTGGTCCCGTGAGGACTGCCAAGGTCTTCAAGGGAATGTGTGCGCCCCTGGCATGTGATCTTGGCATGGCGCCGGGCAACCCTCTCGCTCACCTCGCCTTCGTAACGCAGGTCAATGTCGGGTACAAAGCTAAGCGCCAGGTCGGAACGTCCAATAATCAGGTCCCCCTGATCCGGCAATTCAATGCGTTGGTCAGAGGAAGTAGCGCGAAGATAGAAGCGGGCCTTGAGGTGAGGGGGCGGGTTGAGGAGCCACTTGGGAGTGGGGCCATAGACGAATAAGCAATGGCCCATTGCGATACAGTCGCCCTGGCGAAGTCTGTGCTTCTGACCGAGTTGCAGGAGTTCGGTATTTACTTTGGTACCGTTGGTGCTCCCCATGTCTTCTATATAGTGCACGTTGCCATCACCATNNCGACGCGAGATAGCCAGCCGGCCTTGATCTTCGTAGGTCAGGTCAATATCCGGGAAAAAATCAACGTTCGGATCGGGGCGGCCAAAGACGATCTCCCCGTCAGTTGGCAGGGCAATGCGGCGTTTGCTCGATTCTAATAGCAAGGAGAAAAGGTCGGCCTCTGGTTCCTTTCGCCGCTCAGGAACCTTCTCCGCAACGGGTGGAGGCGGTGGTTTCACACCTGCCTGGTCTGCCTCACGAATCCCCGGCCGGATAGTTTCAACCGGCTCTATGGTGACGCTGACCGGAGCAGACTCAGTAGTGGCGGGAGCTATCGCCTCCTCTTCTAGCTCCTCTGCCTCCTCGCCACTTCTGGCTAGGCGCAGGCGCCGGGCAAGGACAGACTCGTGATAGGTCTTTGCTTCCTGCTCTTCCCGGACGCGGAGACAGCCTATCTGCAGGATCCGCCACATCTCTTCGGTATCAGTGCGGGCTTCAAAGGCTCGCCTGATCATCTTCTTTGAACTGGGAGAGGTATGGCTTTCGGCGATACAGCGAGCCCGCGTAGCTTCCGGGCATTGTCGGCAAATGTACATCAGAGGATCAGCCTTTCTTACTCAAAAAACAGAGGGGAAGGAAGCAATCAATGTCCAGTATATCATCATTTCGGCACATTGTCAACGGTCAGGGAACTTTTTACCCTCCTCCAACGTCTAGTAGTTGAATTCGGCAAAACATCTCTTGCCCATATTGAGAAGGAGGTCATTGTCATGAAAAAGAGAACCCCGTTTGTCATGGCTATCGTCATAGGGCTGTTGCTGGCAGCAGTCGGTCCAGCCTACGCCGATGGCATCATCATTCCCGAACCACCGAGACCATGCCCTGGCTGTCCACCGCCACCGCCCATCACTGACATCCCTAACCTGGCCATCAAGTACCACCGGGTGAAGGTGACCATCGAAGATCAGGTGGCCACCACCCACGTGGACCAGGTCTTTGTCAACGAGTCGCCCTGGGAACTGGAAGGGACCTACATCTTCCCCTTGCCTGAAGAGGCCGCTATCTCCGAGTTCGCCATGTACGTGGACGGCCAGAGAGTGGAGGCCCGGGTGCTGGAGAAGGACGAGGCACGCCAGATCTACGAGAACATAGTGCGCCAGAGGCGCGATCCAGCCCTGCTGGAATACGTGGGACGCAACGCCTTCCAGGCCCGCGTCTACCCCATCCCCGCCCACGGCGAAAAAAGGGTCGAACTCGAATACAGCGAGGTCCTGTCAATGGACCAGGGCCTGGTCAAATACCTCTATCCTCTCAACACCGAAAAGTTCTCCTCCAGGCCCATCGAGGACGTGTCCGTCAGCATCGAGTTGCACTCCAAGGAAGCCATCAAGGCCATCTATTCCCCCAGCCACGACGTTGCCGTGGACCGCGAGAGCGACTACTCCGCCCGCATCGGCTACGAGGATTACGACGTCAAGCCCGACCGCGATTTCGAGCTTTACTACAGCATCTCCGAAGAGGACTTTGGGCTGAACCTGGTCAGTTATCGCGAGAGGGGTGAAGATGGCTTCTTTCTCCTGCTGGTCGCCCCCAGGCTGGAAGTGGACGAGCGGGAAGTGATCGCCAAGGACGTCATCTTTGTCCTGGACACCTCGGGCAGCATGAGGGGTGAGAAGCTGGAACAGGCCAAGGACGCCCTGGAGTTCGTGCTGGATGAACTCAACGATAAAGACCGCTTCAACATCGTCACCTTCAGCACCGGGGTGCGCCAGTACGATGACCGCCTGCGGCCGGCCGACGAGCGCAGAGAGGCCCGGCGCTTTGTGCGCAATCTGACAGCCTCCGGCGGCACCGACATCAACCGCGCCCTGCTGGAGGCCCTCGACCAGGTTGATGAGGAACGGCCCACCATCATCATCTTCCTGACGGATGGCCTGGCCACCGAAGGGGAAATCGAGACTGACCGCATTCTGGACAACGTTGACGATGCCGCCGCCGACAACGCCCGCATCTTTGCCTTTGGGGTGGGCGACGACGTCAACACCATCCTGCTGGACACCATGGCCGAGGCCCACCGCGGGGCCAGCGCCTACGTGCGGCCCGGCGAAGACATTGACGAGGAGGTCTCGGCCTTCTACGCCAAGGTCAGCACCCCGCTCCTTTCGGACATCGAATTGGACTTTGGCGACATCCGCGTCGAGGATACCTACCCCTATCCCCTGCCCGATCTCTTCGCCGGCACCCAACTGGTGCTGGTGGGCCGCTACCGGGAGGGCGGCGACACGACCATCACCCTGGAAGGGGAAGTCAATGACCGCTTGCAGAGCTTCGAGTACGATGACGTCCACTTCCGCGACAGAGGCGGCGATGAATTCATCCCTCGCCTGTGGGCCACGCGCAAGATCGGCTATCTCCTGAGCCAGATCCGGCTGCACGGCGAGAGCCGCGAGTTGGTGGACGAGATTGTGGACCTGTCGGTGCGCTACGGTATCATCACCCCCTATACCTCCTTCCTGGTGGACGAGACCGAAGACGTCCTGAGTGAAGAGGGGCGGGACCGGGTGGCCGAGCAGAAATACCAGGCCATGGCCACTGCTACCCCGGCGCCGGCCTACGGAGCGGGAGCCGTGGACAAAAGCGAGGCCGAGTCGGGCCTGCGCGGAGCTGAGACCGTGCCTATGGCCCCGGCGGCCATTCCCCCTGGCGAAGACCGTGGTGGAGGGGAAGTGCCGGTCAGAGAGGTGGTCAAGTACGTCGGTGACAAGACCTTTGTGCTCCAGGACGACGTCTGGATTGACACGGCCTACGACGTGGACAAGATGACCACCACCCGGATCAGTTTCGGCAGCGACAACTACTTCGAGCTTCTGGCCGCCCGGCCCGAGTGGGGTAAGTACTTGGCCCTGGGTACCCACGTCATCGTGGTTCTGGAGGGCACGGCCTACGAGGTGGTGGAAGGTGAGGCTCCAGAAATTGAGGTCCCACCCACCACGGAACCCACGTCGCCCCAATCGGCTGCAGTTTCAACCCGTACCGCCGCCTCAGCGGACCAGCCAGTCCCCTCGCCTACGGCTTCCTCCGCTTCGTCGCCTCAGCGAGGGGGTCTCTGCGGCGGAGCCAGCGCTGCCTTGCTGTTGCCCCTGTCTGGGCTGATGATCACCCGTCGGGCGCGATAGATTGAAGCCCCGTCTTCTAACAAAGGCCCGGCTATGATAGCCGGGCTTTCGTATTGCTTCATTTACAGACGTGTATTATGGCAAATGCATCCGCCGCTTCTGCTGTCAGGAACTCTGCCCGCAGCAGGCGGCGAGCATCGATCACTCCCGGCTGGGCCCGGCCATATTGAGGGCAAGGGAGGCCCGGTAGAGCCAAAAGGGCCTGGATTTTCTAACCAGTTTCTAACCATTCTATATTGACAAAGTAAGCGATTGTGTAATATAATAGTTATAGTGCTACAGTCGCTCTGATTTTGCCAAACATCACACTCTTCATCCCACTTCATTTAACTCCACGCAAGGGGGTTCAGGTGCCTCAAAGAAGTCGGCCAACTGCAGGTGATACCAGCCAGTTAGCCGACTTTTTATTTTGGGGATGAATAGGCTAAGGAGGTGATGCCCATGTTTCGGGCAATTGACCCTGTTGCTTCGACCACTCTACAAAGCTACGAACACCGGCAATTATTGCACCGAGCCCGCAGGTACATGTACATAAAGGGCGCGGTCAATGCGCTGATTGCCCTCCTCTTCTTGCTCACCTTTCCACCCGAACTCAGGCCAAGGATGGTAGCCATCGCTCTGGCAGATGCCTTGCTCCTGGTTCCTTACTGGTTCCTGGTACAGCGATACCCCACTTTGGCTACCTGCCTCAGCCTGTGCATCACCTCCCTGGCCATCTCAGCCGGGGATTGGGTCGGAGGTTATCAGACGGGTGCTTCTGGGATTCTCTACGCCCTACTGATTTTGGGAGGCCATCTGGTTCTGATCAAACCCCTCAGCACCTACTTGATATCTGGCCTTATCACTGCCATTTACGCGGGCACCATCGCCCTGGAGGTGAACGGCGTAATTCCCATCCACTTTCCCTTCACCTTGTCAAATCTATCGCGGGTGGTTTCTTTGAACGTCATCTCAATGTTCGGCTTGACCATCCTGACTGGCGTGGTCACGAGACTCTATCGTGACTTGCTTCAGCGTAACAAGGAGCTTTTCGCTCTCAACGCCGTCTCCGCCGCAGCAAATCAATCGCTCCACCTGGATGAAATCTTGCAACTGGCCCTGGACAAGGTGCTGGAGACGATGGAACTGGAGGGGGGCGGGCTGTATCTCCTGGAAGCAAGTGCTGGGAAGATGGTTCTTAAGGTCCATCGAAACCTGACAGAAGAGTTCTTAGAACAGGTGTCGAGGATGGAGCCTGGGATAGAGGGCTTCACCGATTCGCCTCCCAGGACGGGCCAGGTTCTGGAGGTGGATGACCTCTCTCAACATCCCGTAGTGAACAGGATAGTCGGTGATGGAAATGGGCATCGCCCGCTGGCTATCGTGCCTCTGAAGGCAAAGGATAGGATGTTGGGGACGATGAACCTCCTGGGCCGGACGGGACACTCTTTCACTTCCCAGGACGCAGAACTGCTGAACACCATCGGCGCTCAGATTGGCATGGTCATCGAGAATGCGCGATTGTATGAAATAGAGCAGGATCGGCGTCAGATGGCTGAGTCTCTGCGAGAGATAATGGGAGTCATTGGCTCAACCCTGGAGCTGGATGAGGTGCTCCATCTGATCCTGGAACAATTGCAGAAGGTCATTGACTATGACACCAGCTCCATAATGATGCTGGAAGGAGATAGCTTGCAAGTGATCGCCGTCGCGGGCTTCACCCACCCAGAGCAGGTACTAAAGCGTTCTTACACTGTAAAAGAGGCTGGCCTCTCGCGGGAGGCGATCCGGAAAAAGCAAGCGTTAGTGGTCGCTGACGTCACCAAGTACCCGCGCTGGATCTATGAGCCGCAGAACGCCGACGTACGGGCTTGGATTGGTGCTCCACTTATGGCTGAGGGTGAGGTCATCGGTATCCTCACTGTAGATAGCTACCAAGTCGGGAAGTACAGCCAGGATGATGCTCAGTTGGTCATGACCTTTGCCAGGCAGGCAGCTCTTGCTGTCAAGAACGCACAGCTTTTTAGAGAGACAAAGCAGCGCTTTGAAGAGACGATAGCCCTGTACCAAACATCCCTGGACATTCCCGAGCGCAAGCGGGCGGAGGAGTTGCTGAGAATAAAAAGCCATACCATTGAATCATCCCCAACTGGCATTGCCATTGCCGGGTTTGAAGGGAACCTGACCTATGTGAACCCCACATTTGTCAAGATGTGGGGCTATGATGATGAAAACGAGGTTCTGGGAAAACATGCTGTAGATTTCTGGCACAGCAAAGAGAAAGCTCAGGAACTAGTAGAAGCACTGCGTGGTGAGGGCAATCTCATCAGTGAACTGGTGGCCAAAAGAAAAGATGGCTCATTGTTTGATGTTCAGCTTTCTGGAAGCACAGTTACCGACGAGATAGGCAAACCCATCTGTATGATGGCTTCCTTTATGGACATCACCGACCGCAAGCGAGCGGAGGAGGCACTGCGTGAATCGGAAGAACGCTACCGAAGTCTTGTCGAAAGCGCAAGGGATGCTATCTACACCGTCTCCATGGAAGGCACGATCGCCTCCCTGAACCCTGCATTTGAGACAATCACCGGTTGGTCACGCACTGAGTGGATTGGCAAACCCTTACCATCCATCGTTCATCCCGATGATTGGCCCTTAGCATTGGAGATGTTCCAGCGCATGTTGGATGGAAAGGTGGCTCCGCTGCATGAAGTGCGCTTTCGCTCCAAGTCCGGTGAATATTTGGTGGGGGAATTCATGATAACACCGCATATTCAGCATGGAGAAATGGTCGGTGTTTTAGCCGTTGGGCGCGACATCACCGAGCGCAAGCGGGTGGAGGCGGAATTGAGGAGATATCGCGACCACCTTGAAGAATTGGTGGAAGAGCGCACCGCTGAGCTCATAAAGGCCAACGAACAACTTCAACGTGAAATCGCCGAGCGCAAGCAGACCGAGGAGATACTGCGTCATTCCCAGGAGGAGACGGCCCGTAGCCACCGCCTGCTACTGGCCCTTAGCCAAGCCGCCCAGGCCGTGCAACGCGTCCGCACCCCCGAG
>JABAOH010137840.1_pt1 | contig 14048 bp, 7 predicted proteins | sample 7062181 | NCBI WGS metagenome assembly JABAOH01 (sample SAMN14538630, study PRJNA623070) | marine sediment metagenome | biome: marine biome [ENVO:00000428]; feature: marine pelagic biome [ENVO:01000023]; material: deep marine sediment [ENVO:00002113]; isolation source: pool of 5 deep marine... | reverse complement strand
CGATCCCGCGCTCGAACAGAATCTTGTCCGCCGCCGGCGTGGTCGGCCCGTTGGCCGCCTCGACGATCACCCGCGCCTGGATCTGCGCCGCGTTGTCGGCCCGGATCTCGTTCTCCAACGCCGCCGGGATGAGGATGTCGCACGGCAGCGTCAGCAGCTCGGCGTTGCTCACCTCCTTGGCGCCGGGGTAGCCCACCACCGAGCCGGTCTCCTTCTTGAAGGCGAGGACGGCCCGGGGGTCGAGGCCGTTGGGGTTGTGGATGCCGCCGCGCGAGTCGCTGACCGCGATGATCTTCGCGCCCTCCGCGGCGAAGAGCTCCGCCGCGATCGCGCCGGCGTTCCCGTAACCCTGAACGATGACGTGCGCGCCCAGCACCGAGTTCAGGCCGGGGACGATCCCGCAAGCCAGCGCGCGCTGGGTGCAGAACAGGCAGCCGCGCGAGGTGGCCTCACGACGCCCCAGCGAGCCGCCCATGTTCACCGGCTTCCCCGTCACGACACCCAGGTTGTTCCGGCCTTTGTGCATCATGTCGTAGGTGTCGTAGATCCAGGCCATCGTCTCGGCGTTCGTGTTCACGTCCGGCGCCGGGATGTCGGTGTACGGGCCGATCGAGTCCCCCAGCTCGGCGATGAAGCGGCGCGTGATCTTGCGCAGATCCTCTTTGGTGCGCTGCTTCGGATTGCAGACCATGCCGCCCTTGGCGCCGCCGAAGGGGACGTCGATCACCGCGCACTTCCAGGTCATCCAGGAGGCCAGAGCCCGCACCTCGTCGGCCGTGACATCGGGGTGATAGCGGATGCCGCCCTTACCCGGACCGCGCACGCGACTGTGCACGCAGCGGTAGCCGACGAAATTCTTGACCTCACCCGCCGCCGTCTCAATGGGAAACTCTACCGTGATCATCCGGTCGGGCGCCTTGAGGAACTCCACCAGACCTTGCTTCAAGTCGGGGATATAGCGCGCCGCGGTATCAAACTGCTGCTGCGCGATGTGGTAGGGATTCAGGTCTTCTGTCAGGGCCTGCATCGCGTTCGCTTGGCTCAACGTTTCTGTGCTCATCTCCAAATCTGGTTTGTGGTTCCCGAGACTCGCTCAGCCGAGGCGTCGCTCCGGCTATCCAGTGGAGCATCATCCAGGCCCCGGAGGTCGGAGCGTGTAACGCTGTATAATACAAAGAATTACGCTTGCGGCGACTGGAACCGGACGCCGCGGGTCTGAGTCAAGATGTCACATGCAGGGAAATCTGGGAACAACCTGGGTCCGAGGCCTGGCGGCTCAGGCCGGGGGCGGCCGCCGGTTCCGCCGGGCACGGCTGCGGTCCAGCGGCTGCGGTGTCGACGCGAATGTTTGCCGGGACGGGCCGCGCCGGGTATCTTTTACATGGCACCCATTGCAAGCTGGCGCTGTGTTTCTGGGCCTCGGGACCCGTCGGCCCAAAGGCGGCTTCATCGCTTTGAATCTGGGTTCCCAGCGGTCTGGTTGTAGGGCATCTCACAGGCATGTACGCGGCGCCGCGGCCAGGCGCTGAGGTCGGGCCAAAACCTTTCTAGCGTAATCCCGCCCGCCTCGACGCCCCACCGGCTGGCCGGTCGATCAAGCCGCAGGGACCGGACCTTGAAAGCTGATGGTGATATGATAAACGGGGACGCGACGAAACAGACGGCCCAGCGGTGTGATCGAGCGAGAAGATTCCGCGCGCTAAGTCGGATTGACATCGACACGATCCCACAGCTTGGGCGATTCAGCGTGAACGAACGGGCGGCGATGACGGCGGTGGCGGCCGTGCTGCCCTTCCGTGTGAACGAGTACGTGCTCGAGGAGCTGATCGACTGGTCGAACGTGCCTGACGATCCGATCTATCAGCTCACGTTTCCCCAGCCCGAAATGTTGCGGCCGCAAGACTTCGACCGGGTTTACCAGCTAGTCAAGCGGGGGGCCGCGGCGAAGGAGCTCCGGGAGGCGGCGCGCGCCATCCAATTTAAGCTGAACCCGCATCCGGCGGGACAGCTGGACCTCAACGTTCCGACGTTCGACGATCAACCGCTGCCGGGCGTGCAGCACAAGTACCGCGACACGGTGCTGCTTTTCCCGGCGGCGGGCCAGACTTGCCATGCCTACTGCACGTACTGTTTTCGCTGGGCGCAGTTCGTCGGCATCGCCGATCTGAAGTTTGCGGTGCGAGAGCCGGAAGCGTGGCAGCGCTACCTTCGCGCGCACCCGGAGGTGACGAGTGTGCTGCTGACGGGGGGCGACCCGATGATCATGAAGGCGGGCGCGCTGCGCCGCTACCTGGAACCGCTGCTCGATCCGTCGCTGGAGCAGGTGCGCAGTATTCGGATTGGCAGCAAGGCACTGGCCTACTGGCCGCACCGCTTCGTCACGGATGAAGACGCCGATGAGGTGTTGCGTCTGTTCGAGGAGATCGTCGAATCGGGCCGCCATTTGGCGTTCATGGCGCACTACAGTCACCCACGCGAACTGGAGACGCCGATCGCCGAGAGAGCGGTGCGTCGGATCCAGGGTACGGGCGTGGTGATCCGCAGCCAGGCGCCGCTGATTCGCCGGGTGAACGACTCCGCTGACGACTGGGCGGAGATGTGGAAGCGGCAAGTGCAGCTGGGCGTGGTCCCCTATTACATGTTCGTCGCACGGAACACCGGAGCGCGAGCTTACTTCGAGGTTCCGCTGGTGCGCGCTCTGCAAATCTTCAGGGGAGCCTATCGTCAGGTCTCGGGCCTGGCGCGCACGGTGCGTGGGCCTTCGATGTCGGCGGCGCCGGGCAAGGTGTTGGTCGACGGCTTGGCCTCGCTGGCCGGCGAGCGCGTCTTCGTGTTGAAGTTTCTGCGTGCGCGCGACCCCTCCTGGGTGGGGGTGTCCTTCTTCGCCCGCTTCGACTCGGAAGCCGCGTGGCTCGACGAACTGGAGCCGGCCTTCGGCGAGGAGGAGTTCTTTTACGAAAAGCGCATGCGCGAGATCGCCGAGCGTAAACGCGCTCGATATCCCTCGAAGCTCCAGGAGGTGAATCTGTCCTGACCCGGCGGCGCCGCGCGGCGTGCGACGGCCCTCGAGCAACAAACCGGACCGCTTCACCGGCCTATTCTGTGAGGCGCGTCTACGCCTGTAGGGCGATGCCTTTCCTTCAGCCCCCTCCGCTCAGTAAGTTCGGAGCGCCTTGAAGTCGGCGTGTCTTCGGATCCAGCCAAGCTGAAAAGGATGAGAGGACCCAACTGCGACCTCCTGAGGTGAGGGACAGGCCGGAAATCGATCTGGCGTCGGTGCTGGTGCTGATCGGCACGATGCTGGTCGATATGATCGGGTTCGGCATTGTCCTTCCCCTTCTTCCTTATTATGCGGTGGAGTTTGGCGCCTCGGATTGGCTGGTGGGGCCGCTGGTGGCGTCGTTCTCGGTGGCGCAGCTCATCGCCACGCCGTTCTGGGGCAAGATCTCCGACCACTACGGTCGCCGGCCGCTGATCCTCGCCGGGCTGGCCTTTTCCGCCGTCTCCTATGTGCTGTTCGGGCTGGCGACGACCGTGACGGTGCTGTTCATCTCGCGACTGGTTCAGGGTGCCTCGGGAGGGACGATCGCCGTCGCGCAGGCGTACGTGGCGGACACCACCGCGCCGGAGCGGCGCGCTCAGGTACTGGGCTGGCTCTCCGCCGCCTCAGGGGCGGCGTTCATGATCGGCCCGGCTATCGGGTCCTGGGCTTTCCGCATCGGCGGTCACACGGCGCCGGGGTTCGTGGCGGCGGGGCTGTGTCTGCTGAACCTGGGCTTCGCGCTCAAGTTCCTTCCGGAGCCAGCCGAGTTGCGCCGGGCGCAGCGGCGGAGCAGCCTGGCCGTCCCACCGTTGCGCGGAGTGTTACGCGCTGCGTTTCGCGAGCCGTTGTCGCGTATGATCGCAATCTACTTCATGGCGATCGGCGCCTTTGCCTCGATCACCGCGATCTTTCCCTTGTTCTTGGAGGTGCGCTTCGGCATCGATGAGACGACGGTCGGGTACGTCTTTCTCGCCGTGGGGGCCGTCTCGGTGCTGGTCCGCGGGGTGGCGGTCGGGCCGTTGGTGAAGCGCCTGGGCGAGCCGAGCGTTTCCCGGCTCGGCGCCACCGTCCTCGGGCTCGGCTTGGCGGCGGGAGCGTTGGCCGATAATTACCTGCTGTTGGGGGTCACCATCACCTGCATCGCTGCGGGTACCGGAACGCTGTTCCCACCGCTCGCGGCCCTCATCTCCCGCTCCACCGCGCCCGAGGTGCAGGGGAGCACGCTGGGGATCAATCAGTTCTTTGGTGGAGTGGCCCGGGTGCTGGGTCCGCTCTGGGGCGCCGCGGTGTTCGATCTGTTCAGCACCGGGGCCCCCTTCCTCACGGCGGCCGTCGGCGTGTCGATCGCCTTCCTGCTCGCCCTGGGGCTGAAATCTCCGAGGCCGGCTGCGACCCGAGTGTTACAGCCGGCCCCAGAGACCTCGGATATCCCCGGTTGACGCGAGATCCTACAGCAGGCGCCGCCGAACCCGGAAGTCGACGATGTCGGACACCCACTTCCAGAGGTCCGACTGGTCTTCGAGTGCCAGTCCCGGCGATATCTGGGCGCGCCAACCTCTCATCACCTCGCCGTCAACGGTCCACATCCGCACACGCCGCCGCGGCACGTCCCGCTCCCAACGCTCGATCACCCCGGGATTGGCATAAAGCAGCCGCACCGTGACGTTGCGGGACAACATCTCCAGCGGCTCGAGGTTGATTTTGCGGTAGCGTGCGTTGTCGTCGCGCGAGGCCGCCCGCGCCGTCACGTCCGGCACGCCGTCGCTGACCACCACGACCGTCACCGGCTTGAGGATGAGGTTTTGACGCTTGACCAGGGTGGCCACGCGGTCGAAGAACGGGTTGAAATCGGTGAAGCGATCGTCGGGCTGGAACCACTCGCGCAGGTCAGCTTCGATCTCCTCAACCGACTTGCCCTGGAAGTCGTGAATCGGGTGGAACGATTTCGGTTGACCCACCTGCTCCCCACCGATCGACCCGACAAACAGCACCGCCGGTTGCTCGAGGCCGCCCAGCCCGTTCAGGCGCCCATAGATGTAGTGGGCGGTGAAGTGCATGGCATCGTCGAATTGCCCGGTGTTCTGGAACGAGCCGCTCACGTCGACGCCGATGACCAGCGTCTGACGCGGTACGCGGTCGCTTTCCGGAGGCACACAGGCAACGCTGGCGAGCAGCGCGACCGACAGCGCCGTCGCCCCGAGGCGACCCATTCTGGACCGCTGGTCTCTAACACTCATGAACACACCCCGCGATCAATAGCCTGTTTGTTCCGCTTCCTGTCGCGATCAATCGGCCCGCGCCGGCTCGGCCCTTGTCCTGCTGACCCGACTGCTGCGATTTCGCACCAGCGCCTGCACCAGCGTGTCTCGAGCCATCACTTGCTCCAGCTCGGTGAACGGCAGCCGGAAGGCCGGCCGACCCGCGATGACCACGGTGGCGCAATTCACGGCCGCGGCCAGCAGTTGCAGCACGGGCAGCGACAGTAGCTCGAGCAGCTCCCGAGCCCGGCCCTTGAACCACTCGTTCTCGCGCTTGAGCGCGTTGATCGGGCCACGCCACCAATCCGCTTCCGGCATGTCAGGCACCGTTTCGCCCGGCGCCATCTGCACGCTGAGCGTCTGCCGCGACAGGACGGCAAGCAGGGCCGGTGTGCCGTAGCGCGCGAACAGGAACCAGGTCATGGCCCGGATGCCGATCCAGCCGAACGCCGCCAGGCCGATGACCGTCCACAGCCCCAGCACCAGCTGGCCTCCCGTCTGGGCTGCCAACCAGGGTGTGATCGCGTCGACCAGCTCACGATACAGGAAGAAGACCTCGAAGAACATCACCGTGAGCTCGACCACGAGCATCCCGACGATCTGCTTGGGATTGCGGTTCTCGATCGCCTCGGCCAGCCCCTGCAACGCGGCGAAGCTTCCGGCGATCAGCCCGAAGAGAAAGATGAAGAGGATCGGTGGCAGCAGCACGCCGCCCTGAAACCCCGAGATGTCGTAAAAGATCTCCGTGACCGTCGGCAAGAGGGCGAAGGTGAAGATCAAAGCCTCCAGCGCCGACCAGGCGATCGTCATTACGAACGCCAGCCAGGGGACACCGGGCTTGAAGTACTTTCGCCCCATCCAATCCATCATGGCGAAAGGCGTGACGAAGGCCCGCCGCAGCGCCTTGAAGAACAACTCCACCGTCAGCCGGAACAGTCCCCAGGCCCAGCCGACCATCACCCAGAAAAAGCGGACGATGCCCACCCAGAACAGCCAGATGCTGCGGCCCGCCTCCCACCAGACACCGACCAGGCTGACCAGGAAGTCGCCACGGCCGGAGCGGAAGGGCACCGTGTAGAAGGCCAGCATCGTGCTCCAAAAGACCACGATGACCAAGAGGGCGGGCAAGAGCAGGAACGCCCGCCGCAGCCCCGCGGCCCAGAAGCCGTTCGCTTCCCACGCCCAATTCAGGAGCGTGTCCTGAACTCCCGGAATCCATGAGAGCGGGATCAAGATGAGCTCGAACAGGAGCCGCCAATGTTCCGGCAAAGTCGCCGTGATAGCGTCGGTCATAATCCTATCCCGTCCTGTTGATGGGGACGCCTACGTGCAACAAACGATGTGTCGGTGGAAACGGGGGAGCGGTGTAGCCTGGATAACCTTTAAAGGGGGATCGACTCGGACAGGTTGAACCGACCGATGATACCCGGTCGTGCGGGAGAGGTCAAGGAAGTCGTGCGAACGGGGAGTGGCCCCGGACCCGCCAAGTCGTTAGCGCAGGGCTACTTGGACCACTTCGCCGTCGTCGGCCCCCGCGCGCGTCGCGCTGCCGGACGACTCGGTCGCCTCCTCGGTCAGGGGAACGTGGCCGGCGTTTACCTGGCGCGGGAGCCAGATCTAGAGCGCCGGGTCGCCGTCAAGGTGCTCTCCCCGAGCTCGCCGAGGTTCGCACCGCTCGCCTGTCGGGCACCTCGGCGCGCGGCACTGCGCAATGAACGCGTCCCAACTCGACGCCGGAACCTCCCTCGCGAGTTACGTGTTGCCGCTTGGAGCCGCGACGGCGCTATCGTCGTCTCGCCGCGCGGTACGCGGACCCTTGTCATTGCCCGCAACGCTATGCAGGTTGATACGGAATTCTGTTTGCGAGTAGACGGAGTAACGACATGTTGGCTGTGCTTCTCTTGGCAACGATCCTGCTTTTCGTTATCGCCTATCGGACTTACGGCGGCTGGATGAGCCGTGTCTTCGGACTGAACGATCGCCACCTGGTGCCGTCGGAGGCTCAGTACGACGGCGTCGACCANNGGCGCGGGTCCGATCGTCGGACCGATCCTGGCTGGCCTGTTCTTCGGTTGGGTGCCGGCCCTGCTCTGGATCGTGCTGGGCTCGATCTTCGTGGGCGGCGTGCATGACTTCGGCTCGACCATCGCCTCGGTACGTCACAAGGCGCGATCGGTGGCCGAGCTGGCCCGCCAGTACATCACACCCACCGCCTACAGACTTTTTCTCGCCTTCATCTGGCTGGCGCTGATCTACGTGATCGTCGTCTTCATGGATCTGACGGCGGCGACGTTCGTGAACGTCGAGATGAACGGGAGCGGCGTGGCGATCTCGGCGATCCTCTTCGTCGGACTGGCGCTGGCGATGGGCTATGCGACCTACCGGGCCGGCATGGGGATGAAGACCGGCACCCTGATCTTTCTTCCCTTGCTTCTAATCGCGGTCTGGGTGGGCGACGCCATCATGCTCGAAGGTGGGCTGCTGCCCGACCTGGGCGGCGCGGAGAAGAACAGCTGGAACGTGGTGCTGATCGGCTATTGCTTGGTCGCGGCCATCACACCGGTCTGGATCCTGCTTCAGCCCCGCGACTACCTGTCCAGCTGGCTGCTCTATCTGTCGGTGATTGGCGCCGGCGTCGGCCTGATCATCGGCGCGGCGACTGGCTCGGTGGGCGTAACCGGGCGCTGGCCCGCGCTGGTGAGCCCCGGCGCGGTGACGGCGATGGGCGTGCCGCACCTGGGCCCGCTCTTTCCGATCCTGTTCATCACGGTGGCATGCGGAGCGTGCTCCGGCTTCCATTCGATCGTGGCGAGCGGGACGACGGCGAAACAGGTCCGCTGCGAGACCGATGCGCGACGGGTGGGCTACGGCGCAATGCTGATCGAGGGCGTCGTGGCGGTGATCGCCCTGTCCACGGTGATGATCCTCTCGTTCGGGAGCGAGGCGCTGCGCTCCGACCCGATCTCGGTGTATGCGGCAGGGATCGGGCAATTCCTCAGCGGTTTCGGGATCGACCCGCGCTTCGGCGCGCACTTCGGTCTGCTGGCGTTGTCCACCTTCCTGCTCACGACGCTCGATACCTGCACGCGCCTGGGACGCTACGTCGTGCAAGAGGCCTTTGGCTGGGACAAGAATGACGCGCGCAGCCGGATGTGGGCGACCATCCTCACGCTGCTCTTGCCGGGGGCGCTGGTCTTCATGACTTACAGCGACCCGGTCACGGGCCAGGTGCTGCCGGCGTGGCGCGCCGTCTGGCCGGTCTTCGGCGCCACCAACCAGTTGCTGGCGGCGTTGGCGTTGCTGGCGGTGACGGTGTGGCTGAAGCGGACGGGGCGGGTCTGGGCCTTCGCGGGCGTGCCGATGGCTTTCATGCTGGTCATGACCATGAGCGCCCTGGCTCTGCTGATCACTCAATACGGCCTGTCGCTTATCGGCGTGATTTCATCGGCGCTGTTCGTACTCGGCCTGATGCTGACCGTCGAGGCCACCCGGGCGTTCCGGCTCGATGTGCTGGGGCCCGAGCCGATCACCCTGAAGCCGGTCGAGGCGGTGGGCGACTGATCGGCGGGCGGGCGGTCTGGGGGCGGCCTCAGGTCCGCGCCAGCTTGCCCAAGACCTGCCGCGTTACCTGAGTCAGCTTGGATGGCGTGAACGGTTTCTGGAGGAAGGGGTTGCGCTGATCCGCCATCAGGTCTCGCACCGTCTTGTTGTCAGTATATCCCGACATGTAGATGACGCGCAGATCGGGGCACGCCTTCCGCAGGCGCGTGGCCAGATCCGGTCCGCCCAGCCGCGGCATCACCACATCAGTGATTAGCAGGTCGACCGGTCCTCCGTGGACCTCGTGCACCTGGAGGGCTTCCAGGCCGTCGCTCGCCTCCAGCACACTATAGCCGGCGCCGCGCAGAACCCGGGCGGCCAGGGCCAGAACCGCCGGTTCATCCTCGACGAGCAAAACCGTAGTGCTCTCCCCCGGCTGGGGAAGCTGGGTCGGTGGGGTCGGCGTCACCGCGGCGTCAGCGCCGACGGCGGGGAAGTAGACCTTCACCGTCGTGCCTCGGCCCGGCTCGCTTTCCACCGAGACCTCGCCGCTGCTTTGTTTGACGATGCCGTACACCGTTGGCAGTCCCAGCCCGGTTCCCTTGACTTCCTTCTTTGTGGAGAAGAAGGGCTCGAAGATGAGCGCCTTGGTCTTCTCGTCCATCCCGCAGCCGGTGTCGGTGATCGAGAGAACCGAGTAGCCGCCCGGCCCGAGAATTCCGATCTGCTGGGCCTGTGCACGGGTCAACTCCACGCGGCGCGTCTCGATCGTCATCCGTCCACCCTGAGACATGGCCTCGCAGGCGTTCTCGGCCAGGCTCAAGACGATCTCCTGCAGCTGGACCGGGTCGGTCTTGATCGGATCCAGGTCTGGGTCGAGGTCAACCACGATGTCGATCGCCTCTCCGGCCAGCTCGTGCAGACGGTTGCCCAGTCTGGTGATCTGCTCGTTGAGATCGATGCGCTGCGGTTGCTGAACGCGTTTGCGGCTGAAAGCGAGCAATCGGTTCGTGAGCGCAGCGGCGCGCTCGCCCGCTTCTTTGATCTCGCGCACATCGTCTCGGTTCTGGTGGTGCTTCAACTCCGACAGGAGCAGGTCGCAGTGCCCGAGAATCGAGGTCAGCAGGTTGTTGAAATCGTGGGCGATGCCACCGGCCAACCTGCCGATGGCGTCCATCGTCTGAGCTTGTTGAGCGCGCCGCTCCAGCCCCTTCTCCTCGGTGAGGTCGCGGGCGACGATCGAGAGATGGTCGGCGCGTCCATTCGGCGCTTTATGCGAGATGATGACCAGCGACGTCGGAGACGATTGGCCTCCGGCGCCGAGCAGCGTCACTTCTCCGTTCCACGTGCCGTCCAGGATCGCCCGGGGGACCGCCTCCTCGAGGATTCGCGAGCGATCGGGCTCCGGGAAGTAGTCCCAGATTGGCAAGGGTGACCGCCTGACCTCCGGAGCGAGGCCCAGCATCTTGTAGCCGGCCGGGTTCAGGTAGAAGCCGGCTCCATCGACGGTGGCCATACCGACGAGATCCGGCGTCGCTTCCAGGATCTCGGCCAGGCGGAGGCGCGTCTCCTCTGCGTGCTTGCGCTCCGTGATGTCGGCGACGATGATGAGAATACCGACGATCGCCCCGCTGGAATCGCAAAGGGGAGCCGCCGAGATACTGGTATCGATGAGGCTGCCGTCGCGCCTCAGTCGCTTGGCCTCGACCTCATTGAAGCGCTCGCCACGCATCAGTTGCTGGTGGAACTGTTTGAACTGCTCCCTCCCCTCCACGGGGACGACGGGGATAGGTCGTCCAATCACCTCGGCTGCGCTCCAGCCGAAGATGCGTTCGGCGGCGGGGTTCCAGCTGGTGACGTTGCCGTCCAGGTCCAGCGCTATGATGGCCAGCGGCGAGGCCTCGATCGCGGCCTGGAGCTTCTCGTTGAGCCGTTGCAGCTCTTCCGCGGCCAGCTTGCGTTCGGTTATGTCCTGTAGAGCGCCCTCGTAGAAGCGGACACGTCCACGCGGGTCGCGCGCTGCCTGCACGTAGTCAAGCACCCAGATCAGCTCGCCGTCGTAACGTCGTAGCTGCACCTCGTAGTTTCGCACCTGGTCCTGCTGCTCGATTTGGGCCACCCAGCGCACCCGAGCGCTTCGGTCCGCAAACAGCTCGTAGGCGTTGAGTTCCAGAAGGCTTTCCTTGTTCGGGTAGCGGAGCAGCTGGACGAGCGCCGGGTTGACGTCAAGGATCGTCCCGTCTGGCGCGCTGAGATACAGCGCTATCGGTACCCCATCGAAAAGCCGGCGGTAACGCGCCTCGCGAAAACCGCCAATGGCCGGCGTGGCGAGGCGCCGGCGCGCACGCCGCAGCCGGGCTCGGAAACGCGTCCAGGCCGACCTGAGAGGCGCTGCGAGCCTGCGCCGCGAACTGGCTGATCGAACCGGCGGCTGTGGGGACTCCGTCTTGGTCTGAGCGCTTCGCCCGTTTATCATGCTTTCATTACCGCTGTGGAAGCTTCGCCGCCGTCCTTCGCGGCAGCGCCGTCTTAAGCTGGGTCCAGGCTGCGGGGGGTCGGACAGGGGCCTGGGCGGCTGCAACCGAGTTGGGCGCGGGCCTCGGGGTATGGGCCCGCCAAACCAGGACATCCAATACTAATTAGATTCCGAAGCTACGGAAACCGGTAGGAGGTTCCCTATGCGACGCCACGATGTTCTCACCGTGACCCTCGGGCTCTCCCTACTAGTCGGCTCACCCTCTGGGGCCGATATGCTGGCGGCTGCCCCCCAGCAAGCGTCGACGGCCACAGAGACTCGGGTCCTGACGCCAGTCGATGTGGCGCGCACCCGGGCGGTGAGTGAGGTGGCGATCAGCTCCGACGGCGCAGCGATCGCATACACGGTGAGCGTACCGCGCGAGCCCGGACGGGGAGAGAACGGACCGGCCTGGAGCGAGCTTCACATGGTCAGCTTCGACGGGTCGGAGCGTCGCCCCTTCGTGACCGGCCAGGTGAACGTCAGTCAATTGCGCTGGACCCCGGACGGCGCGTTCGTGGGTTACCTGGCGCGCCGCGAGGGGGACGAGCACCGGTCGCTCTATGTCATCCCGGCGGACGCCGGAGAGTCTGTGCGGGTCTACCAGTACGAGAGCGACATCGAGCACTTCGACTGGCGGCCTGACGGACGTGCGCTCGCCTTCGTGGCGGAGGCGCCGGCGCCGGCGGAGCTTGAATCGCTGAAGGCGAAGGGGTTCAACCAGGAGATCTACGAGGAGGATTGGCGGCCCCGGCGGATCTTCGTGCTCGAGCTGCCGCGCGGCCCGGACGGCGTGCCGGGACAGCTGCGCCCGCTGGAAGAGGTGCCGGGCAACCCCTGGCACGTGGCCTGGAGCCCCGATGGGACCCGCCTGCTTGCCGACGTATCGCCCACGCCGTTGATCGACGATCGCTACATGTTCCGCCGCCTGCAGGTGATCGACGCGGCGTCCGGCGCCGTCGTCTCGCGGATCGACAACCCCGGCAAGCTCGGTGAATTCCGTTGGTCGCCCGATGGCAAGACGATCGCCCTTATCTCGGCCATCGATATCCACGACCCGCGCGAGGGGCGGTTAATGGCGGTCGACGCGGCGGCCGGCGGTCCGCAGCGCGACCTGCTCCCTGATCTGGAGGGGCACGTGGAGGCGTTCGAGTTCGCGGATGACGGCCGGTTGGTCTATCTGGCCTCAGTCGGTGTGGGCAGCCGGCTGGGCCGAGTTCGTCTGGACGGTCGCGGGGGAGAGATAATGTACGAGGGCACCGATCCGGTCTTTGACGGGCTGGGCCTCGATGCCCGCGGGAGGCGCCTCGCGCTGGTCGCGCAGTCCGCCCAGATGCCGCCTGAGGTGTTCGCTCTGCGGGCGGAGCGGCGCGCCACCCCCAGCCGACTCACCGACGTGAACCCATGGCTGGCGGAGGTGCAGCTCGGCGAGCAGGAGGTGGTCCGCTGGAGGGCGGAGGACGGGCTGGAGATCGAGGGTTTGCTGATTCATCCGCTGGATCGGGCGGGTGAGCGTGTGCCGACGATCGTGGTCGCCCATGGCGGCCCAGAGTCGCACTTCAAGAACGGCTGGCTTACACGCTACTCGTACCCCGGCCAGATGGCGGCGGGGCGCGGCTATGCGGTGTTCTATCCGAACTATCGCGGGAGCACCGGCCGCGGCGTCGCGTTCGCGAAGGCGGATCAGGGTGACGGCGTGGGGGCCGAGTTCGACGATGTATTGTCGGGGATCGACGTGCTGATCGAGCGCGGCATCGCCGATGCCGACCGGGTGGGTATCACGGGTGGCTCCTATGGCGGATACTTCACGGCCTGGGGCGCGACCAAGCAGAGCGAACGCTTCGCTGCGGGCGTGATGTTCGTGGGTGTGTCGGATCAACTATCCAAAACGGGGACGAGCGACATCCCGAACGAGCTAGAGCTGGTGCACTGGCTGACCAACCCGTACGAGAACCTGGAGCTGTTCCTCGAGCGTAGCCCGATACTGTACGTTAAAGAGGCCAACACCCCGCTGCTGATACTTCACGGGAAGGAAGATCCACGGGTGAATCCCGGCCAGTCGATGGAGCTGTACCGGGCGCTCAAGGTCAAGGGCGAAGTGCCGGTGCGCCTGGTGCTCTACCCGGGCGAGGGTCATGGCAACCGGAAGGCGGCGGCCCGCTACGACTACAGCCTGCGGATGCTCCGCTGGTTCGACCATTTCCTGAAGGAGGGGCGGCGTGACCTGCCTCCTTGGCGGCTGGAGTACGGGTTGGAGCCGGAGGTCAGCTTGAGGCCCTAAACGCGCTGAGGGCTCCGGCCCCGAGGCGCCGGAGAGGCAGGAACGGCCACCGCAGGCGCGAGCGTCCAAACCTACTTCGGCGGTTGCGCTTCTGAACCCGGTGGACCAGGAGAGCGAGCACCATGCAATTCCGCACCGCCGCGGCCGCAGCAGCGGTTCTGCTGGCCCTCGCCGGCTGCGGCCTGCGCCGTGAGGCGGGCGAGGGCGAGGAGCCAGAGCCGGACACCGTGGTAGTGGTGGACAACCGCCACTGGGCCGACGTCACGATCCACTTGCTACGGGGCACGGCGCGGGTTCGCCTCGGCACGGTGACGAGCATGAAGACCGAGACTTTTGTGGTGCCGGCAGTGTTCGTGGGGAGCGCGGTGGAGATCCGGCTGCTGGCGGATCCTGTGGGCGGCGACGCCTACA
>JABAOH010208379.1_pt1 | contig 14049 bp, 14 predicted proteins | sample 7062181 | NCBI WGS metagenome assembly JABAOH01 (sample SAMN14538630, study PRJNA623070) | marine sediment metagenome | biome: marine biome [ENVO:00000428]; feature: marine pelagic biome [ENVO:01000023]; material: deep marine sediment [ENVO:00002113]; isolation source: pool of 5 deep marine... | reverse complement strand
GCGTGATAGGCCTGCAAATCCCGAATAGGAAAGGAGTAGCACCGGAAGGAAAAGATGCCATATCTGATCCTTGAACCGTGACCATAGTGACCAGTCAGGCGAATAATCAATTGAGGTAAGCCCGGCGGGCGGAAACAGGTAGAGAAAATCCCCGCCGCAGAGAAACACCAGGGCCATGGTCCCCGCCCAAACCACCGGCAGAGAAAACAGGATAAACGCGGTAAGTGTCGTGATCTGATCGCCCGTGGAATAGGAATGCGTCGCTGAATAGATACCCAGGGGGATGGCAATGGCATAAACAAGGAAAATGGACAAAATATTCAGTTTGACGGTTACGGGCAAGCGTTCAAGGATCTTACCGATTACGGGTTGATTGTCTTTGAATGAATCGCCGAAGTTGAGTGTGAAAAGGTTCCTTAGCCACACGGCATACTGAACGTGGAGGGGCCGGTCGAGCCCGTACTGGGAGCGCCACTGGGCGAGCGCCTGGTCGACGGTGCCCCGCTTCTCCATGGTAATACCCACCTCGCCGGCTGCAGCCAGGCCTCCTCCGGCCAGCAGCTCCGCCGGATCCCCCGGGGCAAGTCGCATGATCAAGAAGCTGACCAAGGTAATCCCAATAAACGTCGGGAAGAAAAGAACCGTCCGTTGCAGGATATAGCGCCACATCTCTTGGATTCAGTTCACGGTTGGTCTGCTGGTGTATCGTTGCAATTCACGGGGCACCCACCACTCCATGGGACGAAGGCCTCCGATGGGCAGCACTTCCACCCCTCGAAAACGTTGCTGCACCGCGGTAACGGATTTTGGCATGAAGAGAAAGGTGTAGGGTTGATCTTCATGCAGGATCCGCTGAAATTCCCGGTACAGTTCAATCCGCTTTTTTTCATCGAACTCCCGCCGGTAGACCTCCAGGATGTCATCCACTCGATCATTCTTGTAGCTAATCATATTGGAGCCCTTATTGGCCGCTTGGGAGGAATGCCAGACCTGAAAGGCGTCGGGCTCGTTCACGCTCATGCCCCACCCGAGAATCATGGCCTCGAAACGATGGTTCCTCACGTCGTCCAGATAGATCGTCCAATCCAACTGGCGCACGGTTGCCACGATGCCGTGCTTTTTGAGCTCATCTTGAAGGATGAGGGCAACGCTTTTGCGGGTGGGATTGCCGGAGTTAAATTTGATTTCAAAACGAAACGGGACCTTTTTGCCGTCAATGATCTTGTCCAAAACGCCGTCCCCATCCGTATCGTTCCAACCCGCCTCCCGGAGCAGGACTAAAGCTTTCCTGGGATCAAAGGGTGTGCTTTCGAGGGATTTGTCGTATTCGGGACGAAAGTAATAGATGGGACTATCCACCACCTGTCCCAGACCAGACAGAATGGTTTCTGCCATTTGCTTACGATTGGTCAAAAGGGTCATTGCCTGTCGCACCCGTCGATCCTTGAAAATCGGGTGATCGTTGTTCCATCCAATATAGGTGTACCCGGGTGAAAAATACGTAAACTTCTCAAACTCGCTCTTGAAACGGCTGCTGCCGGTTTGCTTCAAATGCTGTAACGGCTGCAATCCCATGGTATCCAACCCTCCGCTTTTGAGGCTCACCAGGGCCGCATCCATGTTATTGATCACACGAAACCTGAGCAGGTACAAGAAAGGTTGATCCACACCCGGTTTTCCCTTACCCCAATACCCATCATCTCGCTCGAGCAGCACTTCCTGGCCGGTATTCCACTTCAAGAACTTGTACGGGCCGCTCCCCAGTGGCTTTCGGTTAAAATTCTTATTGAACTGTTCCGCAAACCTCTTGACGTTCTCCGGCAAACGGTCAGCCGCCTGAATGAGATCTTGAACCGTGACGTTTTTTAACAGGTCCTGCGGATCGTAGTAGTGACGGGGCAGAACGTCGATTCCACCCAGCACGCTCTCGTTGAGAAAGTAAGGTTCCTTAGTCACAAATTGGATGGTAAAATCATCTAAAAGCCGGGCATCTGCCACAGAGTCGTAATAGACACGGAGAAACGGCGCGTTGACCAGCGGGCACTTGATGGCCTTGATACTAAAGAGCACGTCTTCACCGGTGATGGGATGACCGTCTTGGAAAGTGGCGTCCTTTCGAATTTTAAAGGTATAGTTTAGCTTGTTTTCCGAAATGGTGGGCCTGGACTCAGCAAGTAGGGGTTTTAGCTCCAGAGAACGTGGGTCACGGGTGAGCAACCCCTGAAAGACGTAGGTCAAAATCGCGCTTGATCCGGCGTCGTTGCTGGTGAGAGGATTGAGCTGCTCCGGATCGCTGAGCATATGCAAAAGCAGCCAGTCGCCCACGGCCGGACCCGTTGTGGCTTTGGGCACCTCCTCCGCTTTGCATCCCCCGAGTGCAAGCAATACCACCACAAGGAGTGTCAAGAGAGGCCTTGCACCGTACAAAGACCCTTTTTTCTCAGCCACCAAGCGATTCAAGGGAAATTTCTCTAACGTGATTGGGTTTCTGCTGTACGAAGAGCGGCCTGGGAATTTCGACATTGACCTCAGGCTCCCGATAGCGGATCTCCCATGTTTTGTCCTCCGTGCCGGACTCTAAAGAGATCTTCAACGGGAACGAGCCGGCTGGAGTCGAAATGAAATTGGAGAAGACCGCACTCAGCTCGGTATTTCCTTCGGCATCCAGGCGGTCCCATCCAACGGGAACACCCGATTTGTCATCAAAATAAATCGTCTCTGTCCCACCGTTAGGGAGACTCCGTTCAAGCGTGTACTCTGCTCCAACCCAAGTTGCCCCGTGGGTCACCGGCGGCAGCCCCAGCAACAGGGAGGTCAACTCCGACAGCTCGAGGGGAATCTGAGTGAATCGGATCAGATTCTGCTTGGAGCTTTCGCCCCGGTAAAGGATTCTCTTTCTAGGCAGAAAACCCACCACCTCTTTTCCATTGGCAGTCAGAACCAGAATGGCTCCCAGCGGTGAAAGTGTCTCGAGTCGCAGACGGTCAGGTCGGTGGATCAAAAGCGCCGCCTTAAATCCCCCCCTATCATCCTGGTAACGATAGTTGATGGAAGAAAGACTCCTCAGAGATCGAACCTGGTTCACCCTTGCGGCAAGGCCGCGAACCAAGTCCTGAGTTTCCGGGCTCTTGGAAATACCGCCGTCAGGCAGGCTTGTGGAACGTCGAACGGAGGCACAACTCCCAAAGGTCAGTCCCACCGTAAATATGAGAGTTGCTCCACATAAGATTGAAAGGCCTTTTCGCTCCCGCCGTAGGGACCTCAAATTTCCCTCTCCAGACGCTGGATTTTCTCCCGGATTCTCTCCAACTGATCCTTCTCCTTGGCGTTTTTTTCCGCCTCTCGGTAATTCTGGAGGGCTTGTTGCAGCTTGCCGACCTTCTCGTAGGCGTCGCCAAGGTGTTCGATAATTGTGGGATCATCCGCCACGAGTCCCACGGCTCGCTCCAGTTGTTCTACGGCTTTTTGGTAATCGCCTTTCTGGTAGTAGACCCATCCCAGGCTATCGATGTAAAATCCGTCATTGGGTTCAAGCTTCAGCGCCCTCACGATCAATTCCTCCGCCTCATCCAGGCGGACTCCCATCTCCGCATAGGTGTAGCCCAGATAATTCAGAGCCGCCGCATTTTTGGGATCCAGCTCGATGGCCTTTTTCATGTGCTCGATGGTTTTGTCTTTGTTCTTGTTCTCGTCGTAAAGGGCACCCAGCCGAAAGTGTGCCTGGTCACTCTTGGGGTCAAGGTCAAGAACTTCCTGCAGGGTTTGAATTGCCTTGGAGTAGTTTTTGTCCTTATGGTAAAGCGAGGCCAAAAGGTTCAATAGCTCTTTCTTGTTAGGACCGTCATGTTTTTTCATCGCCGCTTTCACGGCTTTGATGGCCTTGGGAACTTCCCCACGGCGATCATAGATGGAGGCCAGCTGGAGTCGCGACTCGGCGTAGTATTCGCTCTCCTCAGGAATGCGTAAGAACTCTTCAACGGCCTTCTTATCGTCTTTTAGCTGAGCGTAGCTGGCACCCAAAAAGTACCGTACCCGATGATTGTTGGGGTTACCCGCCAGAACGAGATTAAATTCAGTCGTTGCCCTGGCGAAATCACGTCGTCCGTAATAGATCAACCCAATCTTCGTTCGCGTCTCGCTGGGATCCGCTTCATCTTCCTGCAATTTTTGGAACTGCTCTAAAGCCTCGTCCATCTTATTCTGTCCAACGTAGATCTCGCCAAGCCTTTTTCTCGCCCACTCGTTTTTTGGACGGGTTCCCAGAAGGGACTGATAGGTCCTTATGGCCTCTTCCGTTTTTCCCTGGAGTTCCAAGACCAGGGCAAGGTCCATGAGCACCGCCTCGGACTTAGGGTGAAGTTCCAAAGCCTTGCGGTAGGTTTCCTCCGCGTCGGCCAATTTCTTGGATTCCGCTTGGACTCGACCAAGGTAATAGTACCCGAGGACCGACGAAGCGTTGAGCTTGATTAGTTTTTCGAGGTACCGACTTGCCTGTTCAAAATCCTTTGCCTTCAGATTAAGCGCACCAAGGTAGAGCAGGGCCTCCTGATTGTCTGAGTCCAGTTCCAGTACCTTTTGATATTCCTCGATCCCTTTTGCGTCCTGACCCTTGGCTGTATAGAGGCCAGCCAGGAGCCGATGGGTTTGCAATTCTTTGGGATCCAACCGAGCGGCTTCCTCCGCCTCTTTCAGCGCACGATCGAGTTTGCCGTGGCGTAGATAGAGAGTGGCCAGACGCAGGCGGAGAAACGCGTTCGACGGATCGGATCGCACGGCCAATTCATATTCTTTGAGCGCGCCGGCAAGATTTCCTTCCGTCAAATAGAGTTGGCCCTGGATAAAATGGGCGTGGGCTTTCGCGCTTACGGGAACTTTGGTTTTTGCTTTGCCGGCGAATGGAGCAAACTGCTCAACGACTGATTGTCGGGGTGTTCCTTGCTGTGTGGAAGCCGCCGGGGCACAGCCCCACAGAACGGCGAGCAAAAGAGCGGCGAGAATCGGGAGAAAACCCATATTAATAAATAGTTAGCACACTGCCCAAAGAGGGTCAACGATGTCTAAAATAGGACGGGATTTTCGCCACCGTTGTCACTGTTGCGACAGCTATGATACCTAATACAGTAACCGCTCTAGACTTGCTATCCAGTTACAANNCAGTTACAAAGAAAGGGATTTTTAGCTTTTGTGAGCATCGAGTCGGCCATCCAATCGATTATTTGTGACAAAATATCCGGATCTCAAGATCTTACCCGAAAGACTGCCTCTCTCATTCTTCAAATTCTGCACCAGGGAACCCGCCCATCACGGTCGCGCTTGACCACGGAATTGATCCGGGTCGGAGGCCGGCTTATTCAGGCGCAACCGGTAATGGCTTCGCTGGTCAATTTGTTCAATTCCGTCCTTATCGCCATGGAGAAGGCTCCCGGGAAGTCCACGGGTGTCATGGAAGCTCAATCCGTCGTCGAGTCGTACATCCATGGACTGACGGAGCACAATCAGGCGATCTCCCGGCATCTGAATCGCCACCTGAGGGCCAAAGATGTCGTATTGACCTACTCGGGCAGCCGTACCGTCTGGGAGGCCCTAGCGGGATGTTGGAATCAGGGCAAACGTTTTTCGGTGATCTGCAGCGAGTCACGACCGGCCTGCGAGGGCATTCCGCTGGCCCGGCGGCTTGCCGCGATGGGAATTCCTACCTCCGTGACGACAGACGCAATGACACTGTCCCTCCTCTGTAACGACCGCAGCAAATCGGCCAAAGTGACGAAGGTTCTGGTGGGCGCCGATCTCATCACCCCTCAAGGCTTTACCAACAAGGCCGGTACTTACCCGCTGGCCGTCATCGCTAACCATCGATCCTTGCCCTTTTACGTCTTGGCCGGAAGCGAAAAGTTTTTCTCCCTGAAAGTTCCACTGGAACGGATGATTCAAGACGCTCCCGCGACGGAATTGCTCCCCCGGCCTTCCAGGAACCTCAAAGCAATAAATCGCACCTTCGAGGTCACCCCTTTGTCCAGGGTCACAGGTATTTTCACCGAGCAGGGGTTGCTCGCTCCCCTGGAAATCAGGAAACATCTCAAGCAAGTCAAGATTCACCATGGAATCAAGGCGACGTACGGAAAAATCATGCTCCAAAGATAGCCAGAAGGGTTTGAGACCCAATGCGGAGCCTTCTTACTAGATGCTCCCATTGAGATATGCCCTGAAATGGACACGGCTCTTCGACTTTCAACCCCTCGGCGTTTTATGGTAATTTTTTAACCACCAACAGAATCCTAGGATGAGGTGCCATGGCGTCGTCGAAAGAACAGATTAAGCGCGAGATCCTCAGCCTGCGCCAACAGCTGGAGAAACACAACTACCAATACTATGTCCTGGACAACCCTCTGGTCAGCGATGCCGAGTACGATCGACTCTTTCGCCGCCTGTCGGATCTGGAAAAAAATCATCCCGAGTTCTCCTCGCCGGATTCTCCCACCCAAAAAGTGNNCCACCCAAAAAGTGGGCGCTCCACCATTGGAGAAATTCACTACGGTTCGGCACCACATACCCATGTTGTCTCTCAGCAACGCTACCAATGAAGAAGAAGTTAAGGAGTTCGAAGAGAGAATACAGCGTTTTTTGAAGAGCTCCGATCCCATTCAGTATATCGTGGAGCCAAAGATCGACGGCGTGGCGGTGGAGTTGGTGTACGAAAACGGACGTTTTACGGTGGGCTCCACCCGTGGAGACGGGATCAACGGCGAAGATATATCACTGAATCTCAAAACCATTCGATCGATACCCCTCAGCCTGAGAAAGGACGGCGACGGAATTCCTTCACGGCTTGAGATCAGAGGTGAAGTTTTCCTGTCTCATGAAGCCTTTCAGAAACTCAACCGTGAACGGGAGGAGGAAGGGCAACCGGTCTTTGCCAACCCACGGAATTCCGCGGCCGGTTCGCTAAAACAACTGGATTCGACGGCAACGGCAAAGCGCCCACTGGATATTTTCTGTCACGGCGTGGGTGAGGTGGTTGGACCGTCCTTCGAAAGCCACAAGGAATTTCTCGACACCCTCAAAGAATGGGGATTGAAGCCGGTTCCCTACCGGATATGTGAAAACCTGCCATCGGTTTTTTCCCATTTTGCCGAAATGGAAAGAGAACGGGAAGACCTCCCCTTTGAGATTGACGGGCTTGTCATCAAAGTGAACAGCCTGGATCTGCAACGGCGATTGGGAGAAATCTCGCGTTCTCCCCGCTGGGCCATTGCGTATAAGTTCAAGCCCCGGCAGGCCACGACGCGTATTCTCTCAATTCAGGCTCAGGTGGGTAGAACCGGTACCCTCACTCCCGTGGCAAGCCTGGAACCCGTTCCAGTGGGCGGGGTCACCGTTAAGAGCGCTTCCCTCCATAACATGGACGAGGTCGAGCGCAAGGACATTCGCATCGGTGACACGGTGATCGTGGAGCGGGCCGGCGATGTCATTCCCTACGTGGTGCAAGTGGCTACGGAGAAGCGAAGCGGTGAAGAGAGAAAATTTCAAATGCCCCCAAACTGTCCTGTCTGCGGCTCTGCCGTTTACCGCGAGGAAGGCGAGGTGGCCTACCGGTGCGTGGGTCTGTCCTGTCCCGCCAAGCTCAAAGAGAGTCTTAAATTTTTTGGCTCCCGGGGCGCCATGGATATCGAAGGACTGGGAGAAAAACTCATCGACCAGCTGGTGGATCGCGAACTGGTGAAGGACATCGCTGATCTCTATGGCCTGGAGGAAGGGACCCTCGCCGGCTTGGAGCGAATGGGGAAAAAATCGGCCCAGAACCTGATGGACTCCCTTGAACGAAGCAAAGGCGCCACCCTTGTGCGGTTCGTCACGGCATTGGGGATCCGCCATGTTGGTGAGGCCACCGCCAGCCTCTTGGCCGATTATTTCGGCAGCCTGAGCGACCTTATGGATGCAACCCAAGAGCAATTACAAGATGTCCGTGAAATCGGCCCCGAGGTGGCCAAGAGTATCGAGCGCTTTTTCAAGCAGGAGGAAAACCGTCGAGTCATTGGCAAGCTGGTTGCTGCCGGTATTCAACCCAAGGTAGTTGCAAGGAAGGAGGGCAAGCTGACCGGGTTAACGTTTGTCCTTACCGGAGGACTCGATACTCTATCGCGTATGGAAGCCAAGAAACGGATTGAGGCTCTGGGAGGGAAGGTTACCTCCAGCGTCAGCCGTGCGACCGACTATGTCGTAATCGGGACCGATCCCGGCTCCAAACTCACCAAGGCTAATGAGCTTGGGATCAAAGTTCTGGACGAGACGGCCTTTCTAAAGCTCATCGGGCCGTCATGAATCAAGCGGACACCCCTCTAACCAGCGAGGGTCCTCACGCGGGGTCCAGCCTCTTCCTTACTCTTGCCCGCTGGATTGACAGGCTAAACGACCATGTGGGACGCGCCGTCGCCTGGCTCACCGCGGTTCTGGTGGCGGTGACAACGGCTGATGTGGCCCTGCGGTACGTTTTCAATACGAGCTTTGTCTTTGTCCAGGAACTTGAGTGGCATCTGTTTGCTGTAATTTTCCTGTGCGCCGCGGGCTTCACCCACCTGAAGGACGGACATGTCCGGGTCGATATTTTTTATTCACGGTTTTCCCCGCAACATCGGGCATGGGTCAACTTTGTCTTTGCCCTGCTTTTTCTTTTTCCCACTTGCTTCCTGTTGATTAAAACCTCGCTGCCTTTCATTGAACGATCCTGGTTGGTACTGGAAGGCTCACCGGACCCCGGCGGCCTGCCGGCCAGGTACATTCTCAAAACAGCCATCCCCATAGGATTCTTTCTTCTGGCACTCCAGGGCGTATCCCAAACCATCAAGAATGCACATCTCCTGTTTGGGAAGAAAACAGACATGGCTTCCACGGACAACCCATGACGGAACTCCTCCCGGTATTGATGTTTCTGGTTTTCACCTTGCTGATCCTCGCAGGTTATCCCATCGCGTTTACCATCGGCGGCACGGCCCTCGGATTCGGACTCTATGCTTTTGGCATGGGTTTCTTTGATCTGCTCCCCCTTCGGGTTTGGGGAATTATGACAAATTACACACTCATTGCCGTACCGCTTTTCATATTCATGGGCGTCAGCCTGGAACGATCCGGACTGGCCCAAGAATTGTTGGAAACCATGGGACAGATCTTTGGACGCTTTGCTGGTGGATTGGCCATGTCCGTGGTGGTGGTGGGTGCCCTGCTAGCGGCCTCCACAGGCATCATCGGCGCAACGGTTACTACCATGGGACTCATTTCCCTACCCACCATGTTGAAGCGGGGATACGAGAAAGGATTGGCCTCAGGCGTGGTGTGCGCATCAGGAACTCTGGGGCAGATTATTCCACCCAGCATCGTTCTGGTTCTGGTTGGAGATATCCTGGGCGTGCCGGTGGGAGATTTGTTTCTGGGAGCGTTGATACCGGGTGTGAGTCTTGCCGGTTTATATATTCTCTACCTGATTGGTGTTTCGATGATTCGACCGGAATCTATGCCTCCCCTCTCACCAGAGGAGCGGAGCCTGTTCACCCCGGGTCAACTCTGGTTAAAAACCGCAAAAGCTGTCCTACCCGCCATCACGCTTATGGTCGCGGTATTGGGCTCTATTTTTTTCGGCATTGCGGCTCCCACGGAAGCTGCGGCCCTCGGGGCTTCCGGCGCACTGTTGCTCACGATCTTGAAGAGGCGTTTGAATCTCACCATGCTGAGGGAAGTNNTGAGGGAAGTCATGCAGACCACCACGCGCCTCACTAGTATGGTCTTCATCATCCTGGTGGGCGCAACGGCTTTTGGCCTTGCCTTTCGAGGTATGGGCGGCGACGCCCTAATTCGCAACTTCATTGCCGACTTGTCGATTCCACCCTGGGCGGTATTTGTGAGTATCCTGGCCCTTGTCTTTGTGTTGGGATTCTTCCTCGATTTTATCGAGATCGCTTTTATCCACCTTCCCGTGATCGCACCGATCCTACAGTCGCTGGGTTTCGATCCCCTGTGGTACGGGGTCCTGCTTGGCATCAACCTGCAAACCTCATTTCTTACACCTCCTTTTGGCTTTGCATTGTTTTATCTGAGGGGAGTGGCTCCGCCGGAGGTCTCCACGGGACACATCTACCGTGGGATTATGCCCTTTGTTATAATCCAGATCATTGGACTCGCTCTGGTGGCTTCATTTCCAAGCCTGGCGACTTGGCTGCCCGGCGTTTTCTCATAGGAACCCTAGCTGAAAAGCAGAAATTCGGATTTTGGATTTTTATCCAAACTTGTTTAGAAACGTCATGTAAGCTAAGAGGGACCAAAAGGTGCATTGATGAAAGCAAAGGCCTCGCAGGAGCAGGTAAGAGCACACCTCACCATTGAAGGATTGGTGCAGGGTGTCTTTTTCCGTGCCGCTACATTGGAAACCGCCACTCGCCTGGGCGTCAAAGGATGGGTACGCAACTGCCTCGACGGCACCGTTGAGGTCATCGCCGAGGGCGAAAAGCAAACCATTGATGAATTGGTCGAATGGTGTCACCAGGGGCCACCGCGAGCGCAGGTTCAAAGGGTTCAGGTCCTCTGGGAGGACCACCTAGGCGAATTCGAGAGCTTCGGTGTTCGGCGATAAGCCCGTTAACGGTTGGATCGGGTGACAGGCAACGGAACGGGTTAACTTTTGGCAAGGGCCTGTCGAAACGCTTCTCTGAACTTCACATTGTAAAGGCGACGAAAGTCCTCGGGGTAGGCCTCACCTGGCTCAACCTTCAGGTCCACGAGAATGGGACCGTCCTCCTTCAATATCCGGTCGAGGTTTTGATCCCAGCTCTCCAAGTTGTCGAACTCATAGGTCCGTGGATAACCCGCTTCTCTGGCCAGTCCCGTAAAGCTCAGCCTGTCGATGCCCGGCACGGGCACGCTGCCGTTGGTCTCATAGGTGCCGTTTTCACACACGCAGTGAATGAAGTTCCGGGGCTGAGCGTTGGCAATAGTCACCAGGGTTCCCAGGTTCATCAGCAAGCTACCGTCCCCGTCAAGAACAATGACTCGCTTGTCAGGGCGTCCGAGGGCGATCCCAAGACCATGCGATGACCCTTGGCCCATGGCCCCGGTAAAAGTGTAGTTGAAGTCGCTGGGTGATATATGGATCCACTCCTGCGCGGCCATGTAGACAGCCACCACAACCTCATCGCTTCTGTGTCGCGCGAGAACCTTTAAACACTCGTCTCGCTTCATCATGATTTGGGCTCCCTTCCAATTAACATCACCACGGGCTTGGTTTGAAGGTACGCCTTTTCAATCGCAGGTTTGATTTTCGGTGTGTCCGCGGTTGTCTCGATCAGGTGATGTTCGATCTCCATGACGTCCAGGATTGGCTCAACGATCCGTAGCCCGTAACGGGCCGACTGAGTGGGGGGAACACCCAGCTCTTTTCCCAGGAGTCCCACCATCATACACACGGGGTTTTGCCCTTCCATGGCGACCCCCCTCAGCGCATTGATGGAGTCCAAAAGCCCGGTGTACTGGATCAGGAGAAGCGCCTTCCGGCCCGTACTGTAGAGACCGCTGCAAATGGAAACCCCTTCGTCCTCTTTGCAAACTTTAACGAGACGTACGGCGGGGTCTAGGGACAGACCCTTTAAGAGATGGTGGCTCGTGGTGCGATCGGGCAGTGCGACGATAAACTCGATGCCGGCGGCTTTGATCTCTTCAATAATGGCTCTTGCGGCCAGTGAATCGTCATTGGGCGCCATCGGAATTCTCCTGCGTTCTTTGATCGATCACTTTAATGGGAGGGCATACAACACCCAACCCGAACTAGGGTTCCCGGGTGAAAGAAAAAACTTTTTTTCCGTTAAGGTTCACTTCCGTGGTGATGGGGATCACCTTTGACAGGGTGTTCTCCACAAAACATCGATCACTGGCCTGGCGAGCCAGGTTCTCGGCATCGGCCTCCGAGAGAGTGCCCGTAAGGTCTACCTGGTAAACAATATCCTTGAAATCCCGGGACCCACGGTCATTGTGAGCTCTTGCCAACAATTTCATGCTCGTCACGCGCATGGGATTGTCCTTGAGGACATTGGTGTACTGCATCATCAGACAAGTGGCCGCTCCGCTTATGAAGTAGCCGAGCGGGGAAGGTCCTTCTCCCTTGCCGCCCCGACTCTCGGGTTCGTCCGCTACAAACACAAAGGTCTTATCCTCAGATTTGTATACTGCTTCCTGGGTCTTTTTTCCCTTGTGGGTCACGTCCACGCGAACCGTCCCCATTTGGGACCTTTCCTGTTTGCGCCGCTCCCTTTCAGCCGTTGAGTCTTGTGCCATAAAACCTTCTCCCTTTCATCGTTGTTGCCACAATGAGTGCGCTCTCTGATACAGACCAACTCAAGTAAGCGAAAAAGCGTGTCCCGATTTTCTGCTTTCTGCCCATTGGTAAGCCCAGGCCGCGGCCGTTGCATCCCACAAGGGCACGCCTACAAGTTCAAAGAGAACCACCTGATCTTCTTTTTCACGCGCCGCCACGTTCCCGACAATGACATCCCCAAGCTCCCCCGCAATCGCATCGGCAGACCAGTTGCCCGCTGCAATCATCTTCGTATAGGGCTCCCGAGCGGGTTTCCCTTCCAGGACTTCCTTCTTCCACGACACAATCACCCGTGACGAGGAGACGACTTGTTCGGGCATCTGTCCACTCGCGATAGATATCACCAGTGCACCAGGTGAGATCCACTGGGGTTCTAGCACCGGACTCCTGTAGTTGGTTGCCACATCGATGATCTGTGCTCCCTCCACCGCGGCCTGTGGTGTTTCCACGGCTTCTATATCCAGAGCTAACCAGTCTTTCATTTGGCTGGCAAAACGGCGGCGGTGTTCTGGAGTTGGGCTAAAGACCTTGACTCGCTGTAACGAAGGCATCGCCCGTTGAATCGCGAGGAGTTGACCTTTCGCCTGCCTGCCGCTGCCAATAAGACCCAACTCCGTTGCATTGGAGTGGGCCAGGTACCGGGCAGCAACGCCGGCCGGTGCCCCGGTACGCCAAACGTTGAGCTCGCCACCGGAAACCAGAGCCAGGAGATGGCCAGCCTCGGCATCAAAGAGAAGAATAAAATTGGCGTCTTTGGCCCCGGAGAATAGCGGGAAAATCCTCACTCCGACGCTATAACCCGGCATGGTGGCGGCAAGAATTCGGAGGCTTCGTTTCTGATCCGGAAGTAAGAGCCGAAGGTCAGGATGGTTAACCCCATCTCCTTTTTGTTGGCGGCGAAAGGCCTCTGTCGTCATCTCAAGGAGCCGATCTATTGAGGATGGTGCCTCGAACAACTCGCGGAGATCTTTCTCTGTTAACAGGAGTGCCACGGCCCCTATCTATGATGTTACCGCGGCATTTGCAAGCGAGACCTAGCCTCGAGGAATTAAATGAATCGCAGGGGCTTTGATCAACACGGTCAGAGGTGCGCCTGGTTGGATACCGAGTTCCTCACAGGCCGGTCGGGTAACGAGGGCGGTCAAAGGAAACCCCGCATCCAAATGGACTCGAACCAAGGCCCCGTCCGGGACCGACGACTGGACTCTAACATTCAATCGATTTCGGGGACTGGCGGACGTGCTCTCCCCTTTCTGTAAGATGACATCCGCAGCGCGAATACACACTTCCACCTCGGCACCCACACCACTCGGGGAGACGGCGACCAATTCTCTGTCACCGATGGCCACAGTGGCCAGGCCGTCCTGAGAGTTTACAACCCGGCCCGGAACGACGGTTTCCATCCCTACGATGCGGGCCACGGACATGTCTTCGGGCCGGTTGAAGACGTCATGCACCGGCCCGCATTGTCGAATTCGACCTTCATCCACAACGGTAACGTTATCACCCAAAGCGATGACCTCGTTATGATCATGAGTCACCAAGAGCACCGGGACATTAAATTGCTTCAGAATACGTCTCAATTCAGGACGGATTCCTTCTCTCAACGGCGCATCCAGGGCCGAGAAAGGCTCATCCAGCAAAAGAAGACGAGGGCGGCGTACCAGTACCCGGGCAAGAGCGACTCGCTGTTGCTG
>JABAOH010014438.1_pt3 | contig 14049 bp, 16 predicted proteins | sample 7062181 | NCBI WGS metagenome assembly JABAOH01 (sample SAMN14538630, study PRJNA623070) | marine sediment metagenome | biome: marine biome [ENVO:00000428]; feature: marine pelagic biome [ENVO:01000023]; material: deep marine sediment [ENVO:00002113]; isolation source: pool of 5 deep marine... | reverse complement strand
GAAGGTAATATAGTAAATTTAAACAAAAATACAATTATAAAATATATAAGGAATATTAAAGCAGTTGTTCTTGGAACTTTTAAAGGGTCGTTTTTTAATTTCTCAAGCATTAATAAAAGAAATTTGAATTTGGATTATAATCTTTTACATTCACTTTCCTCCTGAGGGATGGATGAGAAAATCGATTCTCGTGCGTAAAAATCGCGTTTAAAACGAAATTAGTATCCAGTAACTCTCAAAAAACTGTTAAAAACCAAAATCAACGAGAGTAATTACATTCATTTTTAATTCAACGAAGTATAATCGCCGTTAAAATTAATTTNNCATCTTTGTTTATTTTCCATGTACATTTCATGCCTTTAGGAAACACTACATAATCTCCATCTTTAAAATGAAAGTTTTCTCCATCTTCATTAGTTACAATAACATCGCCATTGATAATAAAACATGTTTCTTTATCAGAGTATTCCCATGGAAATTCGGATACTTCTTTTTCCCAAATAGGCCATGATTCAGCTTCAATTTTTTCTTGTTCAGATGGTTTTTTTATTATTGGTTTCAATTTTACAATCTCCTTTTGTATTCCCAAAGAAATTCAGTTTATAAAATTTTGTAATACAATTTTATTGAAACGAGAAAGTTGTATTTTCGATAAAGCTGAATGGTGAAATAATTCAACGAGCATGTTAATTTGTATCACACTTTTTATATGTAAAGAGTAACATCCCTCAACAGAGGTAATGAAATGAAACAAAATAAAAAATCAAATACCAAAGCTGGTAACAACACAAAGGATGTTACAAAACAACTACAACAAATTATAAACAAGAAGGAAAACAGTAAAAAAATTAATGTTGAGAAGACAAAACAATCAAAAGGACTTTACAGTAAAAGTACCGCAGAATTAAAAACGATGTTGCAAGAGAATCCAGATAATAAGGACATTCAAAATGAACTTGATAAAAGACGACAACAGTGGAAGAATTACTATCACAACAACAAAGAGAAATACAAAAAATGGGGAGAGAATTGGAGAAAAAATAATCCTGAAAAAGTGAAACAATACAGAAAAAACTACTATGAAAAGAAGAAGGTGAAATCTAGTGAGTAAATACAAGTGTATTTGTTGTTCTACTGATGATGAAACTGTTTTTATTACCCCAAAAGAAGTGGATAGTTGTTTATACTGTCCAATCTGTAATTCTAATGAAATTGAGGTGGTTTAAACAATGAATGAGAAGTGTATAAATAACGTAAGATTTATAAGAATCCTTTATATACTACAGGAGGGGAAATTCCTTTTATGGCTGATATAAAAATTGAGAATGTCGTAGGTTTTACACAGGTTGCAGAATCTTTAAATCTCAGTAAGTTGGCCGAAGAAATCCCCGATTCAAAATACAATCCTGAAGATGTTCCTGCACTCATTATACATTTTGAAAAACCTAAAACTGTTGTTATGCTTTTTTCCAACGGAAGAGTTTATTTTACTGGTCCAAAAAATATTGAAGAGGCCCATGAATTAACAGAAAAGATATGTAAAAAATTAAATATTATTGGATTTAAAACATATGAGAATCCAGATATTCAGGTAAAAAATATAATTGCTTCAACAGATATAAAAAGAAATCTAAATTTAAGGGCTATGGCAAGCTCATTATCAAAAGCAGAGTATGATCCTAAACATTTTCCAGGATTAATATATAGACCAGATGACCCAAATACAGTTATACTTTTTTTTGATTCGGGAAAAATTGTTTGTAATATATCTGAATCAAAAATGATATCAGCTGCTGTAGATAAAATGACTCAAGAACTAAAGTCTTTAGGAATGTTATAATAAGGAGGAAAAAAATGCCAGAAGTAATAGTAGAAAATATTGTAGCGTCTACATCATTTTCAGAAAAATTGGATTTAGATGTAATTGCACAATCTCTCGAAGAAGCTGAATATGAGCCAGAGCAGTTTCCTGGATTAGTTTATAGATTGACAGAACCGAAGACAGCGACTCTTCTTTTTAGAAGTGGAAAAGCAAATTGCACTGGGGCAAAAAATATTGAAGATGTTAGGGCTACCATAAATATAATCACTGAAAAGCTAAAAAAATTAGGAGTAGAGGTCTATAAAGATCCTGAAATTGTAATACAAAATATCGTAGCAATATCTGATCTAGGTGGAGAGCTTAATCTTAATGAAGTTGCTATGGCTCTTGGTTTAGAAAATGTAGAATATGAACCGGAGCAGTTTCCCGGACTAGTATACAGAATAAGAGATCCACGAGTTGCTATGCTCCTCTTTGGTTCGGGTAAAATCGTTTGTACAGGGGCAAGAAAGATATCTGATGTATCCCTTGCTGTTGATAAATTATCACAAGAACTGACTTCACTTGGACTTATACACTAAAAAATCTCTTTATCTTTTGAATATGTTGGGACGTTCTAGTAGATACCTTACTTTCGTGAATTCGGAAAAGCCATATCCATGTAGCTCTACTGTATGACCAGACCATGAGAAAGTTCCTTTCGCATAACAAGGTCCTTCAAACATACCTGTCCGTGCTTTTTTCCATACAATTTCACAAGTATTATAGACCTCGATATCAAGTTCTAATTTCATATCTTTTCGTGAAGCTTCAATACGAATTTTCTTTGGATAAAGCATTGAGGGTAATTCCTTTGGACTAGCAGATTCTACAGATCTTAAATTGAATTTCCAAAATTCTACTAAGTTTCTATTGTTTGGAGATATTGTAAGGGAACCTGAATAAGCATCCCGCAATGTACGGAGATTGAATTTTGATATATACATTTCCCATCCATTATCAAAATGAAGATTAAACCAATCCCATCCTCTTGAGACCCACCGAGGAATATTTGTCTCCCAAACATGATCATGATAACCTATTCCTTTAACCTGATATTCATTTCCTTCCCACAAAATCTTTCCATTTACCTTGCATCGAGGAATATAATAATCACCAGCGACATATCCACCTATTAATAGATTTGAGCTTCTTCCTTCAATCCAAACTGGTAAGAAATCTGCAATAAAATCAAGATCTGCAATAAAATCACCTGAATTACCTACCGCATGCACATGCCAATTTGGATATAGTCCCTTTGCCCAACTATCTTCAAACTCAAGATTAACCCCAGGGCCCTCTGCTTTAAAGGTTCCTCGTTGTTTATCTAATGTACTTAATTCGTAACAGTTACCAGTATCATCATACAATATAAGGAAAAGATTATCTCGATTTAAAAATCTAATATCAAAACGAGCCATCTTGTTAAAGGTTACTATCATCGACCAATTTTTGAGATCACTCTCCTTATCATTAAAAAAGACATTAAAGTACCACCATTCTCTAACACTTACTTTATGGGGACTCTCATCTTCAACCTCAAGAACATGTCGACCAAGATCAATTGTTCTTTCATTACCTGGCGGTGTAGGGGGAATTTCTTCAATAAATGGAATTTCATCATCCAACATGTTCTGTTCTTTTTCTTTTTGATTAATAGAATTTATAACAACATAACTGATGGAAGAAGATAATAACGCTATACAAATCAAGATAATTATATACCTTTTCATTTACCTACCTCTCGAAATCCTTGTATCTCTTCCAATAATAGCTTCTTCCACCGTATCTCCATAAAAAACCAATACCAAAAAATATTAGAGGAACACAAATTGTTATCGGGAGATAGGTAAGCTGAGCATCTAACGTCTTTACCTCAGCAATATGATTTGCCCGTGATTCTTCTGTAGTTTCATAGATAAGTTCAGCTGCCTCTCCAATTGGATTATATGATTTTAGAAACCTACTTACAAATCTATACTGTTCGATATCTGGATGGTATAAGTCGATGAATTGTGAAGGATGAGCAGAGAGGACTAGATGCCTATAGACATGGATTACGTACCCAGTTCTTGGTTCAACAATTAAACGTAATGTCTCATCGCAGATATATTGCTCTCCATGCCAAGATATTGGCTTGTTGTAAATATTTGATTCCCATACACAAAATTTAATTCCATCAATAAAGCCAGTCCTGATTTTCTCCATATTTCGAATGAGTACTATGTTTTCTCTTCCATATTTTTCACCGTTTGATTCAACCCATCCAACTCGTATACTAATAAGTCCCCTAGAATTTGATGGAATTCCCATACGTCCCGCATCAACATTAAAATATTCAAGACTTGACAAGCGCGTATCTATTCCATACCATTCACTTACTTTTTCTCGTTCGTTTATAACAGTAAATACCTCACCTTTATCATCATAAATGACATCGTTTATAATTGCTTTTTTCGCGTCTTTATCATATTCCGTCACATAAATTACTTCTCTTCCCTTGAATTTCTTCTCGATTGGATTTCTTTTTGTAATTAATCGATCTATCCTATACGGTAAAGTGAATCGATTTTCATCAATTGATAAAACACTGTTTTTTTCCCAATAATAAATATCACCTTCATCTTCCCAGATATAATCAGCTGGAATTGTAGTCTCATCAACTATCTCATTAGGGATTATATAAAAGTAAGTAACAACTGACAATAAAATTAAAAAAACTCCTATGACTATACCAAGTTCTTCAAATTTTCTCAATTTTATTAGGAAAATTGTAAGTATACTTGGGACTAGAATTGATATCCCAATTACGACACCAATTGTGTTTAATGGTAGTGCATTAACTGGTATCATTTATGCTCCTCTGAATTTTCTTTGTTTTTCTACTTATAAAGCACTTGTTGTACAATTATTATCCAATCTACCAAAAATGAATTAGAAATCAGGAAACAAATCCAATAGTTACTAAACCTAATAAAAGGAGTAACCAATTATTACTAATAAAGAAACTAAACCTTTTTATATCCTTAACCTAATTTTTAATTGCCAAAGGATACACCATACTCTTTTGGTAAACCAAGAGTGCAGGGTCTATGGAGGAGTAATCCTCTATCTCTCACTTTTGGCATAAAAAAATTTGAGCATAAAATTATTTTTTTTATGAAACTTTTCTATCTATTAAATATTCAATTCTGTTTAAAATTTCATCAATATATCCAAGTGGCTCGTGATATCTGGGACAATAATCTCCTGGGTGAGCACATTCATTTCTTTTTGAGAGTAATCCATGAATTGTTTTCGTTTCATTTTTTGTTAAAAAACCAATTTTTTTCCCCGCTTCAATTAATTGATAATCACTAATCCAATCCTTTAGTTCACCAATTGTCTTATATTTTTTCCATTTAGGATAAGCTTTATGTATAGTTTTTAATCCATCTTCACTTATTTTTTCTTCTAAAAAATCCATAAATGCAGTCCATGCTAAAACAATAGATGCTCTAGGTACATCTCTTTCAATACATTTCAGAGCATCCCTTAACAATTCTTCTTGTCTAAGAGATAAAGCATCTAATCTTTCACGGGAAATTTCCAAAGTTATTATTGCAGATTTTGCTCCCTCAACAGTAGAAAAAATATTATGTGCTTCTGTTTTAAATCTATTAGCACATTTTATTATATCTTGGATATTCATTTTAACTCATCGATGAGGTGTTTTTTTAATGCTTCAAAAAATTTATCATAAACCTCAGGTTTTGTCGTTTCAGGGATTGTTAATTGAATGTTTATATTGATTGTATACAATCCTTTTCTAATAACCTTCCCACCAATACCTTTTATGTCTCCAGCAGGTGGTTCCTCGGGTTCTTCCGGCTCCTCAGGTTCTTCGGGTTCTTCTCCAAATTCCGCCAAATCTGCCAATTCTTTAAAAGTTTTGACAATTTTATTTACCGTTTGTTCAGCTCCACCTGTCTTTTCAGCAAAAAAATTATATAATTCTTCATCTGTTCTTTTATAAGCATCAAAATATAATTCAAACAACTCAGAGTATCCTTTTTTTAATGCTTTACTCATTATCATTTTAGATTTTTGCTTATTTTTGTATTGTTTCCAAATATCAGTAGGTTTGTTTGAAGAATCAATAAATCCAATTTGTTTTAATACGCCAAGTATATAGAAATCATTACTTGATTTTAACCCTATACTTTTAAGCCATTCTCTATTTACTGTACCTATCGGAACACCCATTCCAATACTCTTCAACTCTTGAAATCTGACCAAAGAATGAACCATCCCATTGTTTCACACCATTTGAACCATTAGTCCAAATCCAACCTTTAGAAGGGTAAAATTCACCACCGAGCTCGAAATGCCAATTTTGGTGTCCAAACGATATTGATTTACNNTATTGATTTACCGATACTCAATTCAATAGGCCAAAAAATTCGTATAATCATCGAAAACAGTAACAAAAATGCAATGAGACCCCTATTATTTATAACCGCATGTATAAACATATCCAATAACGCCTCAAATGAAAAACCACCCTCAAAACGAGTTAAACTTGTTTTTCCTGCGATTAAACAATCAAAGTTTTCGTCACCACCTCTTTGATTTCTATCATAGAACTTATTCATCAGTTTCACAATTCTTAAATTCTGATACCCACCATTCACCAACTTCTGTGCCTGTTTAATAGATAATCCACCAAGCAATCCATATTTATCTAGTTCCACAACTGCCTCGTTGAATATCTCGACTGCTTCCTCTTTTGAAGTGGATTCATTTAACTGTAGTCGCATATTCTCAAATAATCTGTCTACTTCCTCTGCATCTTCCTTGGTTAATTGAGCCGTATGCTTTCCACCACCAAGTCCACATATCTCGGTGGTAATCTCAACCAGTTCACTTTCTTTGCTTATATTGGCATTGATAGATGGTGCACAAGCAAGTCCGAGGAAAAGAACGATTACTCCAACAACATGTAGTTTCTTCATATACTCCATCTTTCCATAATTCGTATGATGAATTGATTCAATAATGGAAATCTCTCTAACCACCTAGAGAAGAATACATTACGGTTCTTTGGCATCGTAACCTCAAATGTTGCCCATGGACCATAGGTATAAGTAGGGTCTCTAGCGCATGCTCTTATTGTATAATTACCAACCTTAGACCATTGGTAAGGAACATCTATTTCCCAACCTGATTTAATAGGACCCCAGTCATCATAATAGTTCNNGCATTTAATGTATAATAATACATTTTTCCAGTTCTCCCCAATTTTCGACCAGTTATATTTGGTGCGTATGGAGGACCTGTTCCAACACTTATTATTATTCTATCGGTGTCACTATGACTTGCATTATCTATTGCGGTAAAAAACACCATATAGATGCCAGATTTAGCATAAGAATGAGATGTATCTTTTTCATCTGAGGTATTGCCATCACCAAAGTCCCAAAACCATGAATATGGTGGGACGCCCCCCTTCTTTCTAACGTTAAAATCTATAGAATTATTAACCAATACATATATCCTTTTTTTATAAATTGGTCCTAATCCATATCCATCGGCAACAAATACATCATTCCACCTTGTTGGACTTGGGTGATAGTCAACATCTACACTCCATCCTGGAAGAATATAAGTGTCTGGATACCCTGGATTGGCATCCCAATCATCCCAATAGTTACCCTCAGAGCCATCATCCCATGTATTATTAAAACGACCATTATCAACAAAAGCATTACGATAGTTAAAGAATAAATCGTTATGATGAAAGACACTGAAATCATCAGTTTTTAATATGCCGACACTCCACTGACCCAAACTTTCTCGCCCATTATCAGCAATTGTATTCCAAATTACGGTGTTAGCACTATGATGGTCGTATAAACCTTGAACTGTATTATGAAGTAAAGCGTTACCAACGATAAGATTATTGTTATCTTCTGGATGAATATAAATACCAACATAATTGAATCTTATAGTGTTATTTGCAATGATATTTCTATTTCCGTTAACAAGTACACCAGTTTCAATATTATCGGTTGGCCAATTAACGAGCCTACGGCTTTCTATAGTATTGTTAATTATATTGTTGTAGTTAGCTCCATTTAAGTAAATTTGTGAAGAAGTATTTATGATAATATTTTCAAAAATGTTATTGTAATCAGATTTAACTTCAATTCCTGCATCATGTATACCAATATCGATAATATATCCACCATTTTGAATCTTAAAGGAACTCATATTAACGTTATCGGCAGAAATCAACACTACATCTCCAATATCACTTCCATCAATTACTGTTGTATTCTTATCCTCACCGATTAGATTAATTCTCTTATTTACAGTCACATGTTCATAATATGGTGACGAATCATCATACACAAACACCGTATCCCCATCACTCGCATCATCTATAGCATACTGTATCTTCGTGTAATTATTCGGTCCAGAACCACCGACATAGAGTGTTTTGCCATTAGAAGTTGTAGTTATAGGTTGCTCTATTGTATTAAACCCAGTAGATGACGATATACTCATCCCTATGAACAGAAGGATGATGCCTATTGCAAGGATTCGTTTCATTCTTCCCCCATATAATCCAATGAGGTTCTGATATATAGAGTTTACCCAGATATATGTAGTGTAAAACCATTAGACCTAGACTAAACATTTATACACAAATTTGGAGGTTGAGGGTAGGAGAATATCAGTAAAAACCTACCCTCTCCTTTTGCGAAAAGTCCCATGAAGACAATGCAGGACAAAAGGAGCATCAAATAATTCTTTTCCCTATAAACTTAGGTCTAAAGTTCTCATAAGGCAAACCCATACTTACTCTATCTTGGTAAGGACTTCGTAAAAGATTGATTTGTAAGATTTTTCCAGTTGGCTTATAAGCAACCATTCCTGGGAACGGAGCATCTCTAGGCGTTTCTGCTGGATGAAGCAACCCACCTCTTTTTCTCCTCCTAAGATAATCTGGCGAAGTTGGAGTTGGAACAACCATTCTAGGAATTCCAGTTGGACCTTTGATAAATTTATCAACTGCCTTTTTACCATATTTTGTTAAAGGTTTTCTTTTCAATCCTGCTCTAACATTTTCCTTGATTTGTTGAATTTCTCGTTCCGTTAATTGCTCCCCAGTTTTAATATCCTCTCCACCAGTAGTTTGTAAAGAACGAACCTGTTTTAGGATATCATTACCTTTCACGGTTAGTTCTTCGCCTTCTCTAACCAATTGTTGACCTTGTAAAACTAAAGATTCTCCATATTTTTGCATTTCTATTGCCTTATTATAATTCTTCTCATCTAAAGGACCCGATTTGAAGATATTATTAGCGTAATTGATATATTCTTGACCTTGTGCTATTAATTGCTTTCCCTGTTCAATCTTTTTACCGCCTTCGGCTAAGTAAAATTGAGCGGTTGTTTGAGTATCAACCGCCTTTTGCTCTTTTCTTCTACCTCTGGTTTGGGCATAACGTCCAATTGCCAAATGAAAAATTCCCTGTTTCTTGGGATTATAGGGTTGGCAGTCGCGATAGTCAGGCACACCATCCTTATCACTGTCTTTTCGTAAGTTGATTGGTCTCATTTTTAATGGTTTTACAAGTAAAGGACCTGTTCGTAAAGGTTGGAATTTAAGTGGTTTAATTCTTATCATTCCCTTCATAAATTGATTATTTTTTAGCATTTTACCGCCTTGGAATACAACAATTTCGTTACTTCACTTTTATTTCTTGAATCAATATCAAATTTATCTCTAAAATAAATAATAGTTTCAGTAGTAACATTACATTTCTCAGCTATTTCTTTCCATGTAAGTTTCTTATTCCAATATTGCTCCTTTAACCAATTGGGGTCTTTGTAAGGTGCATAATGCTTTTCCCTAGGAAATAGGACTATAGCATATTGAGGGTCTCGGTATTTTTGAATGAGAAGAAGCATATACTCCATTTTCTTTAAGTATATTTTTACATCTTGAACGTGATATCTTAAATACTGCATCAAAAACAATATCGTAGACATCACCACTTTTAGTAAAATCCTGCTTTGTATAATCAATTACTTTATCAGCACCAATAGATTTTACAAGTTCTAAATTAGATGTACTGCAAACACCAGTTACTTCTCCACCATAATACTTTGCAATTTGTACAGCGTAAGTCCCAACGCTACCAGATGCTCCATATATAAGAATTTTTTTTCCTTTTTGAACATTTACTTTTTGCATATGAAGTAGAGCAGTCAATGAACCTGCGGGAACAGCTGCTGCTTCTTCAAATTTAATATTTGATGGTTTTAAAACTACCATTCCGTTTTTTTCATCACCATCGATTGCTCGTACACTTAAGTATTCTGCATATCCACCACCACCAAAACCAGTTAATGAAAAGACCTCATCATCTTTTTTGAATTCTTTAACGTCTTTACCTATTGATTCAATTACTCCAGATACTTCCATGCCTAATATTTTTCTCTTTGGTTTTCTAATACCTAGAAACAAACGCATAGGTATCCAATGTTTTTTTGGAACTCTGAAACCTCGCATCCTTGTATCTCCAATATGTACTGTAGTCGCATAATTTTTTATTAGTACTTCATTATCTTTAGATATAGGCTTTTCAACTTCTTTAAGTTGAAGAACTTCTGGTGGTCCATATTTTTCATATACAACTGCTTTCATGAGTATTCCTCTAAATTTACTTTAATTTGGTCATTTTATCTTGTTTATTTACGTATTGTAGACGGGGAAGCTACTGCAGATGGATTGAATCCTTTTATTATAAGCCATGCTGCTAGAATCATTTCTTGTGCGGCTATCGGAAGAGCGAAAATCTCTATCATTGGAGGACTAAGACCAAACATACGTACCGGGACTGTTGCGAACCACAATACACCCCCAATAAGACCTAAGGTTGATAACCATCGAGGAATGAGTTTTGATGTATACAACAAATAATTAAAAACTAGAGCACCCAACAAAAAAGGGAAGTCCAACAGAATAGAACCCCAATCAATTGCTGCTAACAGTAGAGCGCCCGAGGTTTGAAAATAGGAATCAACCGGCGCTCCTGCAGTTACAAATTCTCGACTTAATGACAATAGTAATAGTAAGCTGATTACATTAACTGCATCGAAGAAACCCTCAAAAATCCGAGCACCAACATACCCAAGAGCTAACCTTAAATTATGCTTTTTTAAGATTGGAAACATCATAATTGGGATTATGACAACTGAAGCGGTCATAGCTAACCAAAGGAGCGCTCCTATCAACACTTGGTTTTCATTTGCAGAAACAGCAGTAAGATAATCTGGATCACCTTCAGATCCCAAGAAACCAAGCGGAACAACACTAAGCGGAACAACACTAATAATTGGTGCTGCTGTCGCAATTATAAATAGTACTCCCACAATTATTGCGGTCTTTCTATATGAATCCATTTGTTTCTTCCCCTTTTTACAATATTTTCATATTCGAAATTAATCTAATGTTATTAAACTATCTGGTTAGAATATAATATGGTATCTTTTGGAATAAATAACATATATACCGTCTAAAAGGAAAGAAATTTTTCAAGAGTTTGGCGATTTCTACTCTATTGGTTTTTTTAAGTTTTTGAAATAGTTATATAGACCTTACTCCACCAAATTGTTGTGAGTGGATAAACGATAAGAAATGTTACAATTAATGATAATATTCCACCTATAATTGGAATTAATCCAATAAGTCCAAATAAAATACCTATAACAAATACTATAAGCCATATTAGTAACACACTTATTCTATTATGCCAAAAAACTCTAAAACCTTTTTTAAAACCTTCAATTGCTGATAAATCATCTATGACGACAGCATAACTCACAAGAGCAAACATTATTGACATTATTATCATATATAGGACTATAATTAGAATACCAATTATCAATGGAAAAAATGCATTAAAATTGAGACTGGAAAAATTAAATCCCGAACTACCAAATTCTGATGATACATTTAGAAATCCTGGAATTATAAATAGAACACCTATTAGCATTATCAATCCAACTAAAATACTTGCAAAGAAAAAACTTAGATATTTTCTTTTTCCATAATCCATCATATGCGATAGATTTGTTTTTCCGGTCAATAAAGCCTCTTTGGCCATTCCAATTCCACCTGAATAAAAGAAGGAAAAGATTAATCCTACTATTATTGCGACTATGATAAACACTGCAATAATACTAATAAGATTTGATGTAATAATTGAATACAATTGAGAAAATAATTCAGAAGAAGATATTGATGATGGATTTGAAAAAACCGTTTCTACTAAAGGCCAAAACAGAGATAAGAAAGTTGGTACCAATATAATTATTGCCACTATAGCAGAAATTAATGCTCCAAGAATAAATGGGATACAAAGTATTAAATTATTCTTCCAAGTATTATAACCGCCTTTTATTGTTTCTCCAAAATCAACCTTTGACATGATAGATTGGATATATTATAATTATAAAAAACTTCTGAGTAAATAAGATTATTAATTTTAAAAAGAAGCTGAACTAATGCATTATAATATTCTTTTCAGATAAGGTTTGAATACACTTTTGCTAACTCGGAAATTATATCTTTTTTTCATTATATTTTCAAATCGTGTTTTACTTATAGGATGATGACTGATAACTTCACCATTATAAATAATACAAAAAGTTCCAAAAGCACAAGGAGATTGTTGAGCATCTTTTGAATATATTAAATCAATTAAATTTGCGTTAATATTCAATTTTTTAGCAGTTTTTAAAATCGCATCTACATTTTTTACTGAATATGGACATTGTGCTGAACGGATNNCATTACCTTAAATTTTGGGTTGGCTACTTTTTGATCAAATTTTAATACTAATAATTCAAAGTCAGGTTTAGCTTCATCAACCTGGACGAATCCTTTTTTAAGGAAAATATCCTTTTTTGCCATAAAGGATCCTTTTCTTGTCACTACTGCAACGCCATGCATCTGCGCATTTTTCGCTTCCTTTATACATTCATCAATTAATGATGAAGCATAACCTTTCCCTTTGAATTCATTTTTAAATCCAACAAAAACACAATGAATAAACATATACCCTTCTGCATCAACAGGACGATGTGCATATGTTCCAGGAATATACTCAAGCATTCCTTGGTAACCACCCTTTTTTGAAAATAGCACTTTTATTCGTAATCCTTTAGGATAGTATTGTTTAAACCACTCTATTTTTCTTCGTAACTCCAGGTGTTTTTTTACATCTTTGTATCCACACACACCGTAATCTGCAATATTTTCTGGTGTAAGGTTAAAAATTTCTATATCATTTATAGGGTGTGATGTCATTATGGTACCTCTTAATTATCAATTTAACATAAATTAATGTTTATAGTTTTCTAATTTTTATTTTATACAGAAGTAACTGTTACAAATATTTATATACCAAAGGCTCAATTAATAAAAGATGGGAGGAAATGCCAGTTATTAAACATACAACTAGTACATGCCCAAAGTGCAAAACACTATTACCTTCTACAGTTATCGAAGATAAAACGAAGGTTTATTTAAATCGGTTTTGTAAAACTCACGGTGAAATAAAGACAGTAGTTTGGGGAAACGCAGAGCAATACATAAGATTTAATAAAATGGAAAATAAGGATTTTAACGATAAGAAAAATCTACTCTTTTTAGAAATTACTCGCAAATGCCCTCTGAATTGTCAAACGTGTTTTAACAAGTCAAATATGGATTCCCCTGTAAAGGATATGACGCTTTCTGAAATTTCAAATATTTTACAGACTTATGTAAATATCTCAGAACGAGAACCTGTTGGTGTGATGTTATGCGGAGGTGAGCCAACATTACGGGATGATCTTCCTGATATAATCAAGATGGCTAGGAATGAAGGCATACAACAAATTTTTTTGAATACAAATGGTATTAGAATTGTACAAGATATAGATTTTTTTAAAAAAATCTGTGAGGCAGGATTAAATACTATTTATCTTCAGTTCAATGACATAAATACCGATAAACAACTTCCATCTGGGGAAACAATTAAGAATTTTCAGAATAAAATCATCACAAATTTAAGATCAGTAAAAATTAATGGCACATTCCTTGTTCCTACTGTTGTAAAGGGAATAAATGATAATATTGTGTACGATAT
>JABAOH010168841.1_pt1 | contig 14052 bp, 15 predicted proteins | sample 7062181 | NCBI WGS metagenome assembly JABAOH01 (sample SAMN14538630, study PRJNA623070) | marine sediment metagenome | biome: marine biome [ENVO:00000428]; feature: marine pelagic biome [ENVO:01000023]; material: deep marine sediment [ENVO:00002113]; isolation source: pool of 5 deep marine... | reverse complement strand
GCGAAAGACGATTCGCATGCTCGAAGAGGAAGTCGCCATCCTGCGGCGCCGCCTCCAGGACGCTCCTCGGCGCGTCCGGGTGCTCGAAGAGCGGCTCTCGGAGAGCAGAGACCGCCTCGCTCAAGCGGCCACCCAGAACGAGAAGCTCGAAGCGGTACTCGAGGAAACCAGAGAACAGCTCGGGGTCCTCCGGGAAGAGGTGGAGAAGCTCACCGCGCCGCCCAACCCCTTCGGCGTCGTGCTGGGCATCAACGAGGACGGCACCGTCGACATCTCCACCCAGGGTCGAAAGCTGCGAGTAAACGTCGAGCCGACCATCGAGATCAAGGCGCTGGAGCGCGGCCAAGAGGTGCTCCTCAACGAGGCCTACAACATCATCGACGTGCGTCACTTCGATCCCAACGGAGAAGTGGTACGCATCCGTGAGATCCTCTCCGACGGGCGGCTGGTCATTCTGGGACGAGGCGACGAGGAGCGCGTCGTGGAGATTGCTGCCCCCATGGAGGAGCAGTTCATCCGGGTGGGCGACTACGTCCGCATGGACTCCCGTACCGGCCTCGTCCACGAACGTCTGGTGCGTCCCGAGGTCGAAGAGCTGGTGCTGGAGGAGGTTCCCGACATCACCTACTCCGCCATCGGCGGACTCGAGAACCAGATCGAAACCATCCGCGATGCGATCGAGCTGCCCTACCTGCACAAGGAACGGTTCGAGGAGTACGGCCTGGCGGCCCCCAAGGGCGTGCTGCTGTACGGCCCGCCCGGCTGCGGCAAGACCCTGATCGCCAAGGCGGTGGCCAACAGCCTGGCCAAGGCGGTGGCCGAAAAGACCGGTCAGGACGACGCCCGCTCGTACTTCCTCAACATCAAGGGCCCGGAGCTGCTCAACAAGTACGTCGGCGAGACCGAGAAGCAGATCCGGCTGATCTTCCAGCGGGCCAAGGAGAAGTCCGACGAGGGTGTCCCGGTCATCGTGTTCTTCGACGAGATGGACTCGCTGTTCCGGACCCGCGGCAGCGGCATCTCGTCCGACGTCGAGTCCACGATCGTTCCCCAGCTCCTGTCCGAGTTGGATGGTGTCGAGGCGCTCAAGAATGTCATCGTGATCGGTGCCTCGAACCGCGAGGATCTGATCGACCCGGCGATCCTGCGACCGGGCCGCCTCGACGTGAAGATCAAGATCGAGCGCCCCGGCGAGCGGGCCGCCGGGAAGATATTTCGGATCTATCTCGGCGACGATCTCCCCTACGACCCCGAAGAGCTGGAGAGGAACGGCACCCCCGGCGCAACGGCCGACGCCATGGTGAGCGCAGCCGTGGAGCAGATGTACTCCACCCAGGACATCAACCGTTTCCTCGAGGTCACGTACGCCAACGGCGACAAGGAGGTCCTGTACTTCAAGGACTTCGCCTCCGGCGCGATGATCGAGAACATCGTCCGGCGCGCCAAGAAGGAGGCCATCAAGCGGGAGATCGCCGACGGGCGAAAGGGCATCCGGACCCGTGACCTCATCGATTCGATAAGCCAGGAGTTCCGCGAGCACGAGGACTTGCCCAACACCACCAACCCCGACGACTGGGCCCGGATCTCGGGCAAGAAGGGTGAGCGCATCGTGTACGTTCGTACGCTCATCGAGGGGGACGGCGAGAGTCGGAGCATCGAGGCCATCACCACTGGCCAGTACCTCTAGGCGCAGTCGGCCGTGGCGATCCACAAGGTCCTGGGAACCGAGACCGAATTCGGTATCACGGTCCGCAACCAGCCCGATTTCAATCCGGTGATGGCTTCCAGCCTGGTCATCAACTCGTTCGCCGGCGGCCAGGCCCGCATCCAGTGGTCCCTCGAGGAGGAGTCGCCCGGTAGGGACGCTCGCGGGTTCGGCGTGGAAACGGAGCCGGCTGCCGAGATGGAAACCGGACTCGTCAACGTCGTGCTGACCAACGGTGCCCGCCTCTACGTGGACCACGCCCATCCCGAGTACTCCACCCCCGAGTGCATCGATCCGATGCAGGCGGCCCTGTACGACAAGGCGGGGGAGCTGGTCATGGCCAAGGCGGCGGCGACAGCGCAGATGCTGCTGGAGCCCGACGAGCGGGTACTGATTCACAAGAACAACTCAGACGGTAAGGGCAACTCGTACGGCGCGGCGCTCATGAGAACTATCTGCTGGCCCGCGAACTGCCTTTCGGCGAGCTGGTCCGCTACTTCACGACCTTCCTCGTGAGCCGGCAGGTCTTCACCGGATCGGGCAAGGTGGGCGCCGAAAACGGGCGTCCCCAGGTCGACTTCCAGATCACCCAGCGGGCCGACTTCTTCGAGGAAGAGATCGGTCTGGAAACCACGCTCAAGCGGCCCATCATCAACACCCGAGACGAACCGCACGGGGACCCCGCCAAGTACCGCCGGCTGCACGTGATCATCGGGGACGCCACGATGTCCGAGGTCCAGACGTTTCTCAAGCTCGGGTCGGCCGCGTTGATCTTGGCCGCCATCGAGGACGGCGCCGTCCCCGAGGCCCTGTCTTTGGCCGATCCGGTGGCCTCGTGCTGGCAGGTGAGCCACGACGTGTCGCTGGCCAAACCGCTGCAGCTCGCCGATGGTGACACGGCAACTGCCCTCGAGCTTCAATGGCAGTATCTGGAATGGGCGACCAAGTACGCCCGCACCGCGGACGTCGATTCTTCGTACGAGTCGGTGCTGGTCGAGTGGGAGGGGATTCTGACCGATCTCGAGGCCGACCCCGATCGGACCTCCGACCGGCTCGATTGGACGGCGAAGCGGCAGCTGCTTCAGAAGTACCGAGAGCGGGATGGCCTGGAGTGGAACGATCCGAAGATCAGGCTGCTCGACCTCCAGTACCACGACGTCGATCCGGCCCGGGGCCTGTATTCCAAGTTGGCCCAAGCGGGAAGACTGCGTCGGCTCTTCACGGATGAAGAGATCGAAGAAGCGGTGGCGGCGCCGCCTCCCCAAACGAGGGCATACTTCCGCGGCGAATGCGTGGGCCGATACGCCGACGCCCTGGTAGCCGCCAACTGGGATTCGCTGGTCTTCGACACCGGTGAAGACACGTTGAAGCGGGTGCCTATGATGGAGCCGCTGCGCGGGAGCCGTGATCGCGTCGAGGGCCTCCTGGACAATTGCTCCGATGCCGCCGCCCTCGTGCAAGCGCTTGGAGGTGACGATGGCCGAGCAAAGCCGGAAGCAGAGCAAACCTCGCAAGACCGAGAGTGACATCGACGAGATCGGTACGGCCACGTCGGCCGAAGCCGAAGAGCTGACCGAGCGCATCGACGATCTGCTCGAGGAGATCGACTCGGTCCTCGAGGAGAACGCCGAAGAGTTCGTGAAGAACTACGTCCAGAAGGGCGGCGAGTGAGCGAAGACCTGATCCTCCCGGCGGGCGTGCCGCTGGGGCCGGTCACTCCCGCCTCGAGCTTCTCCTCCCTTCTGAAGGCACATGGACTCGTGCCCCACTGGGACACGGCGGGGGCCGACGATGGCATCGAGGCCGCCGAAGGGACAACGGTGCTGGCGCTGCGCTATGCCGATGGGGTGGTGATGGTCGGCGACCGCCAGGCAACGGCCGGGAACTTGGTGGCTCACCGGCGGATCCAGAAGGTCTTCTCCGCCGACACGTTCTCCGCGGTGGCCATCTCCGGCACCGCCGGTATCGCCCTCGAGCTCATCAGGCTGTTCCAGACCGAGCTGGAGCACTACGAGAAGCTCGAAGGATCCCGCCTCAGCCTGGAAGGCAAGGCCAACCACCTGGCCACGATGGTGCGCGGCCAACTCCCCTTGGCGCTTCAGGGCCTGGTGGTGGTCCCGCTGTTCGGCGGTTTCGACGAAGAGGAGCAGACGGGGCGCCTCTACAGCTTCGACGTCGTCGGGGGGCGGTACGAGGAGAAGGATCATGCCGCGGCGGGATCGGGCGGCCTCGAGGCCCAATCCCACCTCCGCGCCAACTTCGAGTCGGATCTCGCCGAGGAGGACGCGTTGCAGCTGGGCGTAGCGGCGCTGGTGGCGGCTGCTGAAGAAGACACCGCCACCGGCGGGCCCGACCTGCGCCGGGGGATATTCCCCAACGTCGTCACGATCTCGGCCGGCGGCTACCAGGAGATCCCCGAGGATCAGGTACGAGAGATCTCGACGGCAGCCCTGGAGGCGGCTCCGTGAGCCTTCCCTTCTACGTCCCGCCCGAGCAGCTCATGAAGGACCGGGCCGAGTACGCCGTCAAAGGCATAGCCCGGGGCCGCTCGATAGTGGCGCTGGAGTACGTCGACGGCATTCTCCTGCTGGGGGAAAACACCAGCGGAGCCCTCTACAAGATCAGCGAGATCTACGATCGGGTCGCGTTCGCCGGGGTGGGGAAGTACAACGAGTTCGAAGCGCTGCGGGTGGCCGGCATCCGCCATGCCGACATCAAGGGCTACTCGTACGGCCGCAACGACGTGGCCGCCAAGAGCCTCGCCAACGCCTACTCGCAGACGCTGGGCCACATCTTCACCCAGGAGATCAAACCATACGAGGTGGAGATCCTGGTGGTCGAGGTCGCCGACGAGCCCGACGACAACCGGATCTTCCGCATCACCTACGACGGGACGCTGTTCGACGACCGCCGGTTCTCGGTGATCGGCGGTCAGACCGAGGTGCTCTCGGGTCCTCTCTCCGAGCAATACCGGGAGGGCTTGAGTTTGGCCGAGACGGTTGCGCTCGGCATCGGTGTGTTCGAGGAGGTGGAGGACCGAACCGTCCCGGCCCGGGATTGGGAGGCGGCCGCACTCGATCGGACCCTGGGCCGGCGCAAGTTCCGACGGCTGGAGACCGGGGAGATCGAGGCGGCCCGCGCCTAGAAGATTCTCATCGCCCCGCGAATCACCACGGCGGCCATCAACAACAGTACGAGGAGGACTGCCACTCGGGCCCCGATCGACCACCCCTCATCCTCGCCCTCTTCTTGGCCGGCCAGGGCGATATTGACCTCCGAGTCCAACAGGACGAGTTGGGCCTCCTCCGCCCGATCGGCGGGAACCCACACCTGGGTCACCGCCATCTGGCCCACCGTCATCGGGTAGGGGCCGAAGGCCTCACCGTGCAAGCGGGCCTCGATGCCTTCGGCTTCGAGGCGGGCCGCCAGGACCCGGGCGACCACCGGATCACCAACCGTGGCAACGCGTACGAAGGCGCCGTTCCCCTTGGACTCCATGAACCCATTCTGGCCCAATGTGACGCAGATCGGGCTGGCGCCGGTACCCTGGAGCGCCATGGAACGCCGCATCTTCGGCATCGAGAGCGAATATGGCGTCACGTGCACGCTGCGCGGCCAGCGGCGGCTCTCCCCGGACGAAGTGGCCCGCTACCTCTTCCGACGCGTGGTGAGTTGGGGCCGCTCTTCCAACGTGTTCCTCGAGAACGGCGCCCGTCTCTACCTCGACGTCGGTAGCCATCCCGAATACGCCACGCCGGAGTGCGACAGTCTGTACGACCTGATCGCCCACGACCGGGCCGGGGAGCGGATCCTCGAAGGCCTGGTGCAGTCGGCCGAGGAGCGACTGGAGGAGGAGGGCATCCGGGGCCAGATCTACCTGTTCAAGAACAACACCGACTCGGCCGGCAACTCGTACGGTTGCCACGAGAACTACCTGGTGGGCCGCCAAGGCAACTTCGGGCGCATCATCGACACGCTGATTCCGTTCTTCGTCACCCGCCAGATCTTCTCCGGGGCCGGCAAGCTCCTGTACACGGCCCGGGGAACGGTGTTCTGCCTGGCCCAGCGCGCCGAGCACATCTGGGAAGGCGTGTCGTCGGCCACCACCCGCAGCCGGCCGATCATCAACACCCGCGACGAGCCGCATGCCGACGCCGAGCGGTACCGCCGCCTCCACGTGATCGCCGGCGACTCGAACATGTCGGAGTACGCCACCTACGTCAAGGTGGGCACGACGGCCGCCCTCCTCCAGATGCTCGAGGATCAGGTGGTGTTCCGAGATCTGACCCTTGAGAATCCGATTCGGGCCATCCGGGAGATAAGCCACGACATCGGCTGCCGGCGCCGGGTGCGACTGGCCAACGGGCGCGAGCTCTCGGCCCTCGACATCCAGTGGGAGTACCTGGAGCGCACCTTGCGCTATGCCCGCAATCCCGGATTCCCCCCTCAGGTGCAGCGGGCGGTGGAGATGTGGGAGCACCTTCTCACCGGACTCGAGAAGGATCCCCTGTCCCTGCGCCGGGAGTGCGACTGGGTGGCCAAGTACCACCTGATCGAGGAGTACCGCGCTCGCGATGATCTCTCCCTGTCGCATCCTCGCCTCGCCCTCATGGACCTCGCCTACCACGACGTCAACCGCGAGCGCGGCCTCTATCACCTCCTCGAGCGCAAAGGCCTCGTCGATCGGGTGGTCACCGAAGCTGCGGTCGAGAAGGCCATGGTCGATCCTCCCCAAACCACCCGGGCCCGGCTTCGAGGCGACTTCATCCGGGCCGCCAAGAAGCGGAAGCGGGACTTCACCGTGGACTGGGTCCACCTCAAGCTCAACGACCAGGCGCAGCGGACCGTGCTGTGCAAGGACCCGTTCAAGGCCTCGGACGAGCGGGTGGAGCGGCTCATAGCCACTCTCTGAGGACTCCGGTCGGGGTCCTTCTCGCCGAGCNNACCGCATCTCGACCGGTGACGGCCGACGAGATTCGGATGACCGTGGCCGGCTACGACCAGGACAGCGACGAGGCGTTTCGCCGCATGTTCGAACGGGACAAGGAGTTGCTCCGCCAGCTGGGGATTCCCCTCGACTTGCGAGCAACCGACGCTTGGGAGGTGGAGTACGGATACGTGGTTCCGCCCGAGGACTACCGCCTGCGTGATCCAGGGCTGACCGACGAAGAACGGGCGGCATTGTGGCTGGCCGCTCAGGCGGTGCGGCTGGGAGGCCAGGCACCTGGACCGGGAGCCATCTTCAAGCTGGGGGGAGTGCCCCCGGCCGGGGCCGGCGAGCCGCTGGCCGCCGATCTCGGGGAATCGGTCGATGATCTCGCCACGAGCTTCGTGGCGGTCACCGAACGTCGCCATCTGAAGTTCCGCTACCGGGACAAGGAACGGTTGTTGCGGCCCTACGGCTTGGTGCATCGGCGGGGACACTGGTATCTGGCCGGAGCGGAGGAGGGTTCCTCTGAGGTGAGGGCCTACCGCCTCGATCGGGCCGAGGCTCTCGAGCTGGGGGGCGCGCTGGGGGCGTTCGAGCGTCCCCGGGACTTCTCGGCTGCCTCCGCCGTCCCTTCCGCGCCGTGGGAAGCCGGTGCGGACGACGTGGAGGCCACCGTTCATTTTGACCCGGAGATAGCGTGGTGGGCGGAGCGACAGCTGACGAGCGCTCCCGCGACCCGCCTGGAGGATGGAGGCCTCGAGGTCCGCATGCGGGTTGCCAACCCCGACGCCTTCGTGGGCTGGTTGCTCGGTTTCGAAGACCGGGCGGAGGTGGTGGGGCCCCCCGACCTGCGGGATCTGCTGATCGCCCGGGTGAGGGGAGGGCAATGACCAGCCCCAAGACCGCCCGCCGGCTGACCCGAATCCTGTCGATGCTTCCCTGGGTCATCGCTCATCCCGGAGCGACGGTCGAAGAGGTGTGTACCCGCTTCGACTACACGAAGAGGGAGTTGGCCGAGGAGCTCAACCTCGTCTTCGTGTGCGGCCTCCCCGGCTACGGACCGGGCGATCTGATGGACGCCTACATAGACGAAGACGAAGTGGTGGTGGACACGGCCGACTACTTCTCCGCCTCGCCCCGGCTGGCGCCCGCCGAGGTTCTCACGTTGCTGGCTTCGGGAATGGCACTGCTCTCTTCGGGAATGACATCCGAAGCCCTGACCAGCGGTGTGGACAAGCTCCAGCGAGCGCTGATGCCCGAGGGGGAGGAGTCGCTGTCGGTGGAGCTGGCGGCCGAGCCGGGCCTGGTCCCCGAGCTGCGCCGGGCGGCCGCCCAGGGCCGGGTGGTCCGCCTCACCTACACCGGCTTGGCCAGTGGGGAGACGACCGAGCGGGACGTCGAGCCCTGGTCGGTGTTCTCGACCCTCGGCAACTGGTACCTGTCGGCCCACTGCCGCCTGGCCGGCGAAGAGCGCCTGTTCCGGATAGACCGCATCCGCTCCGTGGAACCGACCACACACGAATTCGTCCCCCCGGAGACGCCACCCCCGCCGATCGTCCGCTACTCCCCGGGCGAGGAGGACGTGCACGCCACGATACGTTTGGGCCCGGCGGCCGCCTGGGTGGCCGAGTACTACCCGGTGGAAGTGGTGGCGGAGGACGAGTCCACGGTCGTCCGCTTCAGTGCCTCAGAACCGGCTGTGGCGGCTCGCCTGCTGCTGCGCCTGGGATCCGACGCCGAGCTCCTGGAAGGCCGGGAAGTGGCGGAGACCCTTGCCGACATGCGGGCCAGGATCCTGGAGCGCTACCGGGCTAGTCCATCCTGACTACGGGGAGAAATAGTCATGGAGCCGACCACATAGCCGTTCAGTGGAATCCGGCAACGACCGAAAAGACCATAACGAACACAAGGCGGAGTGACGCTCCAGATGACAACCATCAGAACAACTTGCAGCACCTGCGGCGACATCGAGCTCACCCACCAGGACCTCTGCCTGGAGTTGTCGCCGGAGTGGACCACTGGGACCTACAGCTTCCTGTGCCCCTTCTGTGACAAGGTGGAGCGCCGCCCCGCCAGCCGGCGAGTCGTGACGATCCTGCTGGCCGCCGGTGTTGCGTACGAGGTCGTCCCGGCCGTCGCCCCCATCACTGAGGAAGAGATCCAGTCTTTCGTGTCCCTGCTGGACTCAGAGGACTGGATCAAGGAGCTTTCCGCCTCCTAGCGGCCCCGCCGGTCCTCCTCGTCCCGGCCTACCATGCCCGGGGTAGGCCATGTTCAGCATCAGCCCCTCCGAACTCCTGACGATTGCCGTCATTGCCCTGATCATCTTCGGTCCAAAGCGCCTGCCCGATCTGGCCCGCAAGGCCGGGCGGCTGGCCAGCTACATACGCCGGGCCGCCGAGGAGTTCCGGCGGGAGATACGGGAGGAGTTGGAGGAGTCGGCGGCTCCATTTCGCGAGGCGGCCAGCGACCTGGCGGCGGCCGGCAAGACCCTGCAGGAAACCGTCGACGGTGAGCTGCGCTGGGTCGACAAGGCCGTATCCGAGGCCGCCGGGGCCGCCTCCGCCGGCGAGTCGGATGCGGTGGACGACCAACCGTCCCAACCCGGCCGGCACGACCAGCACGACCAACCCGGCCAACCCGAGGAGTCGGCGTGACCAAGGCCGAGAACATGCCCATCCTCGGTCACCTCGAGGAACTGCGGAACCGGATCATCAAAGCGGCGGCGGCGGTGATCGTGGGATCGATCGTCGCCTTCGTCTTCCGCGAGCAGCTGTTCGACATCCTGGTGAAGCCGTGGAACGATCTGGCCACCGAACGCGACCTGGCCTTCTTCAGGCCCGGGGAGGCGTTTTCGCTGTTCATGCGCTTATCGCTGTTCGGCGGCTTCGTTCTGGCCTCGCCGGTCGTGATTTGGCAGACCTGGGCGTTCATCAGTCCGGCGCTCAACGAGCGAGAACGTCGGTTCCTCATTCCGGGAGTCTTGATCCTCGGTGGGCTGTTCATCGCCGGTATCCTCACCGGGTACTGGGCACTTCAGCGCGGCCTGTCGTTCCTGATCGATTTCGGCGGCGACAGTCTCGTCCCCACCATCGGTGGCTCCTTCTACCTGTCGTTCGCGATGCGGTTCATTCTCGTCTTCGGCATCGCGTTCGAGTTTCCGGTGTTCCTGTTCGCCGCAGCCGCGGTCGGGGCGATCAACCGCAAGCAGCTAGCGGCCGGACGCCGCTGGGCGGTCCTGATCATCGTCGTGGTGGGAGCCGCCATCACTCCCAGTGGTGATCCGCTCACCCTGCTCCTGCTTTCGGTACCGCTCTATCTCCTCTACGAGGGGACCCTCCTGCTGATCAGGTTCGTGTTGCGCAAATGACCGCTGCCGGCGACTACCTGGCCGGGCTTCCGTTCACCCCCGATCGCTTTCAAACCGAGGCGGTGGCCGCCCTCGACGGCGGAGAGTCGGTGGTCGTCACCGCCCCGACGGGGGCCGGCAAGACCGTGGTGGCCGAGGCGGCCATCAGGGCGGCACGGGCCTCGGGCCGGCGGGCCTTCTACACGACTCCCATCAAGGCACTGTCCAACCAGAAGTTCAACGAGTTGCGGGCCGAGTACGGCCGGGCCGAAGTGGGCCTGCTGACCGGGGACAACTCGATTAACGGACGGGCCCCGGTCGTGGTGATGACGACCGAGGTACTCCGCAACATGATCTACGCCGACAGCCCGGACCTGGAGGACGTGGCCGTCGCCATCTTGGACGAAGTCCACTATCTCCAGGACCCTTTCCGGGGGGCGGTGTGGGAGGAGGTGATCATCCATCTGGATCGGTCGATTCGCCTGGTGTGCCTGTCGGCCACGATCTCCAATCCCGGAGAGTTCACAGAATGGGTGGCCGGCCGGCGCGGCCCGACCCGGCTCATCGTCGAGGACACCAGACCGGTGCCGTTGGAGAGCTGGTACCTGGTGCGGGACTCCTACCAGGAGAACGGCCTCGTCTTCGAGCCCGTGTTTGCCGGAGGGCAGGCCAATCCGAGCCTCGTCAAACTTCTTCGACCGAGCCGGAATCGACGGCGTCGTTTCATCACGCCGCGCCGCTCCGAAGTGGTACGGCTCCTCGACGACTTCGAACGCCTCCCGGCGATCTACTTCGTGTTCTCGAGGAAGGGCTGCGAAGCGGCGGCCGATCGGGTGGCCGGTGAGCTCCGACTGACCAGCACCGGCGAGGCCCGGGAGATCGCCGCCTTTGCCGAGGAGCGAACGTCTCATCTGAGCGACGACGATCGGACGGCCCTCGACTACCGGTACTGGCTGCGGAGGCTGGAAACGGGCATCGCCGCTCATCACGCCGGCGTGGTGCCGGCGTTCAAAGAGACGGTCGAGGAGCTGTTCGGGCGGGGCCTCATCAAGGTCGTCTTCGCCACCGAGACCCTGGCCCTCGGCATCAACATGCCGGCCCGGACGGTGGTACTGGAGAGCCTCAGCAAATACACCGGCGAGGGGCACGAACTCCTCCAGCCGGGAGACTTCACCCAGTTGACCGGCCGGGCCGGCCGAAGGGGTATCGACGCCAGGGGCACGGCCGTCGTCCTGCACTCCGCCTTTGTGCCGTTCCAAAAGGTGGCGGCAATTGCTGCGGCCGGCAGCCACCCTCTCGAGTCGAGCTTTCGGCCCACCTACAACATGGCGGTCAACCTGGTCGCCAACTACCCGCAAGAGCGAGCCGAAGAGCTCCTCGAGGCGTCGTTCGGCCAGTTCCGCACTCAGCGGGCCCGTGACCGTCTGGAGGCCCAGATTCGCGACGCTGAAGCCCAGCTCGAGGATGGGCGAGAACGGGCCGCCTGTGAGCGCGGCGACATCTGGGCGTTTGCCGCGACCGGCCCCGGGTCCCGGCCTCACCACTCGGTCATGCGGGCCTTCGCCCGCGAATTGGGAGCGGGGGATGTCGTCGAGTTGACCCGAGACGGCAAGGCGGAGCGGCATGTCGTTCTGGCCAGGGGGACCGGATCGAATCCTCGCCTCCTTCTCCTGTCGGATCGAGGTCGGCTCCAGAGGGTACGGCCCGACGAGCTACCCCCGCAGACGGTCCGAGTGGGCACCATGAGCCTGCCTGAACCGTTCCGGCCCCGCCAACCGGGCTACCAGCGAGAAGCGGCATCGGATCTGCGTGCCTGGGACCCGGGCACCGAGTCTCCTGTGGCGGCATATGGACCACCCGGTGCCTCCCATCCGGTGGCTGCCTGCCCACGGCTCGCCGAGCACCTGCAGTGGGTGGAGCGAGCGAGAAGAGCCGAAAGCGAGCTGAGACGCTTGCGGCGGCGCAACAGGCGGCTGGGAGGCGGGCTGGTGCGGGCCCTGGGCAACGTGCTCGCCCTGCTGGGTCGGTGGGGATATGTGTCGGGCTGGTCGTTGAGCGCCAAGGGAGAGCGTCTTCGGTTCATTTACGGCGACTTGGACCTTCGGGTCGTCGAGTCGGTGAGCGAGGGTCTCTTCGATGGCCTCGCTCCCGCCGAGACGGCTGCCTTGGCATCGGCGTTCGTGTATGAGCCGCGCGCCGAAGAAGTCCTCGGCGAGTGGCCGACCGCCCTGCTCGCCGACCGGGCCAAGGCCCTCGACGATCTCGATCACCGGTTGGCGGCCGATGAGGAGGAGTTCGGGGTGGCTCCGGCCCGGGCCCCGCACGCCGGTTTTGCTGACACGATCTACGCCTGGGCAACTGGTATCGAACTGGAAGAGCTCCTCGGGGACGGTATGGCAGCCGGCGACCTGGTGAGAAACTGCCGGCAGGTCCTCGACCTGCTCCGTCAGCTCACCGATGCGTTTCCGGAGCTCTCCGCACGCACCCGGGCGGCGGCTGCTTTGGTGGATCGTGGCGTGGTGGCCGCCGGCGGTGTCGAATGAGCTGGTGGGTCATCGCCAATCCGGCCGCCGGCAGGCGCAGCGACGCAGTGTCCGTGGTGCGCCGCGCCCTCGCCGAGCGTGGCATCGAGGCAGAGATATGGGCTTCCCAGAGCGAGGAGCACGTCGGTGAGTTGGTGGAGGAGGGGGCCGAGGCGGGGTATCGGCATTTCGTGGCGGTGGGCGGTGACGGCACCATGAACACGGTGGCCGATCGCCTGTTGCGACGAAGCTGGGAGGAGCCGCCACTGCTCGGCATTCTTCCCGCCGGCTCGGGGTGCGATTTCATACGAACGTTCGGGATATCGCAGCGTCTCGAGGAGGCGGCCGATCATCTCCTCGGGGGCGACGAATACCTGGTCGACGTTGGACATCTCGAAGGCCCTTGGGGCAACCGCTACTTCCTCAACGCTGCCGGGGCCGGCCTGGGGGCGGCCGTCGTGCAGGCGGCGGCTCGCCTGCCTTCGGGACTGGGTCGGCTGCGCTACAAGATCGCCATCTGGCCGACATTGGCACGCTTCAAGCAGGCCGAGGTCGCCGTGCGGGTCGATGACAAGACCTATCAGGGGCCGGCGATTCTCGTTGTGTTCGCCAACGCCCAGTTCTTTGGCGGAGGCATGAACGTCGCCCCCCGGGCGACTCTCGTCGATGGGGTCCTGGATGTCCAGGTGTTCATCGGGCCCAAGCGTCTCGCCTTCGTGCTCCAACCGCGACTCACCAGGGGGACGCACCTCGCTCATCCGGCCGGTACGTCGTTTGGTCGGAGCCCATTTCGAGCTCACCGCCGATCGGCCCTGGGCCGTCGAGACCGACGGCGAGTACGTTGGCGAAGGCCCTTTGCAGGGACGGGTACTGCCCGCTGCACTTCGCATCAAGATATGACGATCACGCGCCGACCGAGCAGATATATACTCCCGCCCGCTCAGGAGGTTTCATGGCCGCCAAGAAGACCGACCAGGTCACTCCCGTCCCAGAAGCCGCAGAACCCGAAGGCGTCCAGGCAGACGAATGGGCCGACCAGGAGGCGAACGAGGAGCAGCTGCTCGAGATCGAGGACGTCGAGCTCGATGAGGGGGTGGATGAAGTCGAAGAGGGGGCAACCGACGAAGACATGGAAGACAGCGAGGCCCTCGACGAGCTCGAAGCCGAAGAGCTGGAGATGCTCACGGAGGACGAGGCATCCGAGGTGATTCGCGTCGACGAGGTGGCCGAGATGCGGGCCATTCGGCGCGAGGAGATGGAGCTCGACGTCGATGCCGAGGAGCCCAAGACCGACGAGTTCGTCTGTCGGTCGTGCTTCCTGCTGAAACGGACCAGCCAGCTGGCCGACAAGCGCAAGATGCTCTGCACCGATTGCGCCGCCTGACAACTCGCCCGTAGCCTGGGCGGACTGATGAGGATCACCGCCCGACCGGCCGGCCACGACGATCTGGCCATTCTCATCGATTTGTACCGCGGTCTCGAGGCCGAGCAGGTCGAGCTCAAGGACATGTGGAGCCTGGCCGACGCCCTGCCCGAGCCCGCCGAA
>JABAOH010137455.1_pt1 | contig 14053 bp, 10 predicted proteins | sample 7062181 | NCBI WGS metagenome assembly JABAOH01 (sample SAMN14538630, study PRJNA623070) | marine sediment metagenome | biome: marine biome [ENVO:00000428]; feature: marine pelagic biome [ENVO:01000023]; material: deep marine sediment [ENVO:00002113]; isolation source: pool of 5 deep marine... | reverse complement strand
GCGCACTCCGCTCCGCCGGCGGTGTTCGATACACCATCTCAGTCCGCCCCGGCGCCGCGGGCGTCCTGCCCTTCCTCAAGCTTTTCAAAGTGCTTCAGGATGCTCGATTTCCGGGCAATCCAACGACCGCCCAATTTGAACGCCGGCAACTGGCCAGTTTCGAGGAGGTGATACGTCCGCCGCATCGGATCCCCTGTGAATTCGGAGATGGCCGCGACGCCCGACAACACATCGTCGGCAAGCTTCATGATATTTCCCTTCCAAAAGGCATGCCGGCCGGCTCCGAAGTCGGAATTTCGACTTCGGGGACGATCCGTTTTGAGACTGCGGCAACATTGATCGGCACCGCGGCCAGCTGCGACGCGAAGCCACCGGCGGCGGCGAAACATCACATTCGGTGACTCTGGCAAACGGCGTTCGCGCAATGGAAACGCCCGGGCGGGTGATCCATCCGGGCGCATCTTCTCCGATTAGCGGGAGAGCATGAGTCCTATGTACACTGCCGTCAAGCCCCGTGCGCGGCTGGCAACGGCAGGTCGCTTAGCGGAAATGTCTGGACGAACGGTGATCCGCCCGGGCGCATTTGTACCCTAGTGTAGCCCGTGGTCGGGACTTCTGGAAACTCCGTAACCCGTGCCGCTTCGCCCACATGCAACGGCGATTCGAATTTCGCCAGTGAGTCGCCAGCGCCGGCAGCGTTTTTGTTGCATCCTTGTCGCACGGAGTCGCCGCGCCCGATTGGAAATCGTTGGATATCAACGCAAAGGCATTGCAACAAAATGCAACATGAAACCGTCCAAATGCCGTCTTTCACACAAAGAGAAAGCCCGTTATGCCATTGACATAACGGGCCTTTTTGTTGGTAGCGGAGGAGGGACTCGAACCCCCGACACGCGGATTATGATTCCGCTGCTCTAACCAGCTGAGCTACTCCGCCGCGGAAGCCGGGACGCTATACGGCCTGATCCTTGCTCCTGTCAAGTGCGCGCCCGGCCGTGTCGCGACCGTTCGGCCGCCGGATCAACCGGTGCGGTCCCGGGTCACCCGCTGCGCCAGCACCGCCGCCTCGACGCGGTTGCGCACCTGCAGCTTCTCGAGGATGTTGGTCACGTAGTGCTTTACGGTCTTCTCCGCAAGCTCGAGGCTGCGGGCGATTTCCTTGTTGCTGCGGCCGGTCGCCAGCAGCTCGAGGATTTGCCGCTCGCGCACCGTCAGCTCGTCGAGTGGCCCGTCCTCGCTCGAGGCGTCGCTGCCCTCGTCCCGGAAGTCCGCCAGCAGGCTCGCGGCGAGATTGGGCGTCACATAGGATTCGCCGGCATGCACCGCGCGCACGATATTGACCAGTTCGCGCGCCGTCACGCCTTTCAGGATATAGCCGCGCGCGCCGGCCTTGAGCGATCGCAGCACGTCCTCCTCATGTTCCGAGACGGTCAGCATGATAATGCGGATCACCGGGTAGGCAGCGGCGACGGCGCGCGCCGCGGCGACCCCGCCGCCGGGCATGCTGACGTCGAGCAGCAGCACGTCGGGCAGCAGATCGCGGGCCAGGCGCAGCGTCTCCTCGGCCGAGGCCCCCTCACCTACCACCTGGAGATCGGGATAGCTGGACAGGGTGGTGGCGACGCCCTCGCGGAACAGCGGGTGGTCGTCGACGACGACGATGCGGATCTTCTCAGTTGACATAGTCGTGCTCGGCCGGCTGCTCCGGCAACTCCGCGTGAATGCGCGTGCCGCGCCCGGGCGCAGCGTCGATCTCGAACGTCCCGCCCATGCTCTCGACCCGCTGGCGCATGCCCTCAAGTCCAAGATGGCCGTTCTGGATCAGCGGGTTGGCGGGATCGAAGCCGGGGCCGTCATCTACCACATCGACGATCAGCCGGCCAAGCGCGTGGCCGACCTGGACCCGCTGGTCCTTGCCGCCAGCGTGCCGGTAGGCATTGTTCAGCGCCTCCTGCACGACCCGATAGATCGTGATCTTGACGGGCAGGCTCGCATCGTCGGGCAGGCCGGCGACCTCGAGGGCGACCTTGGTGTTGGACCGCAGCTCGTGACCGCGAATGACGCGGGCGAGCGTCTCGTGCAGGGTCAGTTCGTCGAGCTCCGGCAGGATCAGCCCCGTCGAGAGCTTGCGGATCTCGGAAAGGGCATCGTGCACGGAGCTCTGGATCGTGATCAGATCTTCGTTCGCCTGGCGCAGGGTGCGCTTGTCGCAGTCGCAGCCCGAGGTGTGCTCCATCACCGCGTCCAGGCGCAGCACCGCCAGCCCCAGCGCCTGCGCCGGACCGTCGTGCAGCTCGGCGCTGATCCGTCGCAGGACATATTCGTTGCGGGCCGTCGTGCCGCTGGCGGCGCGGCGGACCCGTTCGCTGAGCCGCCGGTTCTGCGCCAGGAGGTCCGTCAGCTGCCGGACCTTCTCGCTCAGCTCGCGCTGCTGGCGGACGATGGTGTCGCTGCCGCGACGTACGATGCCGGCGAGGACGATATAGACGATGAGCGCCGCCGCGCCGAGGGTTATCCAGCCGTACAAACGCGTCCTCAGGATCCGGGCGTCGAGATGCGCGACGGTCTGGTAGAATTCCGCGACCGCAATGATCTCGTCGCTGTCCTCACGCCAGATCGGGCTGTAGGTCTCCAGAAGGCGGTCGCCGTACTGCTGCTCGCCGGCATGTTCGTCGTCGCCGAGGCTGGAGACCTCCGTCGCCACCGTGCCGTTCCAGGCGCGCTGGGCGTTCCCGCCCATGTCGAAGACCTTGCCGATGACGTCCCTGTTGTTGCTGTAGACGACACGCCCCTCCCTATTCCAGATCTTGAACGACAGGACGTAGCGGCCGAGCGGCGTCTCCTTGATCAGCGCATCCAGCCGGGCGACATTGTCCTCAGCGATCTCGTCGCCCTCGGCGAGATCCTGCACCAGGGGCGCGACGAAGCTGTTCATGTAGAGGGCGGTGGTCGTTGACGTCTCGTTGATGACGCCGGCCTCGATCTCGTGGCCGATCCACCAGCCGATGCCGATCGTGCAGCAGATGAGGATCACGAAGCTCGCCAGCATGTATTGCTGGGCCAGACTGAGCTGCCGATGAAATTTCCCCGGCAGGAGAGTCATTGCATTTAATCCCAAATCGTTAATGCGCAAGAGTACCGACGGCGGAGCGTGCATGACAAGTCCGACCAAGGTCCGATGCGAATCGCACTTTCGGCCCCCGCCCAGGGTCGGGTTCCAATGGGACTTCAAACATCGACCACTTCCGTCTTCCGCCCATTACGCTGCCGCCCTGTAACGGGGCATGATCCAGCCCGGCTTTGCTTGAAGCCAAGTCGGCAGTCCCGGGATTTCAGAGCCGGGTTATGCCGGGAACGTGCAATAGAGAGGGTAAAACCATGACGAACAGGACGACAGATTTACTCAAGGCGGTGATTGCAGCGCTGGCACTCGGTGTCTTTGCGATCGCGGTTGCGGCGCCGGTGACCCTGGACGCCGGTATGCTCGTCGAGAAGTCCGCGTACGCCAAGAACGGCGCCGACGACGCTCCGGATGCCGCCGACGATGACGGCACGCCGGATCAGGGCGGCGGCAACGACGACGACGCTGCGGATGCCGGCGACGATGACGGCACGCCCGACCAGGGGCCCGGCGACAACTGAGCGACTGGACGATCGGGCGCGATCTCACCCAAACCCCAGTCGCGCCCGACCGGCCGCCGAGCGAACGCGGATTCGGGATTGCCCACCCCGCATCGATATGTCCGGGCCAACGCCGTCCACCCGCGTTGGCCCGGCCTGGGATTCGGGTCAGATCTCCCCCTGACCGGGAGCGCAGTGCCGGTGCGGTGTGTCAGGGTCGTCCTGGGACAGGGCGATGTGGGTACGGCATAGCTTAAACCGCCCGCGAACGCTCGGCGGCGCTCCCGCCATCTCGGCAAGATGCACAGCGGCGGCTTCCGGATTTTCCCGTCGAATGGAGACGCCCGCCCGGCCCGCCGGGCAGGGTCTCAGGCCGCCGCCGCGGCGTCTTCGCGCAGGATCCAGCCGCCGCCCAGCACGCGGGTGCCGTCGTAGAACACGCAGGCCTGGCCGGGCGAGACGCCGTATTCGGGCGCATCGAGAACCACCTCCGCCTTGCCGCTTTCGCCGGACCGCACCGTCGCGGCGACCGGGGCCATCGTCGAGCGCAGCTTGACCCGGACCCCCGCCCCGTCGCGCGGCAGCTTGCCGTCGCCCAGCCAGTTGACCTCGCCGAGAGTGATACGGCTGCGGGCCAGCGCCGCGCGCGGGCCGACGACGACACGGTGCGCGGCAGGCTCCAGCCGCACCACGTAGAGCGGCTCGGTCGATTCGCTGCGTCCGCCGATGCCAAGGCCACGCCGTTGCCCAATCGTGTAGTTGACGATGCCGTCGTGGCGCGCCAGAACGCGTCCATTGAGGTCGACGATCTCGCCCGGCTCGCATGCGCCGGGGCGCAGCTTCTCGACGATCCGCGCATAGCCGCCGTCCGGCACGAAGCAGATGTCCTGGCTGTCGGGCTTGGCGGCCACCGGCAGGGCGAACCGTTCGGCCAGCGCCCGGGTTTCCGCCTTGTCGAGCCCGCCGAGCGGGAAGCGCAGAAAGGCGAGCTGCGCGGCGGTCGTGGCGAACAGGAAGTAGCTCTGGTCCTTGTCCGGGTCGCGGGCGCGATGCATCTCCGGCCCGGCCGGACCGTCGACGCGCCGCACATAGTGCCCGGTGGCGAGCGCCGCCGCGCCGAGGTCGCGCGCCGTGGCCAGCAGGTCGCGGAACTTGACGGTCTGGTTGCAGCGCACGCAGGGGATCGGCGTCTCGCCGCGCAGGTAGGAGTCGGCGAAGTCCTCGATCACGTCGTCGCGGAAGCGGTTTTCGTAATCCAGGACGTAGTGGGGAATGCCGATCCGGTCGGCGACCCTGCGCGCGTCGTAGATGTCCTGGCCGGCGCAGCAGGCGCCCTTGCGGCCGACCGCCGCGCCGTGGTCGTAGAGCTGCAGCGTGACGCCGACGACGTCGTAGCCGGCCTCCGCCAGCAGCGCCGCGGTGACCGAGGAATCGACGCCGCCCGACATGGCGACGACGATGCGCGCGCCGGGCGCGATATCGGAGACCGGTTCGATCATGGGCCCGATATATAGGCCCACGCGGCCGCAACACAATGCCCGTGGTCCCCGGCCGGATACCCATTTTTGGCTAAGCCACGCCGAAAAGAAGCAATTTGGACTGGAATTCATTTGCAATCGCCACTGGCGGGTGTGAAGGTTGAATATCACGGATATCACACGTCTCATCTCTCACCGGTAACAGGGGGCTACCGATGCGATATCTCGTCAGTCCGAGCCTGATACTTCCCGTCGTCGTGGCGCTGTCATTGTTCACAGCGACGGGCGCGCCGGCCCAGCAATCGGGTTGCCTTGCGTGCCACCAGGGCATCGAGAAGTTCAGCGACGGCCCGATGATGGACACCATCGAGGCGATGGGCGCCGATGTTGGGGATCCGGCCGGTTGCGTCGTCTGCCATGGCGGCAACCCCGCCGCGACGACCACGGAGGCGGCACACAGCGGTAGCCCCCGGGACCTGCGGGCGGCCGGTGGCCCGCAGCGGTTCTACCCCGATCCGGGCAGCGTCTGGATCGCCAAGAACACCTGCGGGCAGTGTCATGACGGCTACGCCGAGCGGCTGCAGAAATCCCTGATGAATACGGAGGCCGGCAAGTTGCAGGGCAATTTCTGGTCGTGGGGGTTGCAGGACGACTACAAGTCGGTGTGGGGCAACTACAACATCACCGACGATGACGGCCAGACGCCGGCGATCGGCACCGACGCCTACAAGGCCTACATGACCGCGATGGCGGCGGCCCATCCGGACCAGTTCCCCACAGAGATGAAACAACCGCCCGAGGTCGACGTGAACCTGATCCCGGACCACCCGAACATGGCCGGCATCACCTATTCGCGCCAGCAGTGCCAGCGCTGCCATGTCGGCGTGACCGGGCGCGAGAAGCGCGGCGACTACCGCGGCACCGGCTGCTCGTCCTGTCACGTGCCGTACTCCAACGAGGGCAAGTACGAGGGCGGCGACCCGACGATCGACAAGGAGCTGCCGGGCAAGCTGCTGGTCCACCGCATGCAGGCGACGCGCAAGTCGCAAGTCACCGTGGGCGACGTCAGCTACAGCGGCATCCCGACGGAGAGCTGCAACTCCTGCCACAACCGCGGCAAGCGGATCGGCGTCAGCTACCAGGGCATCATGGAGTTCCCCTACGGCAGTCCCTACGACGCGAGCGGCGGCAAGCAGCCGGCGCTGCACACCAAGAACTACCTGTTCATCAAGGACGACCTGCACCATTCGCAGGAAAGCCGGCCGGGCAACCCGGAAGGCGGCATGCTGTGCCAGGACTGCCATACCTCGATCGACATGCACGGCGATGGCAACCTGCCCGGCACGACGCTGGCGCAGGTCGAGATCGAGTGCGCCGACTGCCACGGCTCGGTCGCCCAGTACCCGTGGGAGCTGCCGCTCGGCTACGGCGAGGAGTTCCAGCAGGCCATCGCCCAAACGCCGCGCGGCTTGGCGCAAGACGTCCCGGACTACATGGCGTTCGCCACGCAGTATGAGGCCGAGGACGGCTATTTGCTGACCGCCCGCGGAAACCCCTTCGGCAACGTGGTCAAGAGGGGCAACAAGGTGATCCTGCATTCGGCCGCCGGTCTCGAATTCGAGGTCCCTGTGCTCAAACAGCTGGCTGCCGACAATGCCTGGAAGAATATCAACAGCCGTGTCGCCATGGGCAGCATCGCCCAGCACATGGACTCGATGGAGTGCTATGCCTGCCATGCCGACTGGGCGCCGCAATGCTACGGCTGCCACATCACCGTCGACTACTCCGAGGGCAAGACCGACGTCGACTGGATGCTCAACGCCAACTCGCGCGGCGAAGACGGCCTGACGGCAGACAACGCGCTCGGCACCAACGGGCTCACCGGCCCGGGCAAGGTGTCGGAGACCCGCTCCTACCTGCGCTGGGAGACGCCGATCCTCGGCATCAACGGCGAGGGCCGCGTCAGCCCGCTGATGCCGGGCTGCCAGGTCATCACCACGGTCATCGACAAGGACGGCAAGACCGTGGTCCATAACGAGATCTGGATGACGCCGGAGGGCAAGGGCCTCGACCATGCCGCGGTGCAGCCGCACACGGCCGGCCGCCAGGCCCGCACCTGCGAGAGCTGCCACGACAACCCGAAGACGCTGGGCTACGGCATCGAGGACGGGCGGTTCCTCAACGGCTACGACAAGGGTTTCGTGGTTGATCTCGAGACCGCCCAGGGACAGACCATCCCGCGCCAGACCCAGGTGCAGTCGCCGGCGATCCCGAGCCTCGACCACGATTTGTCGCAGATCGTCACCCGCGACGGCAAGCAGCTCGTCAGCATCGGCTCGCACTGGCCGCTGACCGGCCCGCTGCCGCAGCAGATGCGCGAGAAGATGGAGCGCACGGGGCTGTGCATGGGCTGCCACCAGAACATGGCGGACCCGGCATTCTGGGCCAAGGTCAATTCGCCGGGCTGGGTCACCAACGAGCAGCACCGGGATGTCATGAACCGTGCCGTCCAGGCCCTGTCCAAGCAATAGTGCAATGGAGGATCGAACGATGATGACGACACGACTTGCGGGCGGCATCGGGGCGGCGCTGGCCGCCGCCCTCCTCCTCGCCTCCGCCGCCACGGCCACCGACATCTCGGCCTATACGGTCGGCGAATTGCTCGGCCCGTGTATCGTCGGCGACAACGACTCGCGCGAGGGCGCAACCTCGGAGATGGAGTGCGAGCAATACATCAAGGGCTACACGGACGCCTACATACAGAGCGGGGCGGCCAAGGCGGACAAGGTCTGCCTGCCGGACCAGAACCGCGACGACGAGGTGCGCTGGGCGTTCATGAAATGGGCGCATGAGCATTTCAGCGACCGCAACAAGATCAAGGCCGCCGAGGGTGTGCGCAGCACCCTGAAGGCCAATTTCATGTGCCGATAACGCTTCGGCGACCCTGCAGGCATGGCAACGGCGGGAATCAGCCCGCCGTTTTCCTGTTTGCTCGGCACCGGCGCTGGCGGGCCGGCGCGCCGATTGACGCCGCCCGCCGTAAGATCATTTTTCGAGAAAAGGGGTTGCGAACCGGCCGCGGACCGCTAATTATCGCTTGCGAAATGTAAAGACTCAATTCCCACACTGTCAGAGGTGTTTTTATGCACCTCGGCGCCGGCTGGGCGGGCCGGAGAATTGGAAAAGAGCATACGGTGCGGAACGCTGCGGCGGGCGCACCCGAAGGCGGCGACAAGAGATGCCTGACGATACGAGGACCTATCAGACCCCGGCTCCGGTGCTGGAACATGCGGTGGTGCGGTTCGCCGGCGATTCCGGCGATGGCATGCAGCTGACCGGCACCCAGTTTACGCATGCAACGGCGCTGTTCGGCAACGACCTGGCCACCTTCCCGGACTTCCCGGCGGAGATTCGGGCGCCGGTCGGCACCACCTATGGCGTCTCGGCGTTCCAGATCCATTTCGGCTCACGCGAGGTCCGGACCGTCGGCGATCAGATCGACGTGCTGATCGCGATGAACCCGGCCGCGCTGAAGGTCAATGTCGGCGAGGTCCGCCCCGGCGGGGTGCTGATCGTCGACGAGGGGAGCTTCACGGACAAGAACCTGTCGAAGGCCCATTATCCGTCGAACCCGCTGGAGGACGGCAGCCTGGATGCCTGGCGCATCTGGCGCATCGACATGTCGGGACAGACGATCGAGGCGACCAGGCCGTTCGGCCTCGGCCGCAAGGAGGCGCTGCGCTGCAAGAACATGTGGGCGCTCGGCCTGGCCTTCTGGATGTTCGACCGCGATCGCGCGCCGACGGTCGAATGGCTGCGGAACAAGTTCAAGTCCCGGCCCGAGATCGCCGAGTCCAACATCGCGGCGCTGAATGCCGGACACGCCTATGCGGAAACCGCGGAGGTGCCGAGCGAACTGCACGCCTGGACGGTGCCGGCCGCCAATTTCACGACGGGCCTGTACCGCAACGTCACGGGGACCGAGGCAACGGCCTGGGGCCTGCTCGCCGGCGCGCAGCTCGCCGGTCTCGGCCTGACCTTCTGCTCCTATCCGATCACTCCGGCCTCGCAGCTGCTGCACACGCTTGCCGCCCTCAAGCGATTCGGAGTCGTCACCTTCCAGGCGGAGGACGAGATCGCCGCCGCCAGCGCCGCCATCGGCGCGTCGTTCGCAGGTTCGCTGGGGGTCACCTCGTCGTCCGGCCCGGGCATCGCGCTCAAGACCGAGGCGATCGGCCTGGCCGTCGGCGCCGAGCTGCCGCTGGTGGTGGTCAACGTCCAGCGCGGCGGCCCCTCGACCGGCCTGCCGACCAAGACCGAGCAGTCGGACCTGTTCCAGGCGGTGTTCGGCCGCAACGCCGATTCGCCGCTGGCGGTGATCGCGGCCAGGTCGTCGGCTGATTGTTTCGCTACCGCCATCGAGGCCGTGCGCATCGCGACCAAATTCATGACGCCGGTGATCCTGCTGAGCGACGGATACCTGGCCAACGCGTCCGAGCCATGGCTGATCCCCGACATCGGCGACTACGCACCGTTTCCTGTGCGCTTCCATGACCGGGTCGAGGGTTTTCAGCCGTTCCTGCGCGACGGCGCCACGCAGGCGCGCGTATGGGCCAGGCCCGGCACCCCGGGGCTGGAGCACCGCATCGGCGGGCTGGAGCGCGATTACGATACCGGCAACATTTCGTACGATCCTGAAAACCACCACCGCATGACACGCGTCCGCGCCGCGAAGATCAACGGAATCGCGAACGACATTCCCGAGCAGGCGGTCGACCAGGGCGGCGCAACAGGCCGGCTGGCCGTCGTCGGCTGGGGCTCCACCTTTGGGTCGATCAGCCGCGCCGTCGCGGAAATGCGGGAGGACCGGGCTGCGGTCAGCCACATTCATCTCCGGCACCTGTGGCCGTTCCCGCGCAATCTCGGCGCCCTGCTGGACGGCTTCGACCGCATCCTGGTCCCGGAGAAGAACAACGGGCAGCTCGCCACGATCCTGCGTGCGCAATTCCAGCGGCCCGTCGAGTCGTATACGCGGATAACCGGCCGGCCGTTCAAGATCCGGAACCTCAAGCAAGCCATGACGGAGGCCCTGGAGGCCTGAGCCTATGAGCGACCAGAAAAGTCCCGAGAACCTGCAGCCCAAGGACTATGCGTCGGACCAGGAGGTGCGCTGGTGCCCCGGCTGCGGCGACTACGCCATCCTCAAGGCGGTGCAGAAGACCTGCGCCGAGCTGCAGCTGAAGCGCCACGAAACCGTCTTCGTGTCCGGCATCGGCTGCGCCGCGCGGCTGCCCTACTACATGGACACCTATGGCTTCCATACGATCCACGGGCGCGCGCCGGCGATCGCGACCGGCATCAAGCTGGCCAACCCCGAGCTCGACGTCTGGGTGATCGGCGGCGACGGCGACGTGCTGTCGATCGGCGGCAACCACCTGATGCACGCGCTGCGCCGCAACGTGGACCTGAAGATCCTGCTGTTCAACAACGAGATCTACGGCCTGACGAAGGGCCAGTATTCGCCGACCAGCCGGGTCGGGACGCGCAGCCCGTCGACGCCGGGCGGCTCCCTCGACACCCCGGTGTCGGCGATCCGTTTCGCGCTCGGCGCCGGCGCGCGTTTCGTGGCCCGCGCCGTCGACACGCAGCAGAAGCTCCTGCCCGGGATTCTGCGACGCGCCCATGATTTCAAGGGTGCCGGTTTCGTCGAGATCCTGCAGAACTGCATCGTTTACAACGACAATGTGTTCGGCGCGTTCACCGACCGCGAGGTCGCCGACGACCGTCAGGTCCACCTGATGCACGGCGAGCCGCTGATCTTCGGCGCGAACCGGGACAAGGGACTCCGCCTCGATCCGCGGACACTGACCCTGGAGGCGGTCGCGCTCGGCCGGAACGGCGCCGCGGAAGCCGACCTGCTGGTCCACGACGAGACGAACCCGACGCTGGCGGGGATGCTGGCGGCGATGGAGCCGCCGGATCTGCCCGTTGCACTCGGCGTCCTCTATTGCTCGCCCGCCGACAGCTACGAGACACTGGTCGATCAACAGGTCGCAGCGCTGAGCGGGGGCCGTCGACCCGACCGGATCACCGGCGACATCAACGAGTTGTTGCGCTCGGGCCACACCTGGACGCACGCCTGACGCCTTGCCGCCCGTTATCGCGGCGGCCGCACCCGAGCGCCGCTCGATCCTTCAGACCGTCTTGCCCATCAAGGCCCGCAGACGCCGCAGCGGCGCGTCATCGTGCAGCAGGCCCAGGGGGATCGAGAAATGCCCCTGCTCGCGGATGAACAGGTTGTTATCCGGCACCTGCCAGCGTGCGGCGAGTTCGCGGCCCTTGTCGAAACGGGTCACGTTGTCGGCCCGGCCGAGCACCATGACGATGCGCTCCGCCGGCATGACCGGCGCGCCCAGCGGATCCGTCAGCGGCTCCAACCTGGCCAGTGCCGCATCGTCCCAGCCGGCGGCCGCCAAGAGGTCGCCCAGCCCGAACACGTCCGTCAACTCGCTGCCCACCGCAACTTGCTGCACGCTGCCGCCGGTCGCCACGAGGTAAAGCAGATCGGGCCGCAGCGGCTCCGGCCAGTATCGGGCCTGGACCGCCGCCAGCTGGCTTGTCAGCGCGCCGAGGCTGGTGCCGCCGAGCGCCACCACGGGACTGCCCTGCCCGCGCGCCCAGCCGATCAGCGTCGCAATCTCGCCGAGTGCCGCCTGGAACAGGTCCGGCGCGCCGCGCGGCGCCGTCGCCAGCAGCGGCTCGCCGCCCCAGCGGCCGGCGGCCATACGTCGGTTGTGCCAGGGCGCCTCCGGCGCAACCAGCCGGACGCCCGAGCGGATCAGTGCATGCGGCGTGCCGATTCCGGTGCCCCACATCTCGGTCTCGACCGCAAGGCCGTGGCACAGGATCAGGGTCGGCGCCCGCGCCGGCAACGTCTCGGGTTCGTATATCTTGGCCCAAGCTGTGTCGCCGGTTGCCCGCCCCGGCGAGGCAAAGCGCAACCAGCATTCCATGCCGTCCGGCCCCGGCACGGCATGCGATCGCTCGATCTCCGGCAGCGGGTCCGGCACAGCGTAATACGAAGCGGGATCGGCGAGGGCGGTGCCCAGCTGGCCTTCGAGATCGCCCACGGCCGGGATCGACCAACGGACCGGCGCCGGCTTCGCCTTCGCCAGCAACGGCATGAGCAGGCCGCGCGACGCCATCCAGACGCGCGCGGCGGCACGGCGCTCCAGTTCCGTCTCGACGAGCACGCGAGCCGACGGCGAAGCGACCGGCGAGAAGAACCGTCGGCGCCATGCCTGGTCGACCCGCCGGTGGCGCCGGACGGCCCTGTGCACGCCCGCCAGCATGGGCTCCAGCAACCAGTCGTCGGGCATGGCGGCGCGGGCCAGCGGCACCTCATCGCGAAACCGGTCGCGGTCGCCCTGGGCCACTGACGCCGCCGCCCACAGCCGGCTCAACGGGAAATACCCGGACAGGCTGCCGAGGGCCGCGCGGTCCAGCCAGGGCCGCGCCACCCAGTCGCCGAAGCGGCCGCGCAGGAACCGTTCGGGGGCAAGGCCGCGGGGTAGCCGGTCGGGCGGTTTCGAAGCGAATGTTGCCACGCTCTGTCTCCGGTCATTCTTTGCCGCTACGCAGCGGATTTTTCAGCGATAACGCAATGTTAACGCAGACTGTAGCAGTTTGACGGACCGGATTTCCCGGTCGGTTTGCCGCCCCAACTCGTCGGACGCGGCCTGCAGGCGGACCGATCGGCGCGACCCCATCGTAACAGCGACTGAACGTCCGATGCACCGACCCAGGCCCGGCGCCCTTGAAATTCAGCGGACCCCTGCTGCCGCGCCGCCCGATCGTCGGGCCGGCATCAGTATTGCGGGACTCGTGGCGGCGGTGGCGACCTTCGTCATCGTCCTGAACATCCTGTACCAGTTCATGATTTCGTTTCCGGACGAGAGCCTGCGGGATTTCGGCAGCTTCTACGAGTCGGGCCGTGCGGCGCTGGAAGGGCGCAATCCATACGAGATCCACGACCTGTCCTACCGTGTCGAGATCAAGCACTTCAGCGGCGCCAATCCGAACCTCAACCCGCCGGCCTCACTGCTTCTGATGGCGCCGGTCTCGCTGCTCGACCCGGCCGTCACGTTCCGACTGCTGTGGTGGAGTTCACTGGTTGTCTTCCTCGCCGCCCTTGCCTATCTGGCGCGCACCTATCAGCCGCAGGGCGGCCGCTGGATCGTCCTGTGGGCGCTCTCGTTGCCGGGCTTCTGGGGCACGCTGTTCCTCGGCCAGATTTACGTTCCACTTATGGTCGCAGCGCTCGGCGCCTGGGTGCTCCAGGATCGCGGCCGCTTCGCCGCCGCCGGCGTGCTGATCGGGCTGGTCGCCGCGTTCAAACCGAATTTCCTGGTCTGGCCGGTGGTCCTGCTGCTCGCCGGGCACCGGCGAACCGCGGTCCCGGCGTTGCTCGCCTTCGCGGCACTGTCGGCGGCGCCGATCCTGCTCTTCGGTTGGCAGGTCTATCCGCAATGGTACGCCGTGCTGGCCAACGACGATCCGGGTCGCGCGCTGTGGGTCACCAACATGTCGGTCATCGCCTACGCCGGCCGCCTGGACATCCCGTGGCTCGGCAGGGGCGCCGCGCTGGCCCTGCTGCTGGCCACCGCATGGTGGGCCTGGCGGCGGCGGCCGGATGCGCACGACGCCGGCCTCATCGCCATGTTCGTGGCTCTTCTCGCCTCGCCCATCGCGTGGATCCATTACGTCTTGTTCCTGCTGCCGCCGCTGTTCTCGATCCGCTGGTCGCGGGCCATGATTGCCGGTGCCGTGTTGCTGGCAACGCCGCGGATCATCGCTAATTCCCTGTTCGAGGGCCCGACCTGGGTCGAGGTGACGCTCGGCTCGGTATACATATGGGGCCTGTTGCTCGTGGCCGTGCCGGTCGCCCGCCAGCT
>JABAOH010036735.1_pt1 | contig 14056 bp, 15 predicted proteins | sample 7062181 | NCBI WGS metagenome assembly JABAOH01 (sample SAMN14538630, study PRJNA623070) | marine sediment metagenome | biome: marine biome [ENVO:00000428]; feature: marine pelagic biome [ENVO:01000023]; material: deep marine sediment [ENVO:00002113]; isolation source: pool of 5 deep marine... | reverse complement strand
AGCTGGGTCCGTTGCGGTTTCTCAGGACGGAGGAAGATTGGGTAAGGGAACCGGATATTCTGATCAAGAGTATGCTATTTTGAAAAAGGCGGGTAGTCTTGCTCCTGAAACCCTTGTGGTTACGACGGTGCATGATGTGCAAATTGTGGAAGAAATTCCTAGAGATGAATGGGACGTTCCAGTGGATGTTATAGCTACGCCGACAAGGGTTATTCGAGTGAAGTAGGCGTTTATCTTATCTTCTCCTCTAATACTCTGTCTACTTCCTCTAGTCCAAGCTGTTTTAGCACTTCGGATTTGGGTATTCCGTTTTCATCCCAGCCGATTTCTTTGTAATATTCCTTTTTCGAGTCCTCAAACTTGGCTCTGTCAACCTTTTTTCCAGCGTAAGGTCCTGATGGCAGTGGCTCGTAGAACCTAGGCGGGTTGTCGTCATGTATTTTTGGGTTCCATTTGAGGTCTGGTCCACCTAGGAGCAACAGGACTCTTTGTATGTGGAGTATTCTGCGTGCCGTTGTTTCATACCATTCTTCTGGTCCCATTTCCCACCCTGTAACCGCCCTGAAGAAGTCCCATTTGAGACGCCGCGGCAAGTTAAAGTTGTTGAAAAAGCAGTAGACGCCTGAGTCGTGGAGGATTATGGTTAACTCGCTGTTGCCGTGAAAGATTGGGAGATAGGCTGTTGATGTGTGGTCTCCGGCTTGAACAGAGCAGGCGTAGGATATGTCTGTCGTGTAGTCCTTTCCGCTTCTAATTCCGTGGGCTCCTATGGCCATTCCTTTCTCATGAAGGACGTATTGCATCACGTCTTTCTTCTTCATTTCCTTTATCTTAAGGGCTGCTCTGTAAGAACCCTCGGCTAACACGTCTCCAATGCCTTCCCTCATGGCCACTTTCTTGGCTAGTGCAGCAAAGGCCTCTGCGTCTCCCCACTTCAGTTCTATGCCGTCTAGGTCCTCTTTCGTTAGGATGCCTCTTTGATAGAGTTCGCCAGCGAATCCTAGGACGTTTCCACCTTGTATGCCGCAGAGTCCCAGGTCATCTATCAAAGACGCCAAGTAAACATTTTCTTCTGGCGTGAAGATGCCTACGTTGGTTCCTAGGTAAGCTTGTAACTCATAGTCTGGGTTGTCGTCTATTGCACCTTTAAAGGGACCCGCTTTTACCATCGCAACTTTCAAACATGTTGTCGGACACCCAAAGTCACCCCAGTATCTTTTTATCCAGACCCTCTGCTCGAACTTGTCCACTCCAAAACTCTTCTGGTCATGCCACTCTTCCTGCCAGTTTCTAACGGGCTCGGAGCTAGTTACGGCACCAACCTCGTAGCCCGCGGCGCCGGTTCCCCACCTTCGGAATGCGTCATTGCTGTAGCATCTCTGCGACACTTCATCTATCAGCGCCTTCACTTTCTCTATGTCCTCAACTTCAGGTAGGGGTCCTGTACCCTTAGCCACTAGCGCCTTAAGGTTTTTTGAACCCATCACCGCTCCGTAGCCGCCGAAACCTGCTGCATGCATCCATTTCGCCATCACAGCGGCGATTCTGACCTCGTTCTCTCCCGCCGGCCCTATGTAAAGTACAGCTGGCTCTTTCCACTCGCCGTACAGAGGAAATCTCTTTCTGAGCTCTTCTCTTCCTTCTCTGGTAAGTATCTTCAGGGTTTGCTTTCTGCCTTTTCCCCATATGTGACTCGCGTCTCTGATTTCCGCTTGAGAATCTGTGACGAAAATGTAGCTTGGTTTGGCGGCCACGCCTGTGATAATCAAGCCGTCGTAGCCTGCGCATTTGAGCTCTACTGGAAACTCTCCAGCAACCGTCGAACCGACTACGCCGTTGCTCTGGGGAGACTTCCCAGATACGCAGATTCTGCTTCCTGGGAAAAAACCCGTTAGGGGTCCAGTTAAGACGAGAAGGATGTTTTCGGGTCCAAGGGGATCGATGGTCTCCCACCGGTCGCCCAACCTGTCCCACAGAATCTTCGTAGCCAAGCCCCTGCCGCCGATATAATGCCTTAGGATGCTTTCATCAAATGTTAGGTCCTTTATCTTCTCTGCCGAGAGGTCAACTTCTAGAAACTTACCTGCATACCCTCGCATTTTAGATCCACTCCTCCTCAGCTTCTCCGTATAGATTGGCAACCAAATCTCGTGTTGCTTCTTCTGGTTTGCGGGCGTATAGCTTGTAAGCGCGATCGCGCCCCATTACTTTCTCATCTGCTTTCGACACAACCCTAAGAACATTCCATTCTCCTTCGCGGCACACCTTTACACATTGAGGATCACCCCCGCACAAGTCACATATCACCGCGTATTTCTCGGTTGGATGGATGTGGGGAACCCTACCTGGACAGGCGTCGATGCAGAGACCGCAGGCAGTGCATTTTTCTTTGTCAACTAAAACAGCCCCTGTCTCCTTGCTCACTGATAGGGCATCTACGGGGCAGGATTCAACACAGGGATAGTCGTCGCATTGGGCGCAGAAATGAGGAAATTCCGCTCCAGGGACGAGCATAAACACCCGTATCCTCGAGGCTTCCGGCCAGATGCGTTTTTCGTGAAAAAGGGAGCAAGCTATCTCGCATTTTCTACATCCACTGCATCTTAAGTAGTCTCTAACTATCCAGATGGGTTCTTGAGAACTCAATTTGACGCCTCTTTAAACAGGCTGAGACAAAACGTTTCTGTCGGTTTCATTTAAAGCTAACGATAATCCTTCCCAAAACACAGTCTACATTTTTCAACCCCGTTTGTTGTTTTTCTATTTGAAAAAGGTTAAAGCAACATAGCAACGCTTAAGCATACATACAACAAGTCTCGGAGAGAGGGTTTGTTTGGTACTTCTGGAGTGGATGGAACAATTTGCGCTTCAATTTGGCTATTTTGGAGTTTTTCTCATCAGCCTCATTGGCGCCTTATCTATTATCGTTCCTATACCTTACACCCTTGTCATCTACTTACTAGGAAGTTTTTTAAATCCCTTTCTTGTCGCAGTCAGTGGCGGTCTAGGTTCAGCTCTTGGCGAATTCTCTGGATACGTGATTGGTTACTATGGACGAGCGGTGCTAAGCGAAGATAGGCGAAGAAAAATGGATTATATGATGAAGATTTTTCTTCGCTATGGATTCGCTGCGATTTTCCTTTTTGCCTTAACTCCCTTGCCTGATGATCTCCTTTTCATTCCGTTAGGAATCATGCGATACCGGTTTGTGAAAGCTTTCATCCCAGCTTTCTTGGGTAAAATGTTAATGTGTTTCATTTTGGCATATAGCGGCCACCTGTCTATCGGAATAATTAGAGTCATATTTGGTGAAGGCGGACTTTTAGGAGTCGTGATAACCTCTGCTTTTTTGATCATCGTCATTGTGGCCATTCTCAAGATCGATTGGGAGAAGATTTTTGAGAAGTATGTAGGAACGCAGAGAGAGTGAAAAAACATTGAGGGTTATAGCTGACCTCCACATTCACAGCAGGTTTAGCCGTGCCACAAGCCAGAAAATGAATATAGATGAAATAACTCGTTTTGCGAGAATCAAGGGCTTGAACCTCGTGGGCACAGGAGATTTCACTCATCCTAGATGGCTTAAAGAAATCAGTGAAGAACTGATTGAAGTTTCAGACACTAACCTCTACGGAACGACAAAACATCCAGACTCTCCTGTGCGCTACATGATAACGGCCGAGGTTAGTACAATATTCACGTTTGAAGGCAGCGTCAAAAAAATCCATCACGTCATCTTGACTCCAAGCCTCGAAACCGCTGTTCAAGTCAATGAGCAATTGAAGCGATACGGCGATCTCAGCATTGACGGCAGACCAACATTGGATATGAACGCGCCCCAACTTGTAGAAGAGGTTATGCAAGTTTCAGACGAAAACGTCGTCATACCCTCTCACGCTTGGACTCCATGGTTCAGCATTTTCGGCGCCTTCAGCGGTTTTGACCGAGTAGAAGATTGCTATCAAGACATGACGAAACACATCCCAGCCCTAGAAACAGGCCTCTCCTCTGACCCACCCATGAACTGGAGGCTAAGCGCCCTAGACAAGTTTGCCTTGATTTCAAACAGCGACAGCCACAGCAGTTGGCCTTGGAGAATCGGAAGAGAAGCCAACGTGTTTGAGCTGGAACGGTTAACCTATCAGGAGGTGGTTGATGCCATTCGCAAGAAGGATCCGAAGCGCTTCAAATTCACCATCGAAACCAATCCTGCCTATGGTAAGTATCATTGGACAGGCCACAGAAACTGCAACGTCTCCCTTTCTCCTCAGGAAGCCACAAAGTTTGGAAATCGTTGCCCAGTTTGTCGCAGGAAACTTACGAAGGGCGTGGAGCAACGCGTGGAAGAACTAGCGGATCGGCCTGCTGGCTTCAAACCCGAAGAGGCAATAGGCTACATGCATCTTTTGCCCCTCTCCGAAATCATTGCAACGGTTTTAGGAGTCAACTATCCCGGAGTCCAAAAAGTTTGGGGCATATATAATCCCCTAATCGCGAGGTTTGGCGATGAATATACCGTGCTCATAGACGCAACCAGAGAAGAAATGTCCCGGGTTGTTGACCCAAGGATTGCTGAAGCTATAGTTCGGGTTAGAGAAGAGAAAATTAGGGTTATACCCGGCTACGACGGCGTTTACGGCCAACTTGCGATCTTTGAGGAAGGAGAAGAAATAAGAAAGGCGGTGCCAGAAAGGCAGAAGCAACGGAGCATAGCTGACTTTATGTGACACCCTCCCAGTTATTAATGGTTAACTAGAAAACTATCGTATTGAGGGAGATTTTTGAAGCTGCGTATAGCTTTGGTTCAATTTGGACGAGATAGGTTGAATAAACCTAAGAACGTTGACCGTATGCTTTCAACTCTTTCAGAGATAAAGAATGTAGATGTTGTTTGTTTGCCCGAAGCTTGGACTGGTGGAGGGATGTTCTTAGAAGTGAAAGAACGCGAATCCATCCTCTCGTCATTATCTCAGCTCGCTGCTGAAAATAATTATAATCTCTTAACTGGGGGTTTGTTCAATCGTCGAGGAGAAAAAATCTTCGACACTTGCCACATAATCAATCGAGATGGAAAGATAATCGGTTTCTACGACAAACGTTTTCCGTCCACAGCCTTCAATGAAAGAGACTTCTGCAGCTCAGGAAATGTTTCACAACTCTTCAAAGTTGACGATGTTAAAATCGGCATAGTGATCTGTGTTGACGCCCTCTACCCGGAACTCACGAGAAACCTGGCTTTAAACAACGCTTGCATCATTTTCAATCCATCCAATATACCTGAAAACCGAAACGAGCTATGGAAACACGTGTCAGTAACTAGAGCCGTGGAAAACACGGTTTTTTACATTTTCGTAAACAACACAAACACATTTTATCCAGACGGAAGAATGGTGAAAGGTCATAGCATTGTCGTAGCGCCAGACGGAGAAATAATGCTAGAAGCGAATGAAGAAGAAAAGGTGTTCCAGAGCGAGCTCGATTTAAGCCGAATACACAAAATTAGAAAACGCTGGCGATACCTCAACGACATACGGCAACAACCAGTTTAATAAATGAGAGAACGAATAGAAAAAAGAGGTGTAAAGTTTGCCTGAAACCCACCCCTCAAAGGACATCGTAGGAAGTAAGTCAAGCATATTAAAGGACCGTAAGATTGCCCTCTGCATCACTGGTAGCGTAGCCGCCGTCAAATGCCCAGAAATCGCCCGTGAACTGATGCGACAAGGCGCAGAAGTTTACGCAGTCATGTCAACCATGGCTCAAAAAATAATTCATCCACATCTCATGGAATGGGCAACTGGAAACCATGTCGTAACAGAGCTAACTGGAAAAATTGAACACGTTATGCTGGCTGGCGAGGGGGTGAGTAAGGCTGACCTAGTTTTAGTTGCTCCGGCAACAGCGAATACCATCAGCAAAATCGCCTGTGGAATAGATGACACCCCAGTAACCACGGTAGCTTCAACGGCCTTCGGGTCCGGCATACCGATTATGGTTGTACCGGCGATGCACGAGTCAATGTATCGCCACCCCGTGGTAACAGAGAACGTTAGGAACCTTCAATCCTTGGGTGTAAAATTCGTTGGGCCTAGATTTGAGGAAGAAAAGGCCAAGATCGCCGAAACCAAGGAAATCGTGGAGGCGGTTATCCGCAGGCTCACAGTTAAGAAGGACCTAACTAAAAGAAAGATTTTGGTCACAGCTGGCCCCACTTTTGAGTATATAGACCCCATTAGGGTGATCACGAACAAAAGCTCCGGAAAGATGGGTGTAGCCATCGTTGAAGAAGCATTGTCGCGAGGAGCTGAAGTAATGTTAGTTTACGGCCCTGGAACGGCTATTCCTCCCGTGGGAACCAAGATAATCTCTGTTGAAACCAGTCAGGAAATGCATGAGGCAGTAGTCTCTGAGTTGAAGTCGAAGAAATACGACGTTGTAATCGCTGTTGCGGCAGTGGCTGATTGGGCGCCAGAGAAAAAATATGAATACAAAGTTCCGACAAGTATCGAAACTGAACTCAGAGTAAAACTGAAGCCAACCCCAAAAATTATTGATGCTGTAAAGAAGGTTAGCCCAGACACATTTCTTGTCGCCTTTCGGGCGGAATATGACCTGTCTGATGAAGAACTGATTCAAAGCGCCTACAAACGACTGAATAAAGCAAAGGCGGATCTAATCGCCGCAAACGATACTGGGAGAAAGGGTGTTGGTTTCGCATACGACACTAACGAGGTTTTTATTGTTGACGCAAACAAAAAAGTCGTTCATGTTCCCCTCGCCACGAAACGAGAAGTTGCGAAACGTCTCTTCGACGTGATCGTTAATAAGCTCAAATAGAATTCCGTTCTAAAATCTCCAAAGCACCAACAATTTTAAGATGGAGCCAATAACTTAACTGACCATCCACAATAGGACGGAGTCATCTTGGAAGACGACTTGTTAAAGACCGTTGATTACGGACAGAAACTTGGCGCCGACTACGTCGAGGTTCGTACTCAGCGACTTTTCAAGACGCTTTTGACGACGAAGGACGGAAGAGTTGAGGCAGCGAAGGAGGGAACAGAAAACGGTGCAGGCGTCAGGGTTTTGGCGAAAGGCGCTTGGGGTTTCGTGTCCCTTGGAAACGTGGACCCAAAGTTGCTAATAGAGGCTGTCGGAGAAGCGTTCAAGTTGGCGAAAGCGGCGAGTTTTAGGGTGAAAAAACCCGTAAAGCTTGTCGAGGCAAAGGCTGTGGAAGACAGGGTGGTGGCTAAACCTCGGAAAGATCCGAGGGAGATTCCTATAGAGAAAAAGATTGACGTCGCTTTGACGATGGACAAAACGATTTTCGATTATGACCGACGTGTAAAGAGTTGCACTATCGACTATTTGGATGTAACAGGAAAAAATTATTTCATTAACAGCGACGGAACCTACATTGAACAAGACAAACTCTACGTCTGGTCCAGAATCCTCGCCTCAGCACGAGAAGCCAGCGTTTTCACGTCGGGGCGGGAGGAAATAGGGTCCACAGCCGGCTTCGAAATGTTTGACGAAGAAACGCCAGAAAAGGTAGGAACAATGATCGCTAAACGCATAATCGATCAGCTGAAAGCCAAGGCACCGAAAGGTGGAACGTTTCCAGCCGTGATCGGCACCAACGTTGTCGGCGTCTTCATCCACGAGGCCCTAGGACACCTGGCAGAAGCAGACCTTACCTTGTCCGGATCTGTGCTGTCTGACAAACTTGGGAAGAAAATTGCGTCTGAAGCTGTCACAGTCTACGACGACGGCACAGTCGACGGTGCCTTCGGATCCTTCAAATACGATGACGAAGGGGTTCCAACGCAGAAAACCCTCTTAATTAAGAACGGCGAATTGGCTGGGCTCCTGCACAACCGTGAAACTGCCCACAAGCTAAATGCTGAACCCACAGGAAACGCTCGAGCCGAAGATTTCAGGTTCGAACCAATCATCAGAATGCGGAACACCTACCTCGCTCCAGGCGACTCAACCTTCGAAGAACTGCTTGAAGACATAGATCTTGGTTACTACCTCAAAAGCTTTCGAGGGGGTCAAGCAAACTTGGATGGAACCTTTCAAGTTGGCATACAAGAGGCGTACGAAATTGTTAAGGGCCAGGTTGGCGTTCCCGTTCGGAACGCCTCCATCAGCGGAAACACCCTTGAAACTCTACATAAGGTGGATGCAGTGGGTAAGGACTTTCAACTGTGGCCAGGAAGATGCGGGAAGGGTCAAACCGCCTTCACTTGTGACGGAGGACCGCCCATACGGGTGAAAGAGGTGATTATTGGTGGCGAAGCCTAAACTCGAAGAATTGATGAACTTTGGGCAGAGAGCCGTTAACGTTGCAATCAAAAAAGGCGCTGAAGAAGCTGAGGCCTTTCTAAGCAGAATCTCCAGCACATCAGTAAACATTGAAAGAGGACAAATCGTTAGAAGTGTCAAGAGAACGGATCAAGGTTTAGGAGTAAGGGCTGTTTACAAAAAGGCCGTCGGCTTCTCCTACACAAACATGTTATCCAACAAAACTGTAGAAGATACCGCTGTCATAGCGTTCAAATCTGCTAAAGCCAGCAAACCAGACAAGAATTGGATAGGTCTGCCCAACCCCAGGAAACTCAGCGAAACAAAAAACACATATGATAAAAAATTGACCACCATCTCCCCTGATAAGTTGGTGGAGACAGCGTCAGTTATGTTGAATGCAGTGGAAGGCTACGACAAACGAGTTTTACCTATAGGAGGAGGAGTTGGAACCTTTCTCGCATCTAGAGCCGTCGTCAACTCTCACGGCGTAGAAGCTTACGACGAGGGCACCGGCATCGAATGCTCTATGGAAACCATAGCAAGAGAAGCTAGTGAGGTTACTCCAGTATGCTTTGAACTAAACGCAGAAAGAGTTTACAAGATTGACCCTGAATGGGTTGGAAAAGAAGCCGCGAGACAAGCAATTTCCTCCCTCAAAGCCAAAAAAATCGAGTCCGGAACCTTTTCAATAATATTCACTCAACCAGCGTTTGGCGCTCTCCTTTATTATACGTTGATAAACGCCGTGAAAGCGGGTTACGTTCAAAGGGAACGATCCGCCCTCAAGGGGAAAATTGGGGAGGAGGTTGCCTCGAATCTTGTTACGATTCACGACAATGGGTTGCTTGAAGGAGGTCTTCAAACATGGAAATTTGACGGTGAAGGCGTTCCCAGCCAAAAAACCCTAGTCGTTGAGAAGGGTATCTTAAAGCATTTCTTATATGACAACTATACAGCCAAGAAGATCGGTGTCGAGAGCACCGGAAACGCTTCTAGGGGAGGCCTAGCTCCCTACGCATCCACGCCAGTCCTGGAGGCAACCAATTTCACCTTCACTCAAGGAAACAAATCTCCCGAAAACCTCATCGATGAAATTGATAACGGGCTCATAGTTTACAGTGTGCAGGGCGCCCATAGCAGCAACCCAGAAAGCGGGGAATTTTCTGTGGTGGCCACCCCAGCGTGGAAGATTGAAAAGGGTAGCGTAGCTTATGCTGTAAAAGGGGCGATGCTGGCAGGCACAATCTTCGATGTTCTAAAGAGCGTATCAGCCCTTGGCGATAACATCAGAAAAATAGGGCGATTGGTTGCACCGTGGATTCGAGTAGAAAACATTAAAGTCATTGGAAGGTAATGAAACCTTTTTATGGTAAATAAGGCTCACGTCTCTAAGGCCATAAAATGTCAAAATTACAAAATCGGATGAGGAGGAAAAACGAAGGAATTGACCGGCGCTAAAGAGGCATCGTTTCGCGTTAAAGGGGTCGTTTGGAGGATAGAGACTGCGAGAAAAATCACGCAGTTTTTTTCTTTTATATTATTCAACGCAGTCATTTTTGGCTTCGGGCCTTGGCCAATCGTCCTCCCGGTTGTCTACAGTCTAGGGATTCATCAAAAAGCCATGGGTGACGCCTTTGCAATGTTACAGTGGATGCTCCACGACCTCGTTTTTCCTTGGCTTCCCTTAGCCTCGTTTTTTCTGGTAGCGGTTTTTCTGGGCAGAGCCCTCTGCGGTTGGGTATGCCCCTTCGGTTTCGTTCAGGACTTGTTGGGATACGTTAAGAGAAAACATACGGAGATTTCTTTGAGAACCCATGACTGGATGATTAAAGTTAAGTATCTAGTTTTGGCGGTTACCCTACTCGTCAGCGGAACCCTAGCGTTATCGCTGGCCATGGGGGGTCAAGGCTACAAGGCGGCTTTGGGAGCGTTTGCTCCGGCACCTTTTAATGCCCTAAGCCCAGCCGATACGCTGTTCGCTACTTTGCCAAGGATGGTGTTAGATGTTCGTTACACCAGCCTCGATACTTTGATGGCTGGAATTTTGGTGATTCGACCACTTTTGTGGGCTCGCCTCACTATAATGGTAATAGTTTTGGTTCTAGCCGTGTACGTTCCGAGCAGTTGGTGTCGATATCTATGTCCTCACGGGGCAGCCTTGGCCTTCCTGAACCGATTCAGCTTCCTTGGCTTGAAGAGAGATCCGTTGAAATGTACGAAGGCGGGATGCCGTACATGCGTGGAGGTGTGCCCAATGAAGGTTCCCATTCTGGATTTGCCGTGGGAAAAGTTCACCGACCCCGAATGTACATACTGTCTAAAATGTGTTGAAGCTTGCACAACGAAAGCCATTAAACCAAAATTCCCGTAAACGATCCTAGAACCTTCTAGAACAGATATTTTAACTTCATCTTCAGGTCGATTCTGCAGAATTACGCCACTATAAATAGGCAGAACTCCGTGGTGAAACGGATCAAAACGTTCTCATGAAAACTTTTGATGAGGATGATGGGATTGATCAAAAGAGAAGTTCCATGTGCTATGACAATAGCCGATATAACTGTATTATTTCAGAGATAAATCTAAAAGTGTTGTAGTCATAACTGATTTTTATTGTACGGGCTTCATACCCCTATGTGAGTATGGATTTTGAGTAACACTAGGTTGAGGGAAATGGGTAAACCGAGCGGATTCCTGCGACTAATCAGGCCGTTGAACTGCCTAATGATGGGTTTCGCAGTGATTGTAGGGGCTTCTCTGGTTTCCGCCCTTAACTTTTCGATCAACCTCCTCTTGGGGTTTATAACCTCATTCACATTGACAGGGGCTTCCATGGCAATAAACGACTATTACGATCGAGAAATTGACGCCATAAATGAGCCGAACCGTCCAATTCCAAGCGGCGCTGTTAGCCCTAAAGAAGCCTTGTTCTTCGCCCTTGTTTTAAGCCTAGTGGGGTTCATAGCGGCTCTAATTACTAACATATCATGCCTTATAGTTGCAGTAATTGCATGGGTGATCTTTGTAACATACACCACCAAGGGGAAACGAACAGGGCTTCCCGGAAATTTTCTGGTTAGCGCATGCGTTGTGATTCCTTTCATTTACGGAGGTTTCGTGGTGGAGAAACCCGGGTTGCCTGTTATCATATTCGCTGCCATGGTCTTTCTTTCAATCACGGGTAGAGAGGTCACAAAGGGAATAGTGGATGTTGAAGGAGACAAATCTCAGAATGTTGGGACGATTGCGGTGCTTTATGGAGAGAGAACCGCGGCAGTTGCGTCTTCAATTCTTTCTGTTTTAGCGGTCAGCCTCAGCCCGTTACCATGGTTGTGGGGCCTCGTTTCCGTTTGGTTTCTTCCCCCCGTCATTTTAACTGACGCTGGACTGATCGTGTCTTCTATTTCGCTTCTTCGAGACCATTCCAGAAAAAATGCCAAAAGAGTGAAGAACCTAACCTTGGTATGGGGTACCACCGGACTCTTGGCTTTCATTGCAGGAACTTTTGGCTGAAAACGCTGGTCTTGAAATAGTTTTACCTGATTCTGCTTCCTATTTCGATATCCTTTTCGGGCTTTATCAGAATGACGTTTCCCTTATCGTCTTCGGCGGCAAGTATCATGCACTGGGATTCCACGCCCATAAATCTTCTTCTTTGCAGGTTCAAGACAAAAGCATATTTTTTGTCTATCAATTCTTCCGGTTTGCAGTATTGTAGCAGTCCTGCCACAGACTGCCTTTTCTCGAAACCAAAATCAACTATCATTTTGACTAGGTTTCTTGATCCAGCAATTTGTTCGGCTTCAACAATTTTGCCAACCCTCATGTCAAGCTTCAGAAAATCGTCAAACGGTATTTCCATTCTAGTCACCAACGACTATTTTCCTTCCAATGTTTTGAATTTTTAAGCTTTGCGCATTCAAGCTTGACTAGCGTAGATGGATACAAATTTTTCAATTGACCTGTCATAGGTTTTTTCGATTTCTGGTGGAAACACGCAACCTGGAAGCTCGTTTCTTCCTAGATGATATCGTATACATTCACAGCACTTACCCTTCCTGTCACAAGGCACATAAGTGCATCCGCAGTCTTCGGAGTTAATCTCTACATTGGGACAAGGCTTTCTCACGCTCATTCTGAAAACCTCAATAGTTTTCCTGATCTTGAAGAGAAGAGGAATATATTAGGCTATGGCATATTAAAGCTCAATTAGTTGTTTACAGCAACCAATTTACCGATTGATTCAAATTACCTTTAACACTAGTTTATCGAGTGTCTATATGCCTAGAGTTACGATTGTANNCTAGAAATGATAGGGGCGGATGGAAGTCTCCCCAAGGGAAAGCCGGTTTTGATAAAGCCCAACTACATTAACGCGCGACATCCAACAACAGGAATTACGACCGACAGCAGAGTCATCGAAGGTGTGGTGAAGTTTTTGAAACGGCACCATGTGAAAGATGTAATAATCGGTGAAGGAAACGGGTTTGCAGACACCTTCAACGCTTTTCAAGTTGCTGGCGTCGACGCCGTAGCGGAGAAGTGGAACGTAAAATTGGTAGATCTCAACAAAGACGAATTCGTCGAGGTTAGACCTACAAACCCTCTAGCTTTAAAGAAAGTGAAGAAAAAGTTTAAGACATCTTTCTTAACAAAACTCCTTGTCCATCTAGGCTAGCATGGAGAAGATTAATTATCTGCATCCAAGTTTTCTAGTCTTATGGACCCACTGAACTTTGTTGCGACGGTTGTCCTCATAACAGCTTCTGGCGCCTTAGCTCCAGGCCCCTTATTTTTTGTTACCATCTCCCATGGTGCTAGGACGGGAGCCAAGAGCGGCTTTGTGTTTTCAATAGCGCATACTTTAGTTGAGTTCACCCTTGTCATGCTGTTGGCGGGTGGTCTCCTAGCCGTTGCGAACGAACCTAGCGTTAAGCCAACTGTTAATCTCATCGTCGGAGTTGCTGGAGGTATAGTTCTTCTTGTTTTTGGTGCCATGCAGATCCGTGATTCCCTCACATCTAGATTCGATGAGACTAGATCCGCGGGGGCGGCAACGCGGAATCTTCTGTTGATAGGGTTGGCCTTTACTGGTTTGAATCCTTTCTTCGTTGTTTGGTGGCTCACGGTTGGAGCGAATCTGATTCTTCTCTCCCTCGAGTTTGCTTCCTTAGCCGGAGTTGTGTTCATGTATATTTGTCACGTTTGGATGGATTACGCTTGGCTTACGTCTGTTGCCCATTTTTCGAAAATGGGAACTAACGTTGTAGGATCTAAATGGTATAGACTTATTTTGGCTGTGTTCGGGGCGGTCCTGATCTATTTCGGGCTCACTTTCCTCGTGAGTTCTTTGAGTCTCTAAAGCTTTTTCGGTTTTGCGAGTTTTTGATTTGCAGGAGCGCGTCATTCTGCGCATTCGGTGACCAGTTTCTGCAGTTGTCTTCTTTTTGTCTCTTCGAATTCGCGCGTCGCGTCGTTGTTGAGTTACGGAATCTCTTTTATGTGTGAACGTGTGAAAATAGTGTTTTAGGGTGCGAAAGGCTTATGGTTTATTGCACTAAGTGTGGCACCAAAAACGAAGAAGGTGTTGAATACTGCATCAAGTGTGGGGCAAACCTGTGGGTCTCACGGGAGAAAAGGTTTGAAAGACGTGCGAAGGAATGGGGAGAAGAATTTGGAAGACGTGCAGAGAAATGGGGAGAACAGGTTGGAAGGCGCGCGGAAGAAGAATGTTTTGGGCTCCCCC
>JABAOH010006493.1_pt13 | contig 14056 bp, 14 predicted proteins | sample 7062181 | NCBI WGS metagenome assembly JABAOH01 (sample SAMN14538630, study PRJNA623070) | marine sediment metagenome | biome: marine biome [ENVO:00000428]; feature: marine pelagic biome [ENVO:01000023]; material: deep marine sediment [ENVO:00002113]; isolation source: pool of 5 deep marine... | reverse complement strand
GGAGATCCTTAATCGAAAGTTACAACCTTACAATTTTTCCAAAACAATTTACTTGCTACTGAACCCATTATCCTTTCAATGCTCCTTTGGCTCGAGCCTTCAAGCTGAAATCTATCGATAATCCCTTCTTAAGGTGGCCGCTCANNNCTCATTTTATGATCGGCGACGGGTCGTCTTTTGGTCTCCTCCTGAAAACGACCATCGTTTCCCTATCCTCCTTTATTTCTGAGGAATCAAGGCTCCCCTGCCGCACCTCTTCCAAGGATTTCGATGGGCTTCCTCTTGCCTTGGCCGATTCCATCTCCCTCCTCATCTGATCTATTGTCCTCTCTATTTCCCTCAGTCTTTCTTCCATATAGGTCCTGTGAGAGATTTCTGCCACTTCCAGAAGCCTTTCGAACCGTTTGTAGACCTTATTACTCTTGGAATCCCAATAGACATTGGTCACGATAAACAAAACCACGATCATCGATATAATGGCGATCACGTATCCGAAATCTTCCATATTTTCCCCTCTTCTCTAAAGGAAACCTTCAATTCGGCCTTCTAATTGAAAACCCTAATGATAACAATCATTTTTACATTATATTCTTGAGGAAGTCAAGAAAAAGATTTCTGAAGTTTCCTGAGTTTCTTGGGAACAATTCTGTCCATTAAGCGAAATGTGCTCGAGAAGATTCCCTTCGGAACAGGCCGTTGCCCCGATTTCCCTGGAGCGAACATTAAAGAATTTTGGCCAACCATTCTTCGTGAAGCGAGCTCTGGAATGCTCCAAAATCCCCTTCAGTGAGCGAAAGGGAATGTAGGCAAGGGGCCACAACACCCAAAAGGACAACGCTGTTCACTTATGAAAAATATAATCTCATTTATGATCAATAGGTTATAAAAACAGCGTCTAAAAAATTAAAGAAACTCCAGACCATTAATTATTGACAAATACGGTCTATTTGGTGATATAATGCATGTGCCGATCAGTAATAAGAAGCCTTACTGGGGGAGGGGGAATCCCGCCTAAGACTCTACCTTATCGTAGCTTTCCGTAGGGTTTGGCCTTTATCGGTGATTCGTTCCCCCTCCCTTGCCATTTTTGGTCCCATTGCTTTCCAGAAATCTCAAGACTCTTTCCGCGGTCAGTTGTCCGTCATGGATGCAATCGCCGATACCTATGCCGCGATAGGCACATCCTGTCAGGTAAAGCCCCGGATAACCGAGAAGGACCTCCTCAAGTCGACTCAACTTCTGGGCATGTCCAAGAGTGTATTGGGGCATTGACTTATGCCATCGGTATATTCGAGTGAGGATGGGCCGAGCCGTTATGCCCATAATATCCACCAATTCCTCCCGCACCACCTGCAGCATCTCCTCATCATCGAGGTCCACCAAATTCTCGTTGCGCGCGCCTCCCACAAAAATCCTCAAGTGTACGGAATCGGGCGGGGATCGATGGGCGAATTTCACCGATGTCCAGGTGGAGGCCATTATCTTCCGCCCCTCAGCTCGGGGAATGACAAATCCAAAACCATCCAAGGGGTGATGAATTTCAGACCCGCGGTAGACGAGCGAGATCACAGCTGTTGAAACATAGGGGATGGAAAGGAGCACCTCTGATAGGGGTCCAGCCAGTTCTTGGAGAAGCTCCGCCGTAACATAGGTGGGGGTGGCCAGAATGACAGAATCAGCCCTCATAATCTCGCCGCCCTCCAGGCGGACCTCATAGGGAGTGGAGGAGGTTTCCCCCAGGCGATTTATACGGACTACCTTCTCATTGGGTAGAAGTGAGTTCTCGTCGAGCCCCACCTTAATGGCATCGGTCAGTTCCATCATTCCGTTCCAAAGGCTCATGAACATTGTCCTTTTCGGGCCTGAGCACCTCCGAGCCAATTTCGCGGCGGTCCTCCTCCTGGCCAACATCCCCAGAATAAGACTCCTGTATGCTTCCTCCAATTGGATAAAACGAGGGAATGTACTGCTCAGGCTCATGCTCTCGGGGGTACCGGCATGGATCCCGGCAACCAGGGGTTCGGCTATTTTCTCAAGGGCTTCCTTTCCCAGCCGTCGACGAACGAACCGGGCGAGGCTCTCCTCTTCGTCGGTACGTTTCTTGGGGAGGAAAAGGTCCATGGCCATTCGAAGCTTCCCGGGAAGGGATATGAGGGAGCTCCTGAGGAAGGGGGTAAAACTCGTAGGGACCATGAGCATGAATCCCTCCGGCAACTCATGGAGCTTTCCTCTCGAGAGGATGAACACCCTGCGATTCTCCTCATTGGTGGATAGAAGGCGATCCCCCATGCCCAGCTCCTCACAGAGCTGTATGGCCCATGGCTTTTCCGCCAGAAAACAGTCGGGCCCGCCCTCGATGATGAAGCCATCCACCTCTTCCGTGACGATGCATCCCCCGAACCGGTTCTCCTTTTCAATCAGGATTACCTCAATATCGAACTTTGACCGGGCAACTTCCTGTTGGAGGTAATAGGCTGCGCTCAACCCTGAGATTCCCCCTCCTACAACAATGACTCGTTTCATTTCTCCACCTCACCATGAGCGCTCCGTTTTGGGTCTCCAAGGTGTTCACGCACGATATGGGAAAGGGCCTCAATGAATGTACCGGAATCATTCAAACATGGGGATCGGCGGAAGTCTAGTCCCATCGATCCGGCCTGCTGCCGATAGAGGATATCGATGTCATAAAGGGTTTCCACGTTGTCGCTCACAAATCCAACCGGTGCCATCAGAACCTCGAGATGACCTTCTTCCATCAACTCTCGCAGGACCGTGCTCACCTCCGGATCCAGCCATTCCCCCCCTTTAGCTCCTCTGCTCTGAAAAGCCAATCGCCAGGGGAAGGACCCCGTAAGTCCTATTACCCCTCTGATCGCCGCCTCAATTTGCTCCACATAGGGATCCTCAACGAGAGCCCTTTTGGGGAGGCTATGGGCACTGAAGATGACAGTAACCCTACTGCGTACCCTCCTCGGGAATTGGAGAAACCCCTCTTGAACCTTTTCTGCTAAGGCTCGAAGGAATAGGGGATGGGTGTGCCATCCCTTCACTACCGAGACCTCTAATTCCCCCTTCGCAAAGGTCATTGCCCGTTGCAAGGCGAGCACATATGGCTCGGTGCTCATCTTAGACTCAAAGGGGCTCAGGCTGAGTGCCACAACACGTCGGATCCCGTCCCCCCGGATTCCATCGAAGGTCTCATCGATGAAGGGGTGCCAGTGTCTCATTCCCACATATACTCTGAACCTATNNAGAAGGGGGGAACAACCACCAATGAGCCGGTATCGGCGCTTCGCCTCGAGAACCCTTCGGGCGGGAACCTCCCGACCCAAAACCCTATGGATGAACGGTTCCACCTCCTTCTCCGAATTGGGCCCGCCAAAGGCCATAAGGAGGACTCCGATGGAGGATTGCGCTTTAGCCATTTCCCCCTATCTCTTGCTCAACCGATGAACGGTTTCCACCATAAAGATAGCATTTTCCACTGGCGTTTGGGGCAAGACCCCGTGCCCTAGGTTGAAGACATGACCGGGGCGATTTCCCGCCGACTCCAGAATCTTTCGGATGTGGGTCTCGATCACCTCGCATGGAGCCAAGAGTACTGAGGGATCCAAGTTCCCTTGAATGCCCACGTCATAGCCTAAACGTTCCCATGTATCTCCCAAATCCGTGCGCCAGTCGATGCCTATCACGTCTCCGCCCGCCTCCTTGATAAGGTGGAGAAAACCGCTGGTCCCTACGGAGAAATGGATGAGAGGAGCGTGCTCCCTCACCTCCTGGATCACTCTCTTAGAATGGGGAAGGACATGGGCCTCGTAGTCCCACGGACTCAAGCAGCCCACCCATGAATCGAATAACTGAAGCACCTGAGCTCCCCTATCGACCTGGGCCATTAAATATCGAATGGTAACCTCCGTCAGTTTTTCCATGAGGAGACGCCACAGGGGCGGGGACTCCAACATGAACTTCTTCGTCTTCGAGTAATCCCTGGAATGTCCTCCCTCAATGACATAACTGGCCAAGGTGAAAGGGGCTCCTGAGAATCCAATGAGCGGAATCTTCCCTTTGAGTTCTCGCCGGACGATTTCAATCGCCCTCAGGAGAAAGGGGACGTGCTCATCTGGCTCAATGGGGCGAAGTTGCTCGATATCCTTCCTTCCCTTTATGGGGTTCCGAATAAGGGGTTTCCCTCCCTGAGCGAATTCGAGCTCGATTCCCATACCCTCCAATGGGAGGAGGATATCACCGAAAATAATAGCGGCATCGACCCCCAACTTCCGGACAGGAAGCAGGGTAACCTCAGCTGCCAAATCAGGGGATTTACACAGCTCAAGGAAGGCAACCTTACGTCGGATGTCTCGGTATTCTTCCATGTATCTTCCGGCTTGGCGCATTATCCAGACTGGGGTATATTCCGTCGGTTCTCTCCGACAAGCCTTCAAAAAGACGTGATCACCCGCCATGAGATTATCCCTTTTTGAGTCCGGTTTAAACACTGCTTAACCGGACATAACACAAAAATATATCATGTTCCCAAGGGGAGTTGTCAACCGTAAACCCCAGCGGAAACTGAGGAAATTCCAATGAATGTCTCGCCTGATAGGGATTTTCTGGAAATGCTTACCATATAGTAGTATTTTTAAATATTGATAATCGGGGACCAACGTGGTTTGTACCTTTACAGGCTGTAGATGTGGAAATCCTGTAAGCCATTTTCGCCTGGATGCCAGGCACCCGACGGAATAAGGCATGGCAAACCGATCGAACGACCCGTATTACGCGCTTCTTTTCGAGGAGATAGAAGGATGAAGATCGTGCCGGCAATATTGACCGATAACCCTCAAGACCTCAACCTGATGCTTGCCCAAGCAGAGACTTTCACGGATTTCGTTCAAATCGATTTTATGGACGGATCTTTCGTCCCTTCCACGAGCATTGCTCCAGAAGACCTGGTTGAGACCAAAATAAACATTGATTGGGAAGCCCATCTGATGGTAAGAGACCCCATTCATTATCTCTCCTCACTCAATAAGGACGGACTGAAAAGAGTCATCTTCCATTGGGAGGCAAGTCCCCATCCCGAATCCGTCGTTTCCGCCATACGGGATTTAGGGTTGTATGTGGGGCTGGCTATAAACCCCGGGACGGCACTCCTCCAGTTCGAGGAGTTTGTCACCCGGGTCGATTCGGTCCTCTTCCTGTCGGTTCGCCCGGGTTTTTACGGATCTCCTTTCATTGCCGAGGTCCTTGAGAAGATCGGGGAATTTCGCCCGCAATTTCCCTCCATGCTCATTGGGATCGACGGAGGAATCTCAATGGAAAATATCCAAAGGATAAGATCATCGGGGGTTGATTACGCATGCGTCGGTAGTCGAATCTTTCGCCATGATAACCCTCGCAAGAGTTACAATGAATTCGTGAAGGCCATTGGATAACGGTACCTTGAAGAAACTTCACCCAACAGCCACCTGTTCATGTTCATTCTGCTCTTTTCCTCTCGAACGCTTGTGCTCATTCTGAGGTATAATCTGATAAGGGGACCTGAAACAGGTTACTGAAAAAAGGGGGACCCATACGATGTTTACGAGGCACGAGAGGGTATTGAATCAAAAGGGGAATGATACTTCGGAGATGCCCTCCGAGGATTTGTCTGTCCTCTTGAGACAGGCAATCGGCGATCTTCAGGCCAAATTTTTCGACCTGGAGGCGGGCCGTGTAAATTACCAACCAATGAAAGGATCCCTGGAATACGAGGCATATCTCCAAAAGGCAGGGCTCCTGAGGAATTTCACCTTAAGCCAACTCAAAGAACGGCAGCAGAAATTGGCGTTCTGGATTAACCTTTACAACACCATGGTAATTCACGGGGTGATTGATTGGGATATTCGGGAAAGTGTCAAGGAGAGGAATGGGTTTTTCACACGCCTGAAATATGAAATTGGCGGGCATCTCTTTTCCTTGAATGACATAGAGCACGGTATTCTCAGGGGTAATGCAAGACCTCCTTATAGACTCTTCAGGCCCTTTGGACCAGGGGATCCCAGACGTGCATTCATCGTCTCACCAGTGGACCCACGTATCCATTTCACCCTGGTTTGTGGTTCCAGATCATGCCCGCCCATCGGATTTTACTCGTCGGAGCGAATCGAGGAACAGCTGGAATTGGCAACGGCTAGCTTCATCAACAGCCCGGAGGTGGAGATCATTCCTTCCGAGAACCTGGTAAGGATTTCCCAGATCTTCCGGTGGTACCGGAGGGACTTCGGGGGAATCCAGAGGGCGCTCATCGAATTTCTCCTCCGCTACCTGGATCCGGGCGAGAAGCACGATTTCGTCGAAGACCATAAGGAGTCGGTAAGGGTACGATACCGGGATTACGATTGGAGCTTAAATCATTGAGGTGCCTTTCCCCGATACCCGCATCCATCCTTCACACAGTGCAGGGTCACATCTCCCCTCTTACTTGACTTTTCTATGAGGAACGGGATGCCGCACTGAGGACAACTATCCTGCACTGGTCTTCCCCACGTGGCGAACTGACATCGAGGATAACGGCTGCACCCGTAGAAAACCCTCCCTTTACGGGTCCTCCTCTCCACTAATTCGCCCTTACATGCCTCATTGGGACAAGGTATCCCGAGAGTTAACGCCTTTGTCGCCAAACAACGCGGGTAATCGGAGCAAGCGAGGAATCTCCCGAATTTTCCATTTCTTACTACCATGGGACGGCCACACCGATCACATCGGTGTTCGGTTTCCTCGTGAGTTTCGACAAGAATTCTCCCCTCTCCATCTCGAGAAAAATCCTTCGTATTCCTGCATTTCGGATAGGTAGAACACGCAAGGAACTGCCCCATTCTTCCCCACTTTATCACCATTGGATTACCGCAGGCAACGCAGGGAATATCGGTCATCTCCCCCTCTCTTTTCACGTCCCTCATGTTCGCCTTGGCCTTTTCCAAACTCTCGCTGAAGGGCCCGTAAAACTGTTTCAACACCCTTACCCACCCTACCTTTTCCTCCTCGATTTTATCCAGTTTATCCTCCATTTGAGCCGTAAACTCCACATCGAGGATGTGGGGGAAACTGTCAACTAAGAGATCATTAACCAATCCGCCCAGTTCCGTGGGAATAAATCTGCCCTTTTCAAGCTTCACATAGTCCTTCTCCTGGATGGTGCTCAAAATAGTGGCATAGGTGGAAGGTCTGCCGATTCCCTTCTCTTCCAACTCCCTCACCAGAGTCGCCTCGGAAAACCGAGGAGGGGGCTGAGTGAAGTGCTGTTCTGGGAGAAGTGAGAGGAGTTTCAGTCGCTCTCCCTTCTGCAGCTCGGGTAACCCCCTCTGCTTCTCCTCGTCTTCTTTTTCATCATCTTCCCCTTCTACATAGAGGGCCATGAATCCCGGAAACCTCTGGATGGATCCCGTGGCGCTGAAGAGGTAATCGTCGGCCTCAATCTCCACGGTGGTCTGATCGAAGATGGCAGGACTCATCTGACTGGCAACGAAACGGTCCCAGATGAGCTGATAAAGGGCCCTCTTATCCTTATCCAGATAAGGGGCGATCTTTTCGGGCTCCAATTCCATGGAGGTAGGTCGAATGGCCTCGTGAGCCTCTTGCGCACCCTTTTTGCTCTTATAATGGACAGGCTTAGGAGGTAAGAACGGATCTCCGAAGCGCTGCCCGATATAGGTGCGAACTTCTTTCAGGGCTCCCTCGGATACCCGGGTGGAATCAGTGCGCATATAGGTAATGAGGCCTACCGACCCCGCTTCTCCCAGTTCGATCCCCTCGTACAAACCTTGCGCCACCATCATCGTCCTCTTGGCGGAAAAGCGGAGCTTTCTTGCAGCCTCCTGCTGCAATTTGCTGGTGATAAAAGGAGGTGGAGCATACCTCTTTCTCTCCTTCCTTTCTACCTTCGACACGACAAAATCAGTTTTTTCCAGTCTTTGCTTAATCTCCTTGGCCTCCGCCTCGGCCAAGATGTCGGCCTTTTTCCCCTTTACCTTAACCAGTTTCGCCTCAAAGACATCCTCCGATGTCAGTTTCTTAAGCCGAGCCGTCATGGTCCAATATTCCTTGGAGACGAAGTTGCTAATTTCCTTCTCCCTCTCACAGACGATCCGGACTGCTACTGACTGAACCCGACCGGCACTCAATCCTCTCCGTACCTTATACCAAAGCAAGGGACTGATCTGATATCCCACCAATCGGTCCAATATACGCCTTGCCTGCTGAGCGTCATATTTACTCCTTTGGAGCTGAACTGGATTCTTGATGGCTTCCACTACCGCACTTTTCGTGATCTCATTGACGAGGACCCGATGTATCCTCTTGCCGCGATCCCTCAACTCCTCGGCAATATGCCACGCTATTGCCTCCCCCTCTCTGTCCGGATCGGGGGCGAGATAGATATCTACAACATTTCGGCTGACCCTCCTCAACTCCTTGATTATCTTTCCCCTTCCCCGAATGGTTACGTAGCTGGGTTCGAAGTCATGCTCGATATCGACCCCCAGTTCCTTTTCGGGCAAGTCTTTAACGTGTCCCACCGAGGCTTTGACGATGAAGTTTGATCCGAGAAACTTATTGAGGGTGCTGGCTTTGGCCGGAGACTCAACAATCACAAGCGATTTTTCCATACTCTCTCCATTACTCAAAGGGTTCATCGAAGGCCGTGCAAAATGTACACCAAAGGTTCCTCCCTTTTCACCCCTCATTTCTTGACGAATCGCTTCCCGGATAACTGCTGTACCAGCCCTTTCAGCTCCAATTGGAGTAAAGTGCTAAAAACACGACTGGCGCCCATCCGGGTCTGGGCAATGATTGAATCAATGTGGATCGGCTCATCCTGCAAAACGCAGAAGACCCTTTCCTCCTCCTCTTCAAGGGAAAGGTCTCGATCCCCAGATGACGACCTTTGATGCCGAAACCGTGGAAGAACCTCCTCCAAAACGTCCTCAGCGGATTCGACTAATTTAGCCCCTTGCTTTATCAATCGATTAGTTCCCTGACTTACGGCCATTCCTATATTGCCGGGAACGGCGAATACGTCACGGTTCTGTTCCAGGGCTAATCTGGCGGTGATTAAGGATCCACTTCTCGAGCTCGCCTGAACGATCACTACTCCCAATGATAGACCGCTGATGATTCGATTTCTCCTGGGAAAGTTCGCCCCTTCCGGAGGGGTGGACATGGGGAATTCCGAGATGACCGCTCCACGAGTTATGATCTCCTCGAAAAGATGGCAATTTTCCCGTGGGTATACGATATCGACTCCGCAACCCAATACCGCTATCGTTCTCCCCCCAACCGACAAGGCTCCCCTGTGAGCCGCCGAATCGATACCCCTCGCCATACCGCTCACCATCGTCACCCCATGTCTTGCTAAATCCCCAGCGATCCTCTCGGTGACCGTTCGACCGTAATCTGTTGCCAAACGGGATCCCACCATCGATATAGCAAAGTCGTCCCTCGATTGCAGATTTCCCCGCACGTAGAGCAATGGAGGAGAATCATATATCTGTCTCAAATTATTTGGGTACAATTGATCTCTGATGGTTACGATAGAAACGTTGAATTTCTCGATAAGCTCTAACTCTCGATTGACCTTCCCTCGAACATCGGTCTCCTTGATCACCCCCGCCAATCGTTCGCCAATTCCGTCGACCCTTGCCGATTCCGTTCGAGAGGCCTCAAAGACTCGCCTGGGGTCCCCAAATCGGTCAAGCAGGGCCTTGATCAAGACTGGTCCGAATCCGGGAAGGGAGTTTAATGCCAGCCAATAGAACCGATCGTCCACCCTCTCACCTTGGAAGATCCAATCCCACTCTGGAAGGAAATAGGGAAATGANNCTCTTTCATCTCATTTTATGGATGCCGAGGTCGCCTTTTTCGTCAGTGGGGTCTCATTGAACCCCCTGGGGTTGGTAGTTGGTGATACGATCGCCCACAACAATTTCACTGTAGGATTTCAAAACTTGAGCCGTATACAGAGCCCCGTGGCCACCGATGATCTTACAATCCCCCAGAATGCTGACCTTCCGGCCCAGATTCTCTCCGGTCAGGGGATGCTTGAGGATCCGTGAAGTCCTGAAAATCGTAAACCGGTCCCCGATCTCAATGGGATCCCTCGTCCTGAAGGCCAAATAGACGATATCTCCCTCCGCCATGATGAGCCGACCGCTCTCCTTGGGTTCGACAACTATCCCAATGCCGGGAAATGCCTCCTTCGTAAGAAAACCCGGCCATCTCGCATCTCTCGGCGGAATACCCTCGGGTTTGAGGACAACTTTGGGAGGTTTGACTGGGGGTGCCACCTCTTCGACGGGCTTCTCCTCCACAGGTGGTTTTTCAACAATTTCGGGCTTGACCTCAGGGGGTCTTACCTCAGGGGGTCTTACCTCCGCCGGTTTTGTCGGGGGAATTTTCACCTCCTCAAAGGGATAAAACCGAATGGGATTGCCGGGATAAATCCAGTGCGGGTTCGTAATATATTGATTGCCTTGCCAGAGCTTGGGCCAGAGAAAGGGATCGCTGAAGTATTTCTCGGAAAGATCCCAAAGGGTATCCCCCTTCTTGATGATATAAACCCCCTCCCTCGGCTTCCTTTCTCCCTGCTGACCGAGGGTGGATGCTGGCCCAAAGAAAATGATACCCAGAAAGTACCCAGCTACGAGGACCGATAAAATGAACCTTTGTCTCAATCCCATGTTCCCCTCCTTCACGCTCATCTTTCCATAATTATCCAGGTAATTAGATATTTGTCAAGCAAATTGAAAGTCGACCGTGTCGTTGAACGTCTTGAACCTTAGGTTCATTGGCGATATATTTGTGATATTCACTGTTGCATTTCCTAAACCAAATGATGTTCCAAGACGAAACGCTGGGCCATCTCCTTTCGGGAAACATAAAGATTCTCCAGAAGAAAAGGGGATATCGCTTTTCCGTCGATTCCATCTTGTTGGCCCACTTTGTCCGGTTGAAGGAGGGGCAGAAGATCGTGGATTTGGGAACGGGAAGTGGCATTATCCCAATTATTCTGGCCACCAAGATGGAATCGACGGAAATTTGGGGGGTGGAGATTCAGCAAGATCTTGCGGAGATGGCCAAGAGGAACATTGAAATAAACCACCTGCAGCGTCGGGTTCATATTGTGAAAGGTGATGCCAGAAAGCTGGCCGACCGCATGAAATCGGAGGAGTTCGACATCGTCCTGACCAATCCCCCTTATCGAAAAATTCGTTCCGGACGTCTCAACCTCCAAAGGGAAAAGGCCATAGCCCGTCATGAGATAAGGGGATCCCTGCCCGATATGGCTAAAGTCGCCTTCCGCTTGCTCCGACCGAAGGGGAGCTTTTACCTGGTGTACCCGGCAGGGAGGCTTGTCGACCTCATCACCTTCCTAAGGGAGAGCCGCCTCGAGCCCAAGGAATTGAGGCTTGTCCATCCAAATGGAGAAAAGGGGGCTAAACTGATTCTGCTCGAGGCCATTAAGGGGGGTGCGCCAGCACTCAAGATACAGCCGCCCCTCTTCATACACGACTCGAATGGCCAATACTCCGAGGAAATGCGATCCATTTATTCATCCGTAACATAGACAAACCAATATCCTTTTTATTGTATGAGACCTCTTTCGCCTTCTAGGTCCCAAGGTTTGACAACTCGGGGCGGATGGGATATGATCTGTTGATTTTTTAAACGAAATAAAGGCCGAAGGGGTCTTAGCAGGCGAGGAATCTGAAAAGACGATGCATGTTATTATGGATTTAATAGGCAACGAATTGGCCCAGGTTGAAGATGAATTCAAGAAGCACTTGAAATCCCAGGTCCCTCTCATCTCGAAGATCGGGGAACACCTATTGTCAAGCGGGGGAAAACGTTTTAGGCCAACCATACTCCTCTTATCCGCTAAATTATGCGGTTATGAGGGCAGACGCCAAATCCAAGCCGCCAGCATAATCGAATTCATTCACACCGCGACTTTACTCCATGACGATGTAGTCGATGACGCCGAATTGAGGCGGGGTAATGCCTCGGCAAACTCCATATGGGGTAGCCAGGCCAGCGTTTTGGTGGGAGACTTTCTTCTCTCAAAATCCTTCTTCCTCATGGTAGGCGATGGGGACTTAAAGATTCTGAACATCATCTCCAGGGCTACTATTCAAATGGCAGAAGGGGAAATCCAAGAACTCATGAAGGCCAGCGACCTTTCCGTTACCGAGGGGGAATACCTCTCCATCATAACGAACAAGACTGCGTCGCTCATTTCAGCGACCTGCCAGATTGGGGCAATTTTGGGTGGTGTCGACGGGAAAAGGGAACAAGCCCTCGCGAATTTCGGAATGAACCTGGGTATCGCATTCCAATTGATGGATGACAGTCTAGATTATACGTCGACTGAGAAAAGGTTCGGCAAGGAGATCGGTATCGACCTCCAGGGAGGAAAGATCACCCTTCCCCTCATTCACACGCTTCGAAGCTGTTCGCCTTCGGAAAGGGAAAAGGTTGTGGGGATTGTTCTCTCCGAAAGTGCAGATGAACGGTCGTTTCTGAGCGTGGTGGATCTCATCAACAGTTACGGTGGAATTGAATATACCCTGGAAAAGGCCAGGGAGTATGTAGCCAAAGCTAAGGGAGACCTGGACTGTTTCGATCCGTCAAGGGAAAAAACAGCCCTTCTAACCATGGCCAATTATGTCATTGAGCGAACATGGTAGGCACAGAAAAATTGCCTCTATGGACCTTCCCTCGAGATGGCTCAAATATGGCTTGCCGTTTCTTGTAGCCATAATGATCCAATCCCCCATAGGTTGCAAAAGAGAGGCCCCGAAGGAGAAGAGGCCTCTGGCTCCCGATTTCACTTTGACCTCAGTCGATGGAAAAACCATAACCCTTTCCCAGTTGAGGGGTAAGGTAGTCCTGCTCGATTTCTGGGCAACGTGGTGTGCCCCGTGCCGATTGGCCATACCTCACCTCAACGATTTGCACAAGGCTTATCGGGAAAGAGGCCTTGAAATTATCGGGCTGAGCCTGGATAAAGGGGGTCCGGAACGCGTTAGAAAGTTCGCCCACAATATGGGCATCGAATATGCCATCATAATGGCCGATGATGACTTGGTAGCAAAGTACGGTATATCCCCCATTCCAACTACCTACCTCGTAGATCGGGAGGGCTATATTACCAATAAATGGGTCGGATTCAGCCAAACTCTCATGAGCAAGATCGCTGCTGAAACCGAAAGGCTGCTAACGAAGCAAGGCAGTTAGGCCCCGCCAATTTTTCCCCCTGGCCCACCCATGATTGTATGATTTTACGAGAAGTANNATTGCACCCAAAAAGGCTAACTGGTCCGGAAAATAAAGGTGAAGAGTAGGCCGCCATCGCCGAAACCGTCAATTAGCTCGTCGTGGATTTAGGCCTCCGTATCGGATGCCGGATCTATGAAAATAAGTGCCCCGTTGTCCATAAACCCGCCATCGTGGTGATCAGCATTGGAGAGTCAAGATCAGGGGTAAATCGCCTCAGCTTCTATTAAGGACAACCTCCTCTTCTTCGGGCCCTTCCTCCCGAAAGACCTCTATTACGCTTCTCACCTCAATACCGGCCTCTTCAAGGGCTTTCCTAATATCCTTTGCCTTGACCCTTTGTGTCTTTACGATGAAACTAACCCTTTCGGCCAATCGATCATCCTCCTGGAGGAGCTTGCTTCCCAAACCCCCATCTTTTTCTTAACCCTTTCGCTCCTTCTCCCACTGATGAAGCGACTGCAAGTAACTGTCAGCCACCCTATGTGGATCCAAATTGAGGGCTTTGGCGTATTCCATGATGAATCCCCTGACGTATACTAGTGCCGGGAGATTTTCGAACCTCTCCTCCTCAAGGTACTCCAAGTTCTCCTTGTTAATCTTGGTTTTCTGGGATATCTGTTTGAGGTCAACCCCCATGGATTCCCTAATTCCCTTCAGACTGCTTCCGGTGAATCTGAACCCATTGGGGAACGAGATACCTACCCGCTCTTTCAGAACTGGCCTGGTTTCTCGAATGTCGGAA
>JABAOH010020459.1_pt1 | contig 14057 bp, 10 predicted proteins | sample 7062181 | NCBI WGS metagenome assembly JABAOH01 (sample SAMN14538630, study PRJNA623070) | marine sediment metagenome | biome: marine biome [ENVO:00000428]; feature: marine pelagic biome [ENVO:01000023]; material: deep marine sediment [ENVO:00002113]; isolation source: pool of 5 deep marine... | reverse complement strand
GTAGATGAGGGGTTGCTCTGGCTTTTGAATGAGATGAGAAAAGCAGGAGACCTCCCGAAAGATGTGGTCTTCAAGGTCTCAATTCTTGCCGGTCACGCAAATGCCGCGGGCGGCAAGGTCTTAGAGATGTTGGGCGCCAACACGTTCAATCCGGTTGCGGACTTGCCGATTCCGATGTTAGCTTCGATACGAAGCGTCATTGACCTTCCAATCGATGTGCACATCTACTTGTTTGATGCTTGGGGTGGGTTCAACCGCTTCTGGCAAGCTCCGGAGATTACTAGGACGTGTGCACCCTGCTACTACAAGATAGAACCTGGAGCGGGCATGGGGGCGCTGTACAAGCCTTGGGTGAACCCTGATCATCTCGCCTTCCTTGCGAGAGAAAAGGTGAAGCAAGCGGAGATAATCATCTCTCTGATCGAGAAGAACTACCCCGAAGCCAGACTATCTCAGGTCGGGGCGAAAGATCTGGCGATTCCGAAACCTCCCAAATGATCTGATTTCGATGGTCTCTCTTCACTTCTAGGCTCTGATGATTACTGCTCAACCTGTTTCGTGAAAGATACGCCCAAATTGTGATGAAACCAATAGGGGTTGCGCTGCTCCTAGATTGATAAGATGCTGTATTCGTGTTTCAGATCTAGTTGGTCCACTCTCTCCGGTGTTGGAATGCCATTCTCATCCCATCCCCTTAATGCGTAGTATTCATCAAGCATTTCATCAAGTATTCGCTTGGTTATCCGTTGCCCCTTCGCCACACCATCTAGCAGCGATTCTTTCATGAATCTGGGTGGTAACGTATCATCTTTCCGTGTGATGCCTTCTCGAACGTTGAAGAGTCTGGTCAGGTTCCATATTCTTTCGCCTATTTTCAGGTAGTCCTCAGGAGTGAAATCGAAGCCCACCGCTTTGTTCAGCAGGTCGGTGAAGTGCGTGCGTTTGAGCGGCATGAAGTCGCATAATACCAGCGAGAAACACAGTGCTCGATTGTCTTGGGCGTGCTTCACGTAGCTTGCTCTTCCAGTGGATGAGTATCTGGGTTTCAGCCGTCCCTCAATCTCGGCGCTGACGGTCCAAGCTCTCTGGTGGCACGCTCCCCGATCTGATGTTGCATAGGCCAGTGCCATACCGAAGGCTCCACGAGGATCATAGCCAGGAACCTCTAGCCCTTTCACATGGACTGCAAACTTCTCTGTTTCTTTGCCGATTTTCTCAGCAGCTCTTTTGACGCCTTCGGCGAGGGTGTCTCCCAAGCCGTTACGATGAGCTATGTCTTCGATGATTTCTATCATGGAATCGGCGTTTCCGAAGCGGAGCTCCTCGCCTCCAACATCATCTTTCTTGATGAAGCCTTTCTCGAAGCACTCCATTGCGAATCCTATGACGTTGCCCGTTGAGATGGTGTCTAAGCCAAGATCATCGCACAACAGATTTGCCTGCGAAATACTTTCCAGCGAGTTCACGCCACAGTTAGATCCCAGCAGCGCGATTGTCTCGTACTCAGGACCGACAAGCTCCTTGATCTCATCGTCGTCTAAGCCAATTCTGCTGTATTTCCAACACGCTATTGGACAATTGTAGCATGCCCCATTCTTCGTGACGATTCTCGCTCTCATAGTCTCTCCCGAGATATCTTCGGCCCTGTCAAAGACACCCGTCTGAAAGTTCCTTGTCGGGAGCAATGCTGCTTCATTCACCGGGCTAACCCAAACCGGGGTTCCATAATTACGTCTCAACGGCGTGAAGGCATGCTCCCGAATGATCTTGGAGGCGTCCTTCGCAGACTCTCGGAAACCCGCAGGATCAGCGTACGTGATTTCACGCTCACCTCGTACGGCGACAGCTTTCAGATTCTTGGAGCCCATCACAGCCCCGGACCCACCCCGACCCGCCTGCCTGAATAGATCAACAGTGATGCAGGCATATCGAACTAGACGTTCTCCGGCAGGCCCGATGGAAGCAACCCTGAATTTTTTCCCAAACCTAGCCTTCAGTCTTGCTTCAGTGTCAAAACAGCCCTTGCCCCATAGGTCTTTGGCGTCCAAGATCTCAACAGCATCTTCGACAACTAGCAACAAGGTGGGGACCTCAGCTCTGCCCTGTACAACTAGGCAGTCAAAGCCTGCTCGTTTCATTTCGACGCCGAAAAAACCACCTACATGTGAATCTAAAAAGATCCCTGTGAGGGGCGATTTGGTCACGACTGTGAACCTGGCTGAGGATGGGGCCAGCGTGGCGGTCAGGGGTCCCGAAGCGAAGATGATCGCGTTTTCCGGGCTAAGCGGATCGATATCTGGTTTGAGAAGGTCGTACAGGATCTTTGCGCCTAATCCTTTTCCGCCGATGAATTTTCTCGCGATCTCCTCATTCAGTTCCTCGACGTGTGATTGTCGTTTGGTCAGATCGACTGTGAGGATTTTTCCCATGTAGCCTTGGAAGATTTTCATCAACTTCCTTTTCAGCGCTTGTCTAGACGCCTGTTTATGGCAAGCATATCGCTCAGTAATGCATATCCCGCCTCAGTGCCACCGGCTCCACGTCCTACGACGGTGAGATCCCCGAGCAAGTCGGTGCTGAAGGTCAAAGCATTGAGGCTGCCGTTGATGTGCGCTAGGATATCTGACAGTGGAACCTTCTCGGGTGCGACTTTGGCCTTCACTTTTCCGTCTTCACGCCAGGCTTTGGCGATTAGCTTTATCTTCACGTTTTCGCGCTGAGCGTTTTCAATATCTGTGGTGGTTATTCTTGTTACGCCAGTTCGCTTGACATCTTTAACCTTGACATCGCCTCCCATTGTTACATTAGCTAGAATTATCGCCTTCGCAACTGCATCCCACCCTTCCACATCCATCGTGGGGTCAGCCTCTGCGTATCCACGTCGCTGCGCTTCTTTCAGCGCTTCTTCGTAACTGTTTCCGATCTCCATCTGGGTCAAGATGTAATTTGTGGTGCCATTGACGATCCCCCTTACCGAGTGTATTTTCACACCAGCTAGATCTTCCAGGGTGAGACTGAGTGTCGGCGTGCCACTTAGCACTGTGCCCTCAAATCGAAGGAAAACGTTGTTGGTCTCAGCGAGGCGCTTGAGCTCATGATAAGCCACCGCTATTGGACCTTTGTTTGTTGTAACGACATTTTTGCCAGCCGCAAGGCTTTTCCGTATGTGCGTTAGTCCCGGCTCGGCTGTTTTCAGATCGGTCCACGTAGCCTCCACAATCATGTTCGCCCCGCTTTCTTCTATGATCTCGAGGCTTGACAGTCCTTTCTGTCTGCTTTCATACGCGCGGATGTTGCCCGTCTTTTCTACGAGGCCTAGAACCTTGGAGAGATCTATGCCTTTTTCATTGAGCACAGACCCTTTCTTCAGGTCAGATATGGCAACGACGTTGTATTCAAAGCCGTATTCCTTTCGCAGGAAATCCTTTTTCTCAACTAGGATTTGCGCAAGGCCTTGCCCTACGATCCCGAATCCGATAAAGGCAACGTTGAAGCGCATCTGCAATTTCCTCAATTCGGTATCGTTCTTCTCGCAGCTTAATTTTTGTGTTGCCCTTCCTGCAGGAACACGGAGCGAGTTGTACGCGAATGCTCCACAACTTTATTATTTCGCTGGCAGTTTAGAGGGGGCAAGGTGGATTTCATGTTGTCGCGGGCTATTAGTGATGGAGATAATGTTCTGCTTTTCTTGGATCGGAAGAGAACTTATCTTGTCAAAGTGGAGAGCGGGAAGGACTTTCACACGCACAAAGGCTTTGTCAAGCTGGGTGAGTTGCTTGGGAAAGAATTCGGCTCCCGAATTGCCAGCAGCACAGGCGTCGGGTTCGTGGCGTTGAAGCCTAGCCTGCGAGACTACGTTTTCAAGATGCAGAGAAGGACCCAGATAAGCTATCCTAAAGACATCGCGCTTATTCTCATGTTTAGCGGGACGGGTCCGGGTAGCCGTGTCGTTGAAGCTGGGACGGGGACTGGCGCTCTTACAACCGCCCTCGCATTCCACGTCAAGCCTGATGGGCAAGTTTACAGTTACGAAGTTCGTCAAGAGTTTGTTGGATTGGCGCTGAAGAACTTGCGGAGAGCTGGCTTGTCAAAATTCGTAGCCATCAAGAACATGGACATTACGCACGGTATCGAAGAGGAGGCTGTGGATGCTGTCGTCTTGGACATGGCGACTCCTTGGTTGGTAGTCCCTCACGCGTACACGGCGTTGAAGGGCAGCGGAACCATAGTCTCTTTTAGTCCCACAGTCGAACAGGTCGTCAAGACGGTGGAGGCCTTGGAAGGAGACGGTTTCGTAGATATTCAGACTGTGGAGTCTCTCCTGCGTAGGATGCAGGTTATCCGGGGGAAGACTCGCCCCGAAACCTTGATGACTGGGCACACGGGCTATATTACATTTGGTCGCAAAGCCATCAAAGAACCGCCAAATGGCTAGAGGAGCTCTATTTGCGTGATCTCGGCCAAGCTTTCCAAGTGGTTCATCTTGATTTTTCCATCTGAGATCGTGTCGAGCATGTCTTCAATGCAAAGGCACGCGCGTTTCACCTGCAGTCACGCGCATTCCGAAACTTGAACAGCGAGTTAACAAGCCATCGGTGCCAGCAGAAGTGAAGCTCTCATACTCGGATATTTCTGAAAATAATACTAGAAGAGCATCGGGAAGAGACATTCCGAGATTACGCATGCATCCGCTTCTTAGTGTAGAGGGAAACACCCAATGCGAAGAGGAGGCTGGGTATTACAATCAGCCCTGTAGATGCAAGATTCAGAGGGCTCACACTCCTTCCAAATGTCTGTCTGTCATCTGGAGCCGCTTCCTCCCCGTCTAATGCCTCCAACAATGCGCGATAGGATTCTTCATCTACATTTTTCAGTTGGGGTAAGAGGTTTTCTCCACCAGAAGAAGTCAGTAATTCGTAGTATCTGGGTTTGAGTAGTACTAGTGGAGAAACCATGGTCAATATGCCAAGCAGGATTGCCATCACAGGGTAGAGCACAGTTTTCTTCATTTGTCTTCACCGATTCTGAGGATGCAACGTACTTGATGGTTCGGAGGCTGCTCCGATCCCTTTGAACTCATCAAGATAAGTCAATGGAGAATGATATATATAATTCTACATTTTAGAACGGCACGAGCCAGCAGGATTGGTGAAAGTCGAATAGAAAAGGCACCTTTTGCGAACGATCAGTTTCGGCTTGAGAATACTTGACTTTGACAAGCAGATACCTAGAACGGTCTTTCTCTCCAAAGCCTCACGGTTTCAAACCAAAGGATGACGTTAGCTACAGATCCAAAAAGGATTGCAGCTAGATTGTGAATGGAACCAGTTGGCAGGTATAGGATGAGATACACGACGAGCATGGTCGAGAGCCACAAGGAATAGAAAAGATAGCGGGGAACAAGGAAACGGCCCAGCCGCGTGAAGAACCGCAAGAGTCCTACTTTAACTTCTTGCTTAAGGAAATATTCACCCGTCATAGTCTTCTCTGCCAAACCTAGCGAAAGGAGTTTCTGAAGATGGTGGGCCGCGACGCTGGGGCTGGAGAGGCGCAAAGAGCGTTGAACCTCACGTACGCCTACGCGCGAGTCTGGAGATCCTAGCATGTACCAGTACACTTGGAGGGTTTTCCCCTTTAGCTTGGACTCAACAACGGCTAGATCCGATGAAGAAGCCTCAGACACGAAACTCGCCAAGATCCAATATGGGCATTCGCATAATAAACTATTGCAGGAAGATTCTCCAATCGACGCGAAACATTCTCTTGCCGGACATGGCAATTGCGCAAGCAATGTTGCTGTATGTTTCGCTTGTAAATGTGAAGCGACGGATGGTTGGAGACCCTCTTGTCCGTCAGATTGCTAGAACCGCCGAGGTTTCTTTGGATAAGGTTGAAAAGGTGTTCGTGGTTCTGTGCTTAGCCAGTCTGTTTCTTTGTCGAGTCGTGATAATGATCGTAGTAGATCAAAAGTCACCCAACGTGAAACCTCGGGATGGCGTTGGTATTCCCACAGCCCGTAAGGACCTTGGAGTTCTTGCACAAACTTGACGTTGTCCGCGACACGTCCATCCTCTTGGCTCGCCCCCACCCTCCACGATAGATCCAACATCTGTGCAACATCATACCGTTTGAAATAGGTGAAACCTCCTCGGGGACGTTCCGCTCCGATAATGCGGGCAACTTCAAATCCGAGAGTATGCACCTGTCGATGTTCGTGGGCTAATAACAAGTCTAGACCACGCCTGGCGGCCTGACTCGTTCGTCGTTTAGGATGTAACGCCAACGCGCTCACTACGGCTGTCGTATTGGTTCGACATCCATATTTCGAATGCGCCAGCCGGCGATAGCCCGCGGCAAAAATGTATTTCCTACGATGTCTTCCAGACGGCCACCCGCCTTGTGGTAGCTGTTCCTCAAGTAGCCACTCATAGGCTTGTTCAGCACGAGGATCGGTGGCATAACCTGCCCACGCCAATCCCAGTAGCGGCAAAGCAGTCTGGAGTGGGATCATATGGTATTTGACATCAGATGCTTTAGCCCCGTTCAATAGCGCCCCCCGCGTGACTATTGGCCATGACCCATCAGGCTGCTGCTGTAAGAAGAGGAACTCAGCCCCTCGCTTGACTGCAGAGTGTTCAGGACCCAGTCCTAAGTAACCCAGCCCCATAAGCGCCTGTGCCGTTAATCGGAGTTCTCCCAAGGTAGTCCCGCCGCCTTCTCCCTCCCTCCACGAGCCGCTTTCATTCTGTAATGCTAAGAACTTTAGAATCACTGGGTCTTCTTCCTGAAGTCTCTCAAGCTCCCGGACTTCTTCATCATCCTCCGGACGATTCATGAGATCTCTCAACACCAAAAGCCGTAAACTGGGTGAAGGATCAGCTAATAGCAACGGTGCCCACGTCATGGTCTGGCCTCCAGCACTTCTCGGAGATATGGCGCGGTAGGGGTATCCATCTGCATCACGTCTTCCGGGGTTCCGGTGGCAATGACTTCTCCGCCCTCAGGGCCGCCTCCAGGTCCCAGCTCGATGAGCCAGTCACAATTCGCCAACAAGTGGGGGTGGTGTTCCACCACGACTACGGTATGTCCTGCATCGACCAATTGGTTCAAGACGTTGACCAGTCGAGCGACATCCTCCATGTGAAGGCCAACGGTGGGCTCATCTAGGATGTACAACGTCCGGGTTTTCGTCCGTTTATGCAGTTCCTTCGCAATCTTTAGCCGTTGTACTTCCCCACCGGATAACGTATACGCTGGTTGATTCCACACCAAGTAACCCAAGCCGACTTGTCGGACAACACTTAGGGGGTGTGCAATCTGCTCTTCATCTCTGAAGAGTTCATAGACTTCATCCAAAGTCATCGCGTTAATCTCAGGTAGGGCTACGCCGTTGAAGCGAACCTCCCAAGCCTCGGGGTGATAGCCCGTACCCTTGCAGGTCTCGCATTCCACGTACTCATCGGGCAAAAAGCCCATATCAATCCGTATTCGTCCACGTCCCTTACAGGCCGAGCAGCGTCGGCTCAATGCTCGTTTACCTAATCCGAGGGCGTGCGCATCATCACTGTTGGCATAGATCTTTTGCACAGGTTTTGTCAGCCCGAAGAAGATCGCTGGACTCCGGATACCTCTCCGCGATTGGTCGACTATGAACGCGCGTTTGGGGGCGTTTTTGATGGAGTCATGTTCACCGGGATCAATAGGTTCTCGGGCGAACGAAGAGGTGTGAGTCTTCTTTACGAGCGCTCGACCGAGCGTGTCAATTAGCAGCGTGCTCTTGCCTGAGCCTGAGACGCCACAGACTCCTATAGACGTCCCTAACGGAAGTTGAACATCCTCTCCACGGAGATTGTGGGCACGTGCGCCCTTGATTTCCATCCAGCTTTTCGGTTTTCGTCGATGGTTCGGCGGAATCCATTCTTGCAGGCCTCTCCGTTTGCCGGTAAGTTTTGGAGTGGCATCTTGAAGCCATTTGCTCGTGACCGTGTCGGCCTTGAGAATCTCGTCTGGCGATCCTTCAGCGACAATCTTTCCGCCTGAAGCTCCTGCTCCAGGGCCGAGATCAATCACGTGATCAGCCGCTCGAATGAGTAGCAAGTCGTGTTCCACGACAATCACCGTGTTTCCTTCATCCCGAAGTTCCTCCAGCGCCTCGAGTAGTGCCTCTAGTTCGGATGGGTGCATGCCTCGGGAAGGTTCATCAATTAAGATTGTGAGCGATGTCAATCCGCTGCCTAGCAGGCTGGCGAGTTGAATTCGCTGGGCTTCACCCGCCGACAACGTTCCTGTAGGGCGGTTCAGGTGGAGATATCCTATTCCCACTTGGCGCAAGAATCGCAGTCGTCTACGGGCGATAGCAAGGCTGGCTTCGGCGAGAGGGCTGCCTGATGGGAGAATAGAAACGACGTTCAGATGCTTCTCTAACTCATCTAAGGGCATTTCACTCAATTCGTACATGTTGCGTCCTTTCAGAGTGACAGCCAGAAATTCCGGAAGAAGTCCCTTTCCATTGCATTCCGGGCAAACCACTTTCTTCGTGTATGTTCCATGTATGTCCCAATCCCACAACCAACTCCCCTTTCCGAAAAACCCGCGCCATTTCCACTTGTGGGTTCGCAGCTTTCCTTTCATTGGTCCAGTTGATTTGCTCTGATATGTAATTGCATAGGTTTTATTGTCACCAAAGAGAAAGGCCTTCTGTGCCTCTTCGGACATTTCGTTCCAGGGTGTCTTGAAGGGGGCAAAACCGTAGTGCTCGCCGAGGGCTGGAATGATAGGTTGATCTTTGCATAGATAGGTTCTTGGCCAATATCCAGGCGACCACATAGCTCCAGCGCACAACGGTTTTTCAGGGTGAACAATGAGTTTGCTGGGTTGAGGCGCTTGCAGGGTACCAAGTCCACCGCATTTCCCACATGAACTGGTAAAGTGTGCGCCTGAGAAATGTTGCGCCTTGGCTATGGGCGCGGTGGCACTGCATTTGGGACAGACCCATGTTTCGTCCCGTATCATCTGCGCTCCGCACTCTAAGCATTGGCGTTCGCCAAGCGAAGCCAGCAAATGCGCAATGTGAAAACTCAGCTCAGAAATGGCGCCGACACTGTTTCGTCGAGTGAATTGCGGGATGTGGCTCCACAAGTGAGCGCGATGGGGGGCTACAGCCAGGGTGACCCCTAGTCCTGTTAGGGCATCAACAGGGGCTTCGGCGCTTTCCCGGACGCCTTGTCGTTCAAACATTGATAGCGATTCTAAGTAGCGTCGTCGCGCTTCGGTCTGGAGCACGTCCCGAATTAGGCTGGATTTTCCTGACCCGGAAACGCCGGTGATCACGGTCAGAGTGCCCTTGGGGATGTCCGCGTTGACGCCCTTCAAGTTATTTGCTCGCGCGTTTCGAATCGAGATGACAGGTGTTGCCTTGCGTTCAGTTTTCCTTGCCGGTTCTCGTGGCTGGACCGCAATTTCGTCCCTGAGTGCTCGTCCAGTCATCGATTTCTCAGTGCCATAGAGCCCTTCTAATGGACCTGCATAGAGTAATTCGCCCCCTTTGGGGCCAGCCCCTGGTCCTAGATCGATAATCCAGTCAGCTGCACGGATTATGTCCGTGTTATGTTCAACGATGACGATTGTTGCGCCGCTTTGCACTAGGCGATCTAGCACTTTCAGCAAGCCATTGAGGTCTTGGGGATGAAGACCCGTTGAGGGTTCATCAAGTACAATTAACTGGTTGCTCAGTTTGTTTCGGCCCAAGTATTTGGTCAGCTTGACACGTTGGGCCTCACCGCCGGAGAGTGTGGGTGATGGTTGGCCAAGCTCTAGGTATCCGAGACCGACATCGTTGAGGGCTTGGAGAATTCGGTGGGCCGCTTCGTGGCGGGAAGGTGATAGCCATGGAGATTCTGAAATGAGATCATCAGTCTCTTGGATTGGGAGTGCGTAGAAATCGGCGATTGACAGCTTCCGATCACCGAATTCAACGGTGGCAGCGAGCACTTCGTCGTTGAACCGCTGGCCGTCACAACTCGCACAGGGAACCCAGAGGGATGGCAGATACCGCATTTTGATTTCTGTCGCTCCAAGGCCTTTGCAGGTGGGGCAGGCGCCTTCGGGGCGATTAAAGGAGAAATGAGACCTAGATAGGCTCGTAGCCTCCGCATACAGGTCACGTATGATATCAGAAAGCTTCGTGTAAGTCGCCGGATTCGATCGGGGATTCTTCCCAATGGGGCTCTGGTCGACCATTACCGGCCGGATACTGGGACCTTCGATTCCCTCACAGCCAATTGGCTTTTTCTTCGTTAGTGTCGGTACAAGCACATATTCAACAAGCGTGCTCTTTCCCGACCCCGACACACCTGTAATCGCTGTGATGCGGCCCAGTGGCAACCTGACATCAATGTGCTTCAGATTGTGTTGGTGGGCCCTTCGCACGGTGAGAAACTCGTCAGGGGAAGGACGAGGTTCGGGTGCCACGACTTGGTCTTGAAGGCTGAAATAGCGGCCTGTTGGGGTATCCGTTTTCCACAATTCTGCTGGTGAACCGGTGAAGATTACGTCGCCTCCTTCTTTTCCAGCCCCAGGACCTAGATCGATGACCTGATCCGCCTCTGCAGCTGCCACTCGGTCATGTTCGATGTAGATTACTGGTCCTGCCAGCTTTCGAAAGGCGGGAAGGAAACGACGTACATCTGCGGGATGCTGGCCAATCGTTGGTTCATCGAGAACGTGAAGCAGATCCTCCAAGCGGCTGGCTAAGGAAATCGCAAGGCGAACCCGTTGCGATTCGCCTCGAGACAGACTGGGCGCTGATCGGTCGAGTGAAAGGTACCCTAACCCGACCTGATCCAAGGCCTCAAGGCGTCGCTGAATTTCGAAGCGCAACCGCTTCGCTGTCGAAGGCAGTTCGGCTTCGAGAAGTAGTTGGCGCACCTCGTCAACGGAGAGTGCTAGTAGTTCGGGAAATCTCAGGCCTTCCCAGCGGACGGCGGCTGCTTGTGGATGCATTCCAGTTTGGCCGCACCGTCCACAGCCCCTTCCTCTGCAATATGGACAAGGCTGATTGAAGTAGGTAGGTCTTAACTCGCGGAACCCAGCGCCGCAAGTACTGCAGATAGGTGTTGTTGCCAACGTCATCTCGGTCTTTTTGCCACGTACTCTGACCGCTCCTGCACCCACCGCCGTGCTCCTTTGAGCAAGCTTGCGAATGTCCTTTGCGGACATCGATCTGACAATGCGGCCGACTTCAATCTCGATGTCATGTGTTTCCTTCGCGTCAAGCGGCCTGCCGCCCCAGATTTCTCCATCAACGATGAGCTGCTTTTTCCCGAACTCGTCAGTTAACACCTTCNNTGCGGCCGACTTCAATCTCGATGTCATGCGTTTCCATGACGTCAAGCGGCTTGCCGTCCCAGATTTCTCCATCAACAAGGAGCCACTTCTTCCCGAACTCGTCAGCCAACACCTTCAGCAGTGTCACATGACTTCCTTTCACCTGATGGAGTAAGGGCGCGAGTAGATGGAGGGCTTCCTGCTTCGCCACAGAAGTGAGTCGGTCGACGATCTCATCCTCCGTCAACACACTCAACGGACTGCCACATTGAATACAATGGCGCACTCCATAATTCGCGTAGAGTAATCGAAAGAAGGGATGCAGCCCAGAGGCTGTCGCCAGGGTTGAAAGCGGATTGCGGTTCAGTAGATTCTGCCCGACGGCAATCGTGGGAACCAACCCGGTGAGTTCGTCTACTTTCGCAGGGGCCAGCCTCTGTCCAGACCGACCGTACAAAAAGACATCTAGAAACCGTCGATGCGCTTCGTGATACAACGTGTCGAATACTAAGGAGGTCTTCCCAGAACCAGACACGCCAGTTACAGCAGTGAGTCCATCACCGAACTGCACATCGATGTTCTTGAGATTGTGTTCGCGGGCCCCGCGAATCCGAATATCCATCGCTATCTCCCGTACGACAACCATCATCACTAATGAGGGTTGTGTTACACCAATATCCTCCATATCGAAACGAGCGATAAAGGTCACAGGCGTGGGGGAGATGTCCCCCGCAAAACCGCCACATCTTTCTGGCTTTTCCTAAGTAATAATCTCTCGCTTTCTCTACAATTCATGGACAGCAATTGTAAAAAGCAGCAAGGAAATCGTGTATGTAGGACTAGGGAAGCATCATGGCGGCAAACGTTGACGACTTGGTTTCTAGGATTGATATGGGCCTATTCAGTAGTGAGGATCAACATCCTCATCCCGAGCTAGTCCAAAACGCTCTGGAAGGGCCGAAATGGCATCGCAGTCGCGAATCAGGGTATCGTCACCTCGTCTACCGCATTCCGGACAAGAAGGGCAGGGGAGTCAAGCGCATCGCAGCGATCTACGGCACCACGCTCCGAAAACTCTCTTCAACTTTGTGGCGAGAAAACAAAGTCTCCGGTATTCCTGATTTCGATTCGCTGCTCGAAATTTGCCGCGGTCTATTGGAATGCTGGACATCGGAATACCGCGTCATCGCCTTCGACTGGTGCCACCGAATGAAACGCCATTATCAGCCACAGCACTTTTCCACATTTCAAGAGTGGGTCAGGACTTATCTGACGACTTGGGGTAGCGTGGATGATTTTTGCACGCACACTATGGGCTACTTCCTATATACATACCCTCAGTTCGCTGAAGAAGTCAAGAAGTGGACGAAGTCAGCTAACCCATGGGTACGCCGTGCCGCGGCAGTCACCTTCATCTATGGACTTCGACGTGGCAGGTTCTTGGAACACGCCTTTGACGTCGCCAATGGACTGCTCACTGATGACCACAAATACGTTCAATGGGGGTACGGCTGGATGTTGAAAGAAGCGACCAAGCACTTTTTGGAAGACGTATTTGACTATGTCATGCGGAACAAAGCGGTCATGCCTCGCCCGGCACTCCGCTATGCCATCGAAAAGATGCCGAAGGAATTCAAAACCAAGGCGATGAAAGAGTAATCTACACCCCACAAATGCTTTCTAAGATCGAGCTGTACATTTTCTCTGTGGTAGCACGCGAGTGGGAGATCGAGACCGCGAATGTCAGGAAAACTGGACCAGCCTGCTGGACGTAGATTTATCCTTCATGTTGACATGGATCAGTTCTACGCCGCGGCAGAGGAACGGGAACATCCAGAGTTCAAGGACCGACCTGTGGTTGTCGGAGCGGATCCCAAGGATGGAGAAGGCCGTGGTGTGGTGAGCACCTGTAACTATGCGGCGCGAGAGTTTGGGATACATTCCGGGATGCCGATCTCACGGGCGTGGAAACGTTGCCCCGAGGCCGTATACGTGCGTCCCAACTTCAAGCTTTACATTGAGGTCTCCTCTCGAATCATGGAGATTCTGCGAACACATGCAGACAAGTCTGAGCGATGGGGCCTCGATGAAGCGTTCCTCGACGTTACCTCAAAGGTCCAGGATTTCAAAGAGGCAACACAGCTTGCAGAGCAAATAAAGCGAGAGATCTATCGGAAGGAGCGGCTCACTTGTTCCATCGGCGTCGGACCGAACAAGCTCGTGGCAAAGATTGCGAGTGACTTCAACAAACCTGACGGACTAACCGTTGTCACAGAGGACGATGTTGAGCGGTTCTTGGCGCCCTTACCTGTGCAGCGGCTCTTATGGGTGGGCAAGAAGACGGCACGCATTTTAAACGAAATGGGGATGAAGACGATAGGTGATCTTGCGACCTTCAATGTCTCCACCTTAATCGACAGGTTTGGCGCAATGGGGGAGCAGTATCACAGGTTTGCCCACGGCATTGACCCATCAGAAGTTGCGGAACGCGGTGAGATCCAATCCGTCGGCCGGGAGATCACATTCGAAGCGGACACGAATGACTACGATGTCGTTTTGAAGCGCTTGAACAAGCTTGGACAGCGAGTTCACAACAACCTCGTGGATCACCAAATGCTCTTCAAGACAGTCACCGTCAAGATCCGCTACGAAAACTTCGAAACCCACACTCACGGAAAGACCCTACGCACCTTCACGAACCGCCTGGAAGACCTTCAAAAGACCGCTCGGAT
>JABAOH010000151.1_pt4 | contig 14058 bp, 16 predicted proteins | sample 7062181 | NCBI WGS metagenome assembly JABAOH01 (sample SAMN14538630, study PRJNA623070) | marine sediment metagenome | biome: marine biome [ENVO:00000428]; feature: marine pelagic biome [ENVO:01000023]; material: deep marine sediment [ENVO:00002113]; isolation source: pool of 5 deep marine... | reverse complement strand
GAAAATGGAGGTTGTATCTTTGTTTGTGGTATATTTCATTAGTTACTCCTTTTCGCCACCACTTTGCTTTCTTGCTTCCAAAACGAACTCAGGAAACTCTCTTAGCTTTTCTGCCATAGCTCCTAGGCTCTTGTCTACCCGATAGTTTATCGTTTCTTTCTCGAAGGTTCCGTCCTGTTGCCTTACGCCTGCTTTGGTTCCCGTCAGCACCTCGATACCTTGATCTATGGTTTTCACGGGGTATATGTGAAACTTTCCTTCTCGAACGGCTTCTACCACTTCTTCCTTCAGCATGAGGTTTTGCATGTTGCTCTCGGGGATTAAAACCCCTTGTTCTCCAGTGAGGCCCTTGGCCTTGCAGACTTCGAAGAAACCCTCAATTTTTTCATTTACTCCGCCGATGGCTTGAACCTCTCCCTTCTGATTAACGGAGCCTGTGACCGCGAAGCTCTGCTTGATGGGGAAGCCTGAAAGAGCTGATAGGAGGGCGTATAGTTCCGTACTAGAAGCGCTGTCTCCCTCCACCATTCCGTAGCTCTGTTCAAAGACAAGGCGAGCTGACAAGCTGAGGGGCTTGTCTCGAGCGTATTTCTCGGATAAGTAACCGCTGAGGATCATTACTCCTTTGGTGTGGATTGGGCCTGCCAGTTTCGCTTCTCGCTGGATGTCGACGATTCCTTCTCGTCCCAACCCCATAGATGCGGTGACACGAGAAGGCGCACCGAAGGAGAAGTCTCCTAGGCTCATAACTGAGAGGCCGTTCACTTGTCCCACGGCTTCTCCATCGGTGTCAATGAGCAGAATATTTCGTTCAATCATTTCTTGGATCTTTTTTTGAATGAGGTTGGAGCGATAGACCTTCTCGTCGATAGCCTTTTTCACGTGATCAGCATTCACATATTCGGATTTCTCTTGGAGGGCGTAGAAGTTCGCTTCTCGAATGATGTCGGCGACCTCGCCAAACCTTGTTGACAGCTTATGCTGATCTTGAGCCAATCTGGAGCCATACTCAACTATTTTGGCCACCCCTGAAGCGTGAAGGTGTCTCAGTTTTTCCTTTTGGCAGAGGGTGCAGACAAAAGCCGCGTATTTTCGTACGGTATCATCTGTTCTATTCATCGTGGTGTCAAAGTCTGCTTTGACCTTGAAGAGCTCTTTGAAGTCCATGTCTAAAAGGTATAGTTGCTGGTAAAGGAGAGGATTTCCGATGAGGATCACTTTGACCTCAAGGGGGATGGGCTCAGGCCGCAACCCTTTGGTGGTAATGAAACCGAGGCGTTCTCCCGCTTCCTCAATAGTGATGCGTTCATTCATGAGCGTTCTTTTTAGAGAGTCGTATGAGAACATGTTGCGGAGCACTTCTTCGGCTGGAATCGCCAGATAACCGCCATTGGCTTTATGTAGAGACCCTCCCCGAATCATTGTGAAGTCGGTGGTAAGGACTCCGAACTGCGCCTCCTTCTCTATTCTTCCGAAGAGATTTTGATAGGTGGGATTGAGCTCCGTCACGACAGGGGCTCCTTTCAAGTCGGAGTTGTCCACTATGACGTTAACTTCATACTTCCTGAAGGGCAGCTCCTTAAACCAGGGAACTGGGATGGGAACCGGCGGAGCCTTGGGTTCCTTGATGAAGAGAGTTACATTTTCAATAATGTCCTTTCGCACATCTTCCAAGTAGGGTTTCACATCTGGGAACTTCTCGTATTTCTCCGCAAGTCCGTCGACTAGGTGACCGATCGCGTAAAGGGCGACTTCTTGATTTAGTTTTTGGATTGCCTCGTTTCCCTTCCTTTCCAGCCCTCGTAGCTGTCTCATGGCGCTTCTGAGTTCTGACTTCAATTTGTCCCTTTTTCTCTCAATTTGATCTCTGATTTGATGGGGTAGGGATAGTAATTCCTGATCACGTAGTGGTTTGCCCTTCACTACCGGGATTATGAGCACTCCAATTGGGGTACTCTGGATAGCGAACCCTTCTTTCTGAGCCTTTTCGTTGAGTTGAGCCACAAGCGACGCCTTTTCCTCTTCAATTGCTCTAATTACAGCGTCTCTTTTTGTACCATAATCTTCGCTTTCAAAAGCCTTGGGCAGCACGTTTCGGACTTCGTCAATGAAGGTTTTAACATTCCGCTGAAACTNNTTCACGTAGCACCAGTCAGAGGGCACAGGCTTATCTTTAGCTATCTCTTCCAGAAAGTCCTTTACCGCTGTCGTTCTACCCGAACCCGGAAGCCCTGCTACATAAATGTTGAACCCACGTTCTTTGATTTCCAAGCCAAACCTAAGGGCTCTCACTGCTCTTTCTTGGCCAATAATCTCCTCGAGAACAGTCATCTCCTCAGTAGTTTCGCAGCGAACGCATTCGGGAGCACATTCTACTCTTAACTTCTCCGGAGATAATTCCTTCAACACAAATACACTTCCGTACTCTAAATCTGTGCGATAAGAATATTTAAGAGCTAAGTAACTTAACGTATTCGAATTAAATTTATGCTTTAACGACGGTATTCAGTCCGTTTTATATATGTTTAAGCGCTACCTATTCGCGCGCTTATGTAGCCAGCTACTTTGTTTCTTAGTTTTTTCGAAGAAATGTTGGTGAAAGTGTCCACGAGTTTTTTGTTGCTTTCAAAGTCTGTTGTGAATTTGTCTGGAAACCGTTCCATTACTTCTCGAGCTATTCTCCTCATTAACTCGGTTTGCACCTTACCTCAAGCTTTCACTTGTCCTCAATGACCAAGCAGTTCTCCTTTGCCTTAAACACTAATGTCGTTTACTCGTAGGATATCAGTTCTTCTTCTTCGAGTTTTTTATGAAGTTTGCTAACCGCTTCGTGTACGTCTTCTTCCTTTCTGGCGCCTGTGCAAACCAGTCTGCCGCTGGCGAAGAGGAGGATCACAACCTTTGGATCGTCCATTCGGTAGATGAGACCGGGAAATTGTTCCGGTTCGTACATGGTTCTCCCAAGCGAGTAGGCTGATTTTTCAAGGTCTATCATTCCTCCTAAACTCCCTGACGCAACTATGTTCACTATTTTCACCTCGGGTTTGCCGATGATGATTATGCCGCTTTTCTTCAGTTCCTTTACAACCTTCATCACGGCTCTCCTCGATTCTTTCTCAGACTTGGCTCCGGTGCAAACCATCTTCCCTGAATTGAAGATTAGGGTAGCCGTTTTGGGTCTCTTTAATCTGAAGACCAGTCCCGGAAACTGTTTTGGACGGTACTCAACGCCCGGATAGCCTTTCACCACTGCGTTTAGGTCAATCCTCTGATTTAACGTGGCAGTGCCCACGACGTTTTCGATTCTGACAAGCGCTTCAACCTTGGGCATTCGAATCCTCCTTATAAAACATCATGAAGTTGGTGGAGTTATTTAAATTAAGTGTGCTAAATCAGAAGGCATTATTTCTTAACGAATCAAGGATTGTTTTGGGCCAAAAACTCAAGATGAGAATTTTAGCGTTTATGATACGTTGATTTTTTTTCTTAGACACCTTTAAATAGGTTCATACGCAACCTTCTCTATCCTGAATTCAGAAAGAGGTCTGTGGAATTGTCTGGAGAATCAAACGTCGTTTACATTGGAAGAAAACCAACAATGAGTTATGTAATGGCGGTCATAACAAGTTTCACCGGATCCAACACTAAAGAGGTTACCTTGAAGGCAAGGGGACAATCAATAACAACGGCTGTTGATGCGGCTGAGATAACCCGACGCAGGTTCATGAAAGAATTGAATGTAAGCGGGATAACGATAGGAACAGAAGAAATACAGCAAGAAGAAGGCGGAACGAGAAACGTTTCAACCATCGAAATCACGTTAACGCGTGTATCCTCCATAAAGAAAGAGGTAGGGGCGGAGAGCGAAAAGACTGAGTCTGCAATCCCCATACAACCTACAGAGCTGACCAGTATAGAGGGGATCGGGGCCAGTAGGGCAGAGAAATTGAAGTCTTGCGGTGTAAACTCTGTTCAGGACCTAGCAAATTTTGACCCAAAAGAGCTGTCAGAGAAGCTTCAGATTTCAGAGAAGAGAGTTTCGAAGTGGATTGATGAAGCAAAGAAAGTCCTCAAACAGTAAGTAAGAGGCACTGGGAACGAATCAAATGCGAAAAAGAACATCGAGGGGGCGAGGTCGACCCCGTGGCAAGTATCGCTCGCTTGCCGATCTTAGAATTCTTGAGTCCCTTGCTCTAATTTCAACGAAGTATGGAATAAGTTCGAACGATTTTTTTGACGTTTTCGTTGAAGCTTGGAGACGCCAGAAATCCACGTGCGAAAGCCTTTTGATTGAATGCCGCAAGAAAACACGAGATAACGCCGTCTTTCTCATAACCGACAGTTTGAAAGTGGTCGCCCAATTCCCCATACCTAGGCGTATCCTTGAAGAGACCAGTCCACTCAAAGAATTTGCGTACAAGAAGTAGAAGTGATTGGTGTTTTGAAACCAATCAACACATGGTTAGGAGAGTATGCTGATAATGGAAATTAAGATTGAAGATAGGATGAGGATCCCAGCGGATGGAAAGTTTCATCCAGAACACGGCCACCTTGGCAAAGTCGTGTGGATAAGTCGAAACGGAAAAACTGTAGCGATACAATGTGAAAGGAGCCACCACGGCAAAAAGAACACTGTTTTCCTTGTGAAAATTAATTCTAAGAAATAAGCTGCACGAGTGCCGATATATGTGAGGGTATCTATCTATAAATAATGTTTATGGGTGTCACTTTTTCTCGAAAAACGTCGTTCAGTATATTAAACCCTTATCAAAATTATGCATGCATGCAGACTAGAGACCTGAATCTGTGCGCGCTATTTCCCTTTCTGAAAGCATTCCATATATTTCTTTATCACTGCAAGTGCGAATGCATACGCCTCCTCTTCCGATTGACCCAAAATGCGAATAGCAGAAGGTTCCGCGTGGGCCCACGTTTCAGCTGTTCCTCTATCATAACTCACATTTCGGCTGTAGCCACTCGGAGAACTCGGCTCCTGTTATTGTGAACTCTAACTTCAATGACTCCACACTCTCGGTTGCGACATTCGAACCGCACACCTTGAGTTGAAGGTCCCCTTCGTCTCAATCGTCTTCCGCAATCAGGGCAAGTGGGTGTTTGGTAGGGTGGAGACCCTGCTTTACGTCTCTTACGGAGAACCATTAACGTACCTCAGAAAGTCCGTTTGCTCCATTTCTCAGTGAGTTTGGGTCCTCCTTTCACGTAGCGATGAGCTGTCTCATATCTATCCCAATCGAACCATGACATCAACTCTTCTTCTGTTGCGCCTCGTTCAGCCATTTCAGTAGCCAAGCTCTGACGGAAAAGGTGTAACCAAGCCTTCGGATTTAAACCTTTAATTATGCGATAAGCGTGTTGACGGCTCATGTGATCTGAACGCGAATACTCACTAGAAAACAAAAAGTCTTCAGGGTTAGTCAAAGTCTCTACATAATCAAGCACGTATCTGACGTATTGGTTATCTAGCGTTATTCGTTTCAGCTTTCTGTGAGGTATAGGCTCTGACTTACGACTCTTCTTTTTGAGAATGTAGAAGTGTATGTATAGATATCCGTCTTCAACCCGAACATCCCTCCGCTTAAGTTTGAGATTCTCAGTTACACGCTTACCAAACAACCACAGTAAGGCTGGCAGGCATTGAATCATTTGAGGCTTGAACTTGATAGTGTCGAAGCCAAAAGGGTCTTCGTGGGTACTACTCTTCACTGGTCTATAACTAACTACACCTTCCTCTGCTAGAGTAAGCATGGAATCTAACTCAGCATTCCGCAGAACATCTTCCATGCATGCATGGCCCCGCGGCTCTTTATATGTCCATTTCTGAAGAAACACCGTGTCTCGGAATGAAATTGGGCTCATATACGACCTTTTTCTAGAAGCTTCAGGGTTTCGCGGCAAAAGCTTGGAAGGTCTGCTGGAAAACGGGACGTCACCAGATTTCCGTCCACTACAACCGACTGGTCTACATAGATTCCTCCAGCGTTCCTCAGGTCGGTGGACACTGAAACGTAGCATGTAACCCTTTTTCCTTTCACTACTCCAGCTTCTATGAGAAGTTGGGGTCCATGGCAGATGGCAGCTATAATTTTCCCCTTTTGGAAGGCTCCTTTAGTTAATTTAACCAGTCCATTGTTCGTTCTCATGCGGTCTGGAGCACGACCTCCGGGAATAATTATTGCCAGATATTCGTTGACGTTTACGTCTTCAGGTGAAAATTTAGATTCCAGTGTAAGGCCATATTCGCCGGTGTAGATAGCGTTGGCCTTCGGTCCAACTACGTCTACTTGGTATCCCGCTTCTTGAAAACGATAGTAAGGATACATCAATTCTCGATCTTCGAAACCGTTTTCTACAAAAAGCAACACTTTCTTCATGGTCATCAACTATAAATCTACCTCGAACCGAAAGGTGTCACAAATCAAAGAGAAATCAAGTTAAAGCTGCTTGCACCGTTTCAATCAATTTCTTTTTCGCATTCTCGTCGGCTTTGATCTCTCTACTTACTTTCTTCCAATCGGCTGAACAACGTTCGTACTTGGAAGTTTCACCAATAACTTCATGAATTACTTCGTCGATTTTCTCTTTATTCTCCTCAGTGACCTCCACGCCCGCTTCTTTCAATATGCCTTTGAACCATCTCCAACAACCCATAACCCTCACCTCACGACCTTTTTCGTTTTGAAGCAAATTAAAGTTGTGATCGGCCAGGTTCTTGAGTCTTCACTGCGTGTTTTGTGCACCACAAGACATATAAGAAAGATATGAATAATATGTCATATGAAGAATATTTCAATTCAAAGGTGTTCCGATGAAGCACAATATGAGCGAGACGTGTTATCAATTCTTTTCAACGCTGTCAAATCCGACTCGATTAGCAATTTTAGAGCTTCTTCGCAGCGGACCAAGAAATGTGACTGAGCTTTCTGAAGCTCTGAATCAGGAACAGAGCATGATTTCACATAATCTCAAACCCTTGGAAAAATGTAGGTTTGTCTTTTCAGAAAGGAGGAAAAAGGAACGTTTCTACTTTTTGAACAAAGAAACGATGGAAAAACTGTTCAAGACGTTTTCCTATCATGCCGAAAAATATTGCCCAACGGGAGGGAAATGTCTACCGAACGATGGTCTTTCGAAGCATAAGAAGAAATCTGCTGCGAGTTCATTGTATTTCAATCGTTATTGAGGGAAAGCATGGTTTTAAGAAGTCTAGTTAGAATTCGTGAAGAAAACTGTACGGGCTGTGGATTATGTATCCTCGCCTGCGCAGAAGGAGCCCTGAAAATCGTCGATGGAAAAGTCAAACTGATCGATGAACAATACTGCGACGGTTTAGGAGCCTGCATCGGCGAATGTCCGGAAGGAGCTATAACCATCGAAAAGAGAGAAGCAAAACAATTCGATGAAAAAGCGGTCGAAGAACATTTGAATGCGAAAAACAAAGTTCTCACGGGTCATTCAGTCCATCCAATTCATCACTCCTGTCCCTCAACACAAGTTGTCCGTTTGGAAAGAAAAACCAGAAAAGAAACTGTGAACACGCCGGAAAAGAGAGAATCCATGCTGTCCCAGTGGCCAGTGCAGCTAACGTTGTTGCCAGCCAAGGCTCCATTCTTTGAAAACGCAGATCTACTAATAGCCGCTGACTGTGTGCCTTTTGCCTACGCCAACTTCCACAGCGACTTCCTGAAGGACAGAACTCTTGTGATCGGATGTCCTAAACTCGATGACGCCGAGTTCTACAAAGAGAAACTCGCTGAAATATTCAAGAGATCCGACATTAGAAGCGTAACTGTGATCAATATGGAAGTTCCATGCTGTTTTGGGCTGCATCGTCTCGTAAAAGAAGCCGTGAATTCTTCAGGAAAGAACGTTCTTCTGAAACAGGAAACAATCAGCATAAAAGGGGAAAAAATCCCTACTCGCGCAACCAGTGAGTCTTCCCCAATTAGCATTGGAGGCTAGAAAACGAACATTCAGAGTCACACATGTGACACGCCGTCGGATGAGCCGATTCTTCTATTCTCCTTTCTCTCTTTCCCCCTTTCTTCCGTCCGACGGCGTTTTCCAATTAATTCCTTGAACAAGAAGAGCAGCGGATGCACCATGAAGTTCCCATCTATAACCATGAAGAAATCGGATACATGAAAAGGTGCAAAGATCTTGTTTAGATCAAATGAAACTTGTCCAGGCATAAGGAAGTTTGTCAGACCTTTCCCTGAATATTTCCCTTGTCCCAATTGCAGTGGAAAAGTGGAGATTTGGAGCGATGAAGACCGGGGAATATGTGACACGTGCAACAAAGAATCGGGTAGACCTGAAAATGAGCAGTCATGTCTAGACTGGTGTGAATACGCGGACAAATGTAGAGAAATGATCAAACGTATGAAACGGTAAATTAGAAGAGTTTTACCTGTCCCTGACTCCCACGTTATTTATTTAGAGGATTCTTTTTTGTGGTTTAAATTTGTCACAGGAAAACTGTTGAGGATGTACAAACTTTTTCTTTTCATAGCACCAATATTTGCCCTCAAGTAAAAAGTAATCGCAGAATAAGCAATCTTTGCACTTCATCTCACATCATGTGCGATTGATCGCAGATACTATGTATTTAGTTTTACCCTAAATATTTTACGCAGGGGGAGATTTCGTGGGTGTCCTTTGATGTGTACAAAGAAAAAAGAAAATAATGTGTTTTAGCGTTTGCTTTATCTTGCTTGAAATTTTTGTTCGTACGCGCGAAGGCGTCTAGGATGCGCGAATCTCCATTCTTCCGAGTTCTTTGTCTATTCCTGAGAATAGGATTGTGCCGTGAGTCTTGAGGAATTCATTGTATAGATCCATTGGATTGCTCGCTTTGATTAGCATTTTGGTGTTGTAGGCGCAGATGGCAATCATCGGAGTGTCCAAAACCGTGTGCAATGATTTTTCATATTCTACTAGTTCTGGGACTAATTTGCGTCTGAAGAACCATGCAGTTTCGCCAGTGACTCTGAGTCCCTTAAAGCCTTTTTTCAACGCTCCATTGTAGAGTTTGCTCCATGAATTCATCGTGGTGGCTATGTCAAATTCTCCGTCTGCAAGGTAGATGTCTTCGTATCCACAGATGTTTAACCCGCCTGTTTTTTCATGTTTTTCCACATGGATGCCAAACTTTTCCATGGCTTCTCTTATTTGGCTTGGGTTCTCCTCAGAAGTCACATACACTCCAGCTTCGCCATTTTCTAGTCCGATTTTAAGATAGTTGAAGAGAACGTTGTATTTGGCCTCAGGAGAGTCGTACAGGAATATTGCGTGGTTCGTGGGCTTCAAGTCTTTGAGATAGTATATCATCCTTTCGGAAAGAGGTTCAGTTTCGATTGTCCGTAGGTCCACGGAACTGTGCCAAAGGCTTTCGAAATTTTTTTGCAGTAGTCCAATCAGGCTGTCGTCGTCTGTCCATAGATACGGGTTCCTTCCCATAGTTGCTTCCGTTGACGTCGCGATTAATGCTTCTGCGGAGTCCGCAATCAAGTAGTGACTTGATGGATTATCTGTATACTTTAGGTAAAGAGGAGCTTTCAATGATTCGTATTCTTTCATAATCATGACAATTGAATTTTCATGGTCAGTTACGTTCAAAATCATGCGGACTTTTGTTCTTTTTTCAATAGCTTTTTTAAGAGTCTCTTCGTGATTGATGAAAAATTGTCTAAATTTGTCTTTGGACGTGATAATATCAATGGTGTTCTTGGCTTTTCGAATCATGTTCATTTCCTTATTGATTATCCCTATCCTCTGCGGGACTAGGGCGAAATGGGCTTCTTCAGATACGGATTTCATCCTAAATGACTTGAAATGTTTCAAAAACGTCTCTTTCTGAGTCTCTAGTACATTCACTCTTTTCCTGGCCATTTTTTGTTCGCGTTCGATAAGAATTTGCAGTGCATCTTCCGCAGGGGCCGCCCTGACTTTGGTTGGTTTGCCTAGCAGTTTTTCTATCAAGCCCATTTTTTCAAGCTTCGGCAATATTCTGTAGATGTCTTCTCGACGCACTTTTGATGCTTTAGAAATTTGGTTAATCGAAGCTAATCCTAGTTTAGCAACGCTTATGTACACCTTTGCCTGATTACGGGTCAGCCCGAAACTGGCCAAGATCTCAGCATTCTCATCCAAAGACAACAAGACATATGCACCTTAGATTAGAAGTCGCTGTTACTGTTGTATCACAGTCACATGCATTTAAAAGTTTCCACTTCTCGAATATAAGATTGCAAACAATACGAGGGTGGGGTCCCAGATGAAGAGGCGACGAATCGATACGTTCGCTCAAATTTTGGCGTCTTGTGTACACGCGCGCGCATCAGCAGAAGCTACAAAGGAAAAGAACTCGCCTATGCGGAGTGAAGAGCTAAGTTGAAAGATGCCGAATCCAACGCCAAGAAAGCCGTGATACTGGTCTTCATTAAGTTGGCACATGAGGCAGAAAAGAAAACTGATGAGGAGCTTAAGACGAAAATTCAAGAGACACTTGTGGAAGGTCTGATTAAGATGCCATGGGTGGCTGTGGAAGAAGTCATCGTTGTTCGAGAATAAGTGTCAGATGATGTTCGAGCGTGCATATTCTGGAGAAAGTTGAGAAAGCAGTCAGAAAACAACTTAAACCAAAAAGGGCAAAAACATTCTGATTTTCTTTTCTTTTTTCAGCAGACAATCGCTAAAGAGTGACATAAACAAGAGTATTATGATGAAGGAACTGCACAGGTACGCCCTGTTTGGCCAATTCGGCTATTTCAGTATTAATGAAGGCAAGCGTAGTTAGCGTTCATACCGTATGCGCATGTAACGTGCGTGCAGTTCCATAGAAGTCCCACAGAGATTTACAGGAACTTGATGATGAGAGGCGCGAGTCGAAGCTTAAAAACCGGGCTTATTGCTGAAAGAGAGAAAGGAGTTTCCCGCGCTTCCCATCACCAAGCAAATTAATTTAAAAAGCATCCAGTATTTAAAATTATGTTACTGTGGCATCACAGTCACACACACTTAAAAATTCGTATTTCTAAATCATAGTTACAATGTGCCCCAGAGGCATATGATTGGAAAAGAGGTGAAAATATGAAGAAGATGATATTGTTGGCGACAATTTTGTCAATAGGTTTCATTACACTACCTGCATTTGGCAAACCAAAAGGTTTTGTTCACGGAATAATTGTAGCTGTCGACGGAGAAGACTATTATCTGGCAGGAGCTCCTGACGGACCAGGTGATGCAACAGATGTTCCAGGCCACTACTGGGTGATGGCTGGCCCCACTCAGCTAGTTGGAAAGCACTATAATACGGGTCCTTTCGGAGCACCGCAATGGTGGTCGTCGGATGCACCGGATGGCGAGCTACTCTACATAGCGCACGCAAGAATAGATACTTGGAGCGAAGAAAAAGCGGAGCATTACGCCAGTCGCGGATACACCCACTACCATGAACTACAAAGGGTAAGCGACGACGAACTACATCCGACCAAGGTTGTCTGGTTGAAACATACCGCGAGAACATTCTTCACACTTGACGGTGGCCCAGCTCCACAGTTTGCACACGAGGTAACACCAGGAGTGGACGGAGAATTCATACCCAATTGGAGTACACCCTATTCACCATGAGAAACAGCAGACTTTACAAATTCCAACATGTAAGACCCAACCAAAATTCCCCTTTTTGAGCATCTAGAAAATTGGAGGAAAAAGAATGACGTTAAGAAAAGTCGTTGAAATCAACGAGGAAAAGTCGATCTTTCAACTCTTTTACTTGAAAGAAGATGAAGATCAAAATGTTGATGTTGAAGAGGTCGAAAAAATCGATTACGGAGAAATTGAAAAGCGACTGGAACAGGGAGAATCCGTTTTTATCGTGCCTAAACATAAGCAAAAATTGAATACAAGTATGGTTGTTCAGGAAAAAACGGAAAAGCTTTGGTACTTTTCTCATGTCTAAAAGGGAAATGTGGACATGACGTCTGAATAATTGATTGAACTGCTGACTAAAGGAACAGCGGGAGAGCTTCCAACGTCAGTTCAGGATATGTGGCGCGAGCTGCCAAGTTTGTGGACAGACCATTGAAAACGATGCCTCTGACGAACGTCCTATCTGCCAGGCTCTAAGACAGAGATTTCAGGTTTTCTTGCTCCCTCCATAATCTGAAGTTGCATAACTCTGTACATTACGGGGACAATGAGATTGGATGAAGTGATTCTGCAGATTCAATTTGATTTCAGTTGCTAGGCTAACTTTTTGGCAATCATGGTTAAGTGTTCACCCAAACCTTCTGCCATTCTTATCTCGTTGGCTGATGGCATGCGCTCACCCATGGGACCAGCAATAGTTGAAGCTCCGTAAGGTGAACCACCAGTTATTTCCTGCATCGTCATCTGCTCCTTGAAAGAATATGGCAATCCAACCACAACGCAACCATGGTGCAAAAGCGTGTAATGCGTCGAGATAATGGTAGTTTCCTGTCCTCCATGTTGAGTTCCGGTACTGGTGAACACAGATGCTGGTTTGCCAATAAGCGTGCCAATCATCCAATCTCCTCCAGTTTGATCCCAAAAGTTTCTCATCTGGGAACACATATTTCCGTAGCGGGTCGGAGTACCAACGATAATTCCGTCAATTCCCTTGAGATCTTCCCGAGGATCGGCGACTGGAATGTCCTTCATTAGTTCCTTTGCCTTCTTCACATTCTCGTCCCAAAACTCTTCCGGAACAAGTTCAGCAACTTGTTTGAGAACTGGTGCGCCATCCGCTTTTCGAACACCTTCAATCACTGCATTGGCCATCCTGAAGGTGTGACCATACATCGAGTAAAAGAGAACAAGAATCTTCGGTTTGTTTCCTTTCGTTTTCTCACCTCCCTTTATCTAGCTGCTAAGTAATATCGCACCCTCGACGCCCCATTATCTTGGAGCGATCGATCGACAATTCTGAAAGCATGAACTTTTAAATGTATGTGACCAGTGGACGACAGCAAGATCGACAACGCGTGTATGTTTTCTTGTGCGTGAACTACATGTTTTTCTCCTCTTTTGCACGCACAATAATAACGTAGGATACAAAAACATTTTATTACCTGCAAGCCTTGACTAGATTGCGTCTAAGTGCAAAATGGTGAATGAAATGGGCGATGGATCGTACTTCAAAAAGATTCTTGTACCTGTCGACGGCTCTCATTCCTGTCTTCACGCAGAAGAGGTAGCTGCTCTGATTGCCAAGAATTTCATGTCGAAGGTCACTGTGATTCATGTGATCTCCCACGACCTTTTACATCCAGGGTCGCAGTTGCGCCATCAAGTCCCGTCTTCAGTCCTCTCTGAAATTTCCGGCTGGTTTTCCCAAGCTGGAAAAAAAATTGTTGGGGATGCTGAGGCCTTATTCAAAGAGGAAGGTATAGCGATCGATGCCAGAGTCGTCGAGTATGAGGATCCAGCTGAAACAATAATACGAGTAGCTAGAGAAGAACAACATGATCTCATAGTGATGGGCAACAGGGGAGAAGCAGAAGCTGAGGTTATGTCGCTAGGGAGCAACGCCGAGAAAGTCTCTCGCCACGCCGAATGTTCAGTTCTTATAGCCAAACAAAAAACTGGACTGTCAAAAATCCTCGTAGCCGTCGATGGTTCTAAAAGCGCGGAAAAAGCCCTCGAACATGCTGTTCAATTGGCCAAGAAGCACCAAGCGAACTTAACGTTGCTGAATGTTGGCGAGTCCAAACTGTTCAATTTTAAGCCTGAGATGGTAAGGGAAGCTGGCAAACGCATCTTGTCTGACGCAACAGCCAAGGTTAAAGGACTAAAATTGAATTCACAGCTGGAATTTGGCAACCCTGCGGAAACCATAATTGACATTGCAGAAAAGGGCGACTATGACCTTGTAATTGTTGGAAGCAGGGGAATCAGCAACGTGAAACGATTCTTGCTTGGCAGCGTAAGCGATGACGTGAGTCATCATGCAAAAAGTTCCGTGTTCATAGTTAGATGAATGCACGCGCACATCGACACGTAACGAAAGTCAGAATA
>JABAOH010000711.1_pt3 | contig 14059 bp, 12 predicted proteins | sample 7062181 | NCBI WGS metagenome assembly JABAOH01 (sample SAMN14538630, study PRJNA623070) | marine sediment metagenome | biome: marine biome [ENVO:00000428]; feature: marine pelagic biome [ENVO:01000023]; material: deep marine sediment [ENVO:00002113]; isolation source: pool of 5 deep marine... | reverse complement strand
ACGCCACTTCTTCCTTCTGGTGTGGCTCTGGGCCACGCTGATCGCTGGTGGAATCCTCACCCTGCCTGCCCCGTTCATCCCGCGGCTCGTCGGCATGTTGCCCGTTCTGTCCATCTTCGCTTCAATGGCCATAATACGGACGATGAGCCTGTTCGCCAAGAGATGCGCAGANNGGACTGGGATATTCCACTGTCCATATTGACCGTCCACGCCACTTCTTCCTTCTGCTGTGGTTCTGGGCCACGCTGATCGCTGGTGGAATCCTAACCCTGCCTGCCCCGTTCGTGCCGCGGCTCGTCGGCATGTTGCCCGTGCTGTCCCTCTTCGCTTCAGTGGCCATAGTACGGACCATGAGCCTGTTCGCCAAGAGATGCGCAGAAGTCAGAGGCTCAAGAGCTGCCCTGGGCGTGCTACTGGCCGTGGCCTTCACTGGGGTTGCCTACCTGAACTACGACACCTACTTCAACCAGTATCTGCACAGCGTGCAAGGCTGGGCTATGAGAGAGCCAGCCACCGCCATAGCCCGATACTTGACCTCCCTGGGCGACGACTACGAGATTTATCTGCTGGGTGAGCCCAAACTCTACGTCCGGCACGGCACCATTCGCTTCATCGCTCGCCAAGTGGCGGGAACGGACGTGCTCAAGCCCTCGCGGTACATACCTCTGCGGGACAGCCACGGCAAGAACGTAGCCTACATCCTTCTTCCCTCACATCTGCACCATCTTGCGACACTCCAGCAGTACTATCCTCGTGGGGTGGTCCGGAACTTCACCCGCGAGAGCGGCGAACTGTGGTTCACCACCTTCGAGGTCAGCAGGGAAGATATCGCCACCGTCAGCCCGGCGGCCCACTGACCGTCGTGGGCTACCGCCTGCTCAGGGCCTCCTCGATGTTGACCAAAGCCTTCCGAATGTTCTCCACCGAGTTGGCGTAGGACAGGCGGACAAAGCCCCGACCGTATTCCCCGAAAGAGGTGCCCGCCAGCATCGCGACGCCTGCTTCCTCCATCATGTAGTCAGCAAACTCCCTCTCGTTCATGCCTGTGCCTTCTATGTTGGGGAAAACATAGAAAGCGCCCTTGGGGTTGTTGCACCGGATCCCCTCGATGGCATTGAGCCCGGGCACTATCACATCCCGACGACGCTCGAATTCTTCCACCATCTCACGTACTGAGTCCTGAGGCCCGCGCAATGCCTCTATCCCAGCCCACTGAGTGAAGGTCGCGGTGCAGGAATTGCTGTTGGTCATCAGTCGCGTGATGTGGACCGCCAACTCCTCGGGCATCACACCAAATCCCAGCCGCCAACCGGTCATGGCGTATGTCTTGGAAAAACCGTTGAGGAGGATTGTACGCTCCTGCACCCCTGGCACCGACAGGAAGCTGACGTGTTCTCCCTCATAGAGAATACACTCATACACCTCATCGCTCAGAACCATCAGATCGTGGTCCTTCACCACTTCAGCTATCGCCTCTAGATCGTTCCTGGTCAAGACCGCGCCAGTGGGGTTTTGAGGGGTGTTGATGATGATCATCTTGGTGCGGGGAGAGATCTTCTCCTCCAACTGAGCGATGTCGAAACGAAACTCCCGCTCCTCCTCTAGAACCAGGGGTATCGCCTTAGCTCCCACGAAGTTGATCATGGATTCATAGATGGGGAACCCGGGATTCGGATACAATACCTCGTCGCCTGCCTCTATCAGGGCGAGGATGGCGAAGAACATGATGGGCTTGGCCCCGGGAGTAACCACCACCTGTTCAGGCGATACATCGACCCCGCGCGTCTCCGAGGTGTACTCAGCGATGGTTTGCCGCAGTTCTGGGATGCCAGCTGAAGGACAGTAGTGCGTATAGCCCTCTATTAGGGCAGTACCTGCCGCCTCTATGATATTGGAAGGGGTGTCGAAATCGGGCTCTCCGATCTCCAGATGGATTATCTCCCTCCCTTGGGCTTCCAAGGCGCGTGCTTTGGCTAGCACCTCGAAGGCTGTCTCGGTGCCCAGGCGACTCATGGCTTTCGCGAGTTTCACTTTACGTACCTCCTTCTGAATTGGTCAGAGTCTTGCACTTCAAGCTCTGTGTGATATAATGAGATCCGTCTACCCAATCGAGATCAGCTCCCGCTAGAGTCGGCCAGCGGGGACAGAAGCGTGCAGCGTCACCACATGCTGTGTTGCAGCAAGGGCTTGCTTCGGGCCGAAGTCCGTACAGGAGGTAGATTGTGCTCAGGAACCTGTCCGTCTTGTCAGTGATTCTCTTGTTGGCTGTATCAGCCTGCGCGGGCGGGCAACCACAGATCCCAACCCCGCCACCGGCGCCAGAAGACACGATCATCTTCATGGGAAACCATGCAGATAACGATGACATCTTCATGGTGAATGCTGACGGCACTGGTCTCATGAATCTCTCCAGGTCGGCCTATGACGATGTGCTCTTCGCCTGGTCGCCCGATGGGCGCTTGATTCTCTTCGTGTCGGACCGTGACGGCAACTCTGAGATCTATACCATGCACGCGAACGGTGCCTACCCTCGCAACCTGACCGATCACCCAGCAGGCGATGGTTTCCCATCCTGGTCCCCTGACGGAGCAAAGGTGGCCTTCACCACCAATCGGGATGGCAACTGGGAGATCTACGTTATGCAAGCCGATGGCTCCCAGCAGACGAGACTCACCACCAGTCCGGCGGCTGACGGCCATCCCGCATGGTCACCGGACGGAAGCCAGATTGCGTTCGTGTCCGAGCGCGACGGAAACGACGATGTCTATCTCATGAACAGCGATGGCAGCAACCAGACCAGGCTGACCATACATCCGGCCGACGACACCAAGCCTGCCTGGTCACCCGATGGCAGTCTCATCGCCTTCGAATCGGAGCGCGACGGCAACACCGAGCTGTACGTCATGAACGCCGATGGCACCGATCAGTATAACCTATCACAAAGCGAAGCCACCGACTCGGACATCGCCTGGGCTCCCAATGGACAGACCATCGCTTTCTCGTCACAGAGGGACGGCAACGCCGAGATATACCTCGTCCGAATCAGTGACGGCGCTCTCGAGAACGTGACCAACGATCCAGGCCAGGACGTGCTCCTCTCCTGGTCACCGGATGGTCAGAAAATCGTCTTCACCTCGTTGCGAGACGATAACGCCGACATCTACGTCATAGCGCCTGACGGCGCTAACCTGCAAAGACTGACCGAGCATCCTGGCAACGAATGGGCTCCTCTGTGGGTCCCGTAGGTTTGCCCTAGCCGAGCAGACTTCGGTACAGTGCCAACAGCCGTCTCCCGGTCCGCTGCCAGGTGAACTTCTGCGCCTGCGACACTCCCCGTTCTATTAGCTTTTGTCGTAGGACTTGGTCGTTGAGCAGCTTGTGGATCGTTCCCGCCAGCGCCCTGGGGTTATCCGGGGGGACCATCAGCCCCGCATCCCCAACCACCTCGGGCAAGGAGGAACTCTGGGAAGCGACCACTGGCGTGCCGCAGGCCATCGCCTCCAAGGGAGGCAGGCCGAAACCCTCATACAGCGACGGGAACACGAAGACATCGGCCAAGCTGTACAGAGCTGGCAGATCCTCGTCGGGCACGAATCCCAGGAAGACCACGTCTCTCTCCAGCGACAACTCCTCGACCCTGCGGAGCACACCCTCGTATAGCCAACCCTCGCCGCCCGCTATCACCAGCTTGTGCGGCACTTCTGGTATCTCTCTCAAGACTGCGTAGGCGTCCAGAAGCAGGGCGTGATTCTTGCGGGGTTCCAGGGTGCCCACTGTAAGGATGAAGGGGAAATCCAGGCCGTACACCGCACGGGCAGCGGATAGAAGTCGCTCGTCCTGGACCGGTCTGAACCTCCCTTCCACACCAGGATAGAGCACCTCCACTTTCTCAGGGGAGGTCCCCAACAGTTCGATGATGTCGTTTCTCGTATTCTCCGAATCAGCCAGAACCAGTTCGGCGCGCCTGACCGCTCTGGGGACAGCCTTGCCAAGATAGCGTCGCAGCTTTGGTTCCGCGCCCTCCGGATATCTCAGGAAAGAAAGATCGTGAATCGTGACCACTGCTTTGCCGTGGCGGACGTGCGGCAGCACATAGTCGGGCGAGTGAAACACATCTACTTGCCCCGTGAAGAGATCGACCGGGAACGGCAGCCGCAGGCGATGCCAGATGATCGTCCACATCCTCTCCGACAGTGGAAGGTCTCGAATGTGGAAGTTGTCACCCACTACGGGGTCAAGCTGCTGGCTCTCACCTGGGGCATGTGGAGCCGCGCGCCCTGCGACCAAGAGGACGAATTGGTCATCGGCGTCCAGTTCGGCCAGCGCTCCAACCAACCCGCGGGCGTAACGGCCGATACCGGCCCGCTGATGCGCTGCTGCGGTGTAATCTATCCCGATGCGCAAATCTCTGTTCCCCGGGGCGCTGTCACCACACACATGCTCCGATCACTTGATGTTTCGGTAAGTCCAAATCCGATTCACACCGAAATTCCAGAACANNACGTTGTAGCCCAGGGTCCCCCATTCGTGGAACACCAATGCATCAAGGCCCAAGAAGATGGTCTGGTTAAGGACATATCCACCGATGCTCACCAAGCCGAACTGGATCAACTGAGGAACGAGCGGCTCTTGGCGTGATTCGGGGAAGGTCCAAAGCCGGTTCCAGATGAAGTTGCTCAGCACTGCGGCGGAGAATGAGAAAGTGTTGGCCCAGAACTTGCTGAACCCGAAAACCAGGATCAGTACGTTCAGGACGGTGAAGTCCACTACGGTCCCGATGGCGCCGACCGTGGCGAATTTGACAAAACGCACAATCTCCTGCTGCTTGTCCAGAAACGTCAAGAACGCTCTCCTCCATCGCGGACGAGAGTAGATGACGAGCACCAATCTGGACACTGCTGAACTGGCAAGGAGAGGCTCAAGAAGCTTCGACAACGGACACCCCGCATCCATGAGTCAACACATACAATAGTCCCAACATCATCGCCAGGTGCATGTTCATCCCGTGGACATAGAGGTTGTCGAACACGCTGTGGACCGCAAAGGCCGCCAGTACGCCCAGGATGCCGAGGGCCACCCCCTGCCAAATGCCGCTCAGCGCCCCGACCGAGCGCCAGCTATGCCAGAAAGCCGCAAGCACGAAGAGAACATACGCAGCCAGGCCCAGCAAACCAGCCTCCGCGGCGATGTGAAGATAGTAGTTGTGGGCATGACCCAAAGGGTCGACCCACCCGGGCAGAGCGTAGGCCGGATATACAGGCACATAGTTTCCGATGCCCACCCCAAGCAGCGGATGGTCCCTGACCATGCCCAGCGCGGCCTCCCAGTGAGCCAGTCTTTCCACCACAGCGAAATTCTCGTCGCTGACGTGGATTCCACGCACGTCAGTCGGCCGCAGGTAGGGGAGGAAGTCGGTGAACCGCGCACCTATGGCCGCAGGCAGCAATTGCTCGCCACCCAGCAGCAGGAAGACGCTGCCAAAGAGCAGTACCCAAGCCAGGAGGACCCAGGCCCAACGGCGACGAATCGCCACCGCAACGCCCACCCCGGCGCCAAAGCCCGCCAGCACTCCCAGCACAGGGCCCAGAAGCCAGTCTCGCCCCGTCCTGAACAACCACAGGGTGCCCAACACCGCGCTGGCCAATCCTGCCAGCACCCCGGCGGTGACATCGCCAAAGGCCCTGTGCCACAATCCTGCCCCGACCACCACGGCCGCACCAGAGATGAAGCCCAGCCACGCTCCCCGCGACCACGTCATCAGCAGCGCGGCTGACAGGAGGGCCAGGCTCAGCCCGGCCAAGCCCCAGGTCACCAGGGACCACAAGTCTCGCCATCGCCAGCGAGCTAGAACGACAGCCAGGGCCAAGGGTAGAATGAGGGCCAGGTATCCGCCATATGGATTTGGCTGCTCAAAGGTGCCATAGGCCCGGATGAACCGATCAAAGAGAAGGAATCCCTCGGGGCCTTTGCGACCGAAGAACTGGTAGATGCCCAGCAGGGCCTCCAGACATCCGGCCACCAGGACGAGGATAACGATGATCTTCACGTCCTTCTCTTGGACGATGTTCACAACGAGAAGATAGATAGCCAGGAGCTCTAGCCACAGCAGCAGCCCTTTCACGCTCCACTGCAAAGACAGAGAACCCAGCATGGAGAAGGAGGCCACGCCGACGACTATCAGCAGCGGAACGAGGAGGGGAGGGTGAACCGTCTTGATCTCCCTCTCGGCGATCATGCGTGCCACCCAAGCCACCACGGTGAGGCCTGCCAGTGCCTCGGCGCCTCCGATGGTGATGACGCCGAAGCTGATCTCCTTGAGGGATCCAAAGGGGATAGCGAAGATCAGAAGATACAGACCCACAACCGGTCGCACGAAAATGAGGATCAGGACGGCTGAGCCCACAATCAGCGCGGCCGCCCACGTCACCGGCAAACGGGCGAGAGCCAACCCAAGCAGCAGAACCACGACTACCGGGATGGCGCCACCCAGGATCTGATCATGGCTCGGACGGAACGTCCTCCATGATCCAGCGCTCTGTACGGTGCTCTTCACGATTGGATGATAAGCAGGAAGCCGAGTTTTGTCAACGGATGGAGAGCGACCCTCTGTAGCGTCTCAGTCCGGAGATGACCATCAGAGCCAGTCCCGCTCCCAACAGATCGAACACCAGATCGAGGACACGCGCCGTCCGGCCGGGCACCAGATGCTGATGCATCTCGTCGGAGATGGCGTAGAGCACCGTGAAGATCAAGACGCCCCCCATCATGCGGACCGACGACTCGTGCCGGTCACGCGGCCAAGCCCACCACGCCAGCCCTGCCAGGATGCCGTATTCAATTACGTGTCCCACTTTCTTGACGACGACGTCCAGGGCCTCCTCAGGATGATGGGGCAAATCCGGCTGAGCGGACAGGTAGAAGATCACCACCATCCAGATGGCAGTAGGCAACCAGCGCCACAGCTTCTTGCTGAACAAAGCTGTCCTCACCCTGCGTAGGCCCTCTCCACCGTTGGCGCCAGCTTTGGCCATCCGAAGCGCCGCATCACGCTCTCCCTCGCTTGCCTACTCAGTTCCTCCCTGAGTTGCTCGTCACGCAGCAGCCCGACTACGCCCGCGGCGAAGGTTCCCGCCTCACCTGGCGGCACTAGGTATCCCGAGACCAGATGCTCAATATACTCGCCTGCTTGCCCTACGTCGTCAGCTACTATCGGCAGCCCCGCCACCATCAGATCCGCCAACTTGGCCGGGCAACGAGCACGGTTCAGCAGTGTATCCTCGAAGGGGCAGATGGCCACATCAGAGGCCGCGAAGTACCCTGGAAGTTCGTGCTGTTGGCGCCAGCCGACGTAGGTGACGCGCGACGCGCGGCCAGCCTCTTGGACAATTGTCAGGAACCGGTCCTCTTCGCCAAAGAGGCCACGCCCGACGACCAGCAGATGCGCCGATGGCACCTCAGCCCAGACCTGATTCAATATCTCGACCAAACGCCTTGGTTTGAACTCGAAGAATCTGGTGAAGAGCAGGATCACGCGGTTATCACCGAGTTGCCACTCACGTCGAACCCTGTCGCCCAGAGCCCGGTCTGGCGCATCAGACTGCGGCTCCACACCGTTAGGCAAGTAGTGGATGATCTGATCATCGACCCCCATTTCTCGGGCCAGCGCCTCCAAGGTTCTGCTAGCCACAGTCAGTGCATGACAATGGGTCATGCCCCATCTCTCTTGCCAGGCGAAGAACCGCCTCTGAACCGCTGAGTAGGCCGCCAGATCGTTCCACCCACCCCATCCTTCCCAGTCATCGGTGTCGAGAACCACGCGTACCTTTGACAGACGCGACTTGGTCAGGCCCCACAGGATCGCTGCATTCAGGCCCGAATAGGCCTTGGGCTTGAAGCAATGGACGACGTCGGGCCGCCTCTTGCGGACGCGACGCAGCAGGCGCCAGGTGATGATGACCTCTCTTAGCAGCGGGATGGAAGGAGGCAGCACGATGTTGTGGATACTCACCCCGTCCTCTTCCCACAGCCGCCCGCTGTCTTCAGGACAGCCCCAGGGAGCTAGAAGTACCTCGATCTGATGGCCGCGAGACGCCAGATCTTTCGCCAGCGGCAGTGCCCGCCTGGACATCGTGCCTTGGGGCCGCAGCCCAAAGGGGCCGACCATCTCTACTCTCATGGGCTAGCGCTATCTCTGATTGCTGGGCGGAGAAAGGCCACGCACCTAGTTCGGGCCGTAGGCTGTGCCAAGCTGGTTACAGGAGTCTCACTGCCAGCCCGTGATCTGGCTCCAAGGATTATCAGACTGCTCAACCCTCTGCGATTCCTGGTCTCACGGGCCGTGGAACGACAGAGGGCACACGGTAAACCGAAGCCAAGACAAGCACGCTGTGCCGGCGGCACGAGTGTGCCGGCAGCTATAGCTTGTAGATCTCTCCGAACTTGTCGCGCAAGTAGCGTAGGTACGGCTCTGCGGTGAGCCCGCTTCCGGTAACGGCGGTCAGCAACTCCACGGGCTCGAACTTCCCACCATGTTTGTGCACGTGCTCCCGCAGCCAGCTCAGAAGTTCGCCGAACTCTCCACGCTCGATTCGGTGCTGGAGGTCTGGGATGTCGCCTGCGATTTTGGCCCACAGCTGCGAGGCAACCAGGTTGCCCAGGGCATAGGTCGGGAAATAGCCGATCATGCCGCCGGACCAATGGATATCTTGCAGTACACCTTCTGCATCGTCGCTGGGGGTCAATCCCAGGAACTCCTCGAACCTGGCATTCCACGCCTCAGGAAGATCCCCTATACCGAGGGTGCCATCCATCAGCGAGATCTCCAACTCGAATCGAAGCATGATGTGCAGGTTGTAGGTGGCCTCATCGGCCTCGACCCGGATGAACGAAGGTTGCACCTTGTTGATAGCGCGGTAGAAGGTATCCAGACTCACATCGCCCAGCTGACTTGGAAACACCTCTTGCAGCCGCGCGTAGAACGCTACCCAGAACGGACGGCTCCGACCGACCAAGTTCTCCCACAGTCGCGACTGCGACTCGTGCATGGCCAATGAGGCTGCATCAGCGAGAGGAGTCCGGTCAAAGTCTGGATTCACGCCCTGCTCGTACATCGCGTGTCCAGCCTCATGCATCGAGCCGAAGAGAGCTGTGTTGAGGAACTTCGGGTCGAAGCGTGTGGTGATACGAACGTCACCGGTCCCAAAACCTGAGGTGAAGGGATGAACCGACTTGTCCTGGCGTCCTCGCTCGAAGTCGTAGCCGATGGCTTTGACGACCTCCAGTCCAAAATCCCGCTGCTTCTCCTCGGCGAAAGTCTGACGCACCACCGAGTCGTCCACAGGCGCACCGCGCTCGCTTATGGCCCGCACCAGCTCGACCTGCTGCGGACGCAACTCATCGAAGACGGCTTTGACTTCCGCGGTCTTCATCCCCGGCTCGAAATCGTCCAACAGGGGGTCGTAAATGTGATCGTAGGGCGCGAAGAAGTCGACATACTGGCGTCGCAGCTCCAGCACCTTCTCCAAGTGCGGCTGGAACTGTGGAAAATCGGCCTCCGCTCGCGCTTTCTCCCAGGCCTGGTGAGCCAGAGCAGTGATGCGTCGAAACTCACCTACCCATTCGGCGGGCACCTTGCGTGCCTTGTCGTAGTCGCGCCGAGTCTTCTTCACAAGGCGTGCCTCGTCAGAATTGGGGTCCAGGTCGGCGACCTCCGATTCCGTCGCTGCGAGAGCCTCGCCTATGTCGTCGCTGACAAATCTCTCATGGGCCAGACGGCTCAGTGTCGCCAGTTGCATGGCCCGCCCTGCCGCCCCTCCAGGCGGCATATAGGTCTGCTGGTCCCAACTCAGGACGCCCGTGGCCGCGCTCAAATCGGCCACTACACCGAGTTGCTGACGGAGTTGTTCGAGTTTCTCTCCCATCGGTCCTCCTGTCCTCAGGACTGCCTATCTCAGGCCAGCGGTACGCCGATTCGGTCTCCCTTGCACCCGAACCGAACTCTCCGCAGTTCCCGCCCCATCCGTGATAGCCAGAGGATGGTCTGCCGCTCCAGACGCACGCCTGTGACGGCGCGGGCAATTTCTGTATATAACTACCGAGGATGCGGTGTCGAAGGTTCAGTCAGGTGGCATGGCCGGCCGGTAGTCAGCCCGGGCTACTCCACTGTAACAGACTTGGCCAAATTACGCGGCTGATCCACATCGCAGCCCCGTTCCACAGCCACATGGTAGGCGAACAACTGCAGAGGGACAATCGCCAGCACCGGAGTCAAGACCTCCAGCGTAGGCGGGATGTAGAACACCTCCTCAGCGAGCTGCCCAATCTCGTCGTCCCCTGCCGTGGCTACCGCTAGAACGTCGGCCCGGCGCGCCCGTACCTCCTGAATGTTGCTGACCACTTTCTCGTATGTGCCACTCTCGGGGACTATGGCGAACACCACTGAGTCGTCATCCAACACGGCGATTGGCCCATGCTTGAGCTCTCCAGCGGGATACCCCTCGGCATGGACATAGCTGATCTCTTTTAGCTTTAGTGCCCCCTCCATGGCTGTGGGATAGCCGAGATTTCGTCCGATGAAGAAGAAGGTTTGCCGCTGGGCGTGTCGTTTGGCGACTTCTTCGATGGCTTCCTTTTCTTGCAGGATCAACTCCACCTTGGCCGGCAACTCGCGCAACTCCTCTACGACGTCAGCTACCTGCGCCTCGGTGAGGAGGCCCCGTCTCCGGCCCAGATCCAGGGCCACCAAACACAACAAAACGAGTTCGGTCGTGTACGTCTTGGTCGCCACCACACAGATCTCCGGTCCGGCTTGGAAGTAGATGGTCGCATCGGCACCTCTGGTGATGGAGCTCCCCACCACATTGGTCAGAGCGACGGTGATGGCCCCCTTGTCCTGGGCCAGCCGAAAGCCTGCCAGAGTGTCCGCCGTCTCCCCCGACTGAGTAATCAGAACGACGAGAGTCCTCTCATCTATGATGGGGGCACCATATCGGAATTCGGAGGCTATCGACACCTCCACCGGCAGCTGAGCCCACCTCTCCATCAGTAGCTTGCCCACCAGGCCCGCATACGATGACGTGCCACAGGCCACGATATTGACGCGGTTCACGCTGCTCAAGTCCAGGTGTGCCCACTCCGAAAGGCTGACTCGCCTGCCGTCGAGGCGACCCCGCAGAGTGTTGGCGATGGCTTCCGGCTGCTCGTGAACTTCCTTGAGGTAGAAGTGTGGATACCCCCCCTTCTCTGCCGACTCCAGATTCCAGGTGATTTGCAGCGGATCACGCTGCATCTCCTGTCCATCGAGAGCGCGTATGGTCACTTCCTCGGGCGTTAGCATTACGACCTCACCGTCGTCCACCACCATGGCCCTTCGCGTGTGCCGCATGATGGCCGGTATGTCGGAGGCGAGGTAGTTCTCCCCTTGCCCCAGGCCGACTATCAGTGGTGAGAAGAGGCGGGCACCCACCAACACCTGAGGTTCATCCCGACAGAGAGCAGCGATGGCATATGCTCCCCTCACCTTCTTCAACCCGCGCCTGACAGCTTCCGGCAGAAGTGGAGCTTCGTGCCCATCTTGAGCCAGCCTGTCGTATTCCTCCTCGAAGAGATGAGCCAGCACCTCCGTGTCCGTCTCAGAGACGAAGTCATGGCCCCGAGCCACCAATTCCTGCCGCAGCGACGAATAGTTCTCAATGATACCATTGTGAACCAGGACTATGCGTCGCCGGCAGTCAGGGTGCGGATGAGCATTCACTTCGTTGGGCAGTCCATGGGTTGCCCAGCGGGTGTGGCCGACCCCGAGGAACCCCGCCGGCCCTCCGTCTTCCAGCGCCTCGAGCAGCTTCCGGAGTTTCCCCTCGGTCTTCTCGATCTCGATCTCGCCCGCGGGGTTCAACACGGCAATGCCCGCCGAGTCATACCCTCGATACTCCAAGCGTTGCAGTCCGTCGAGCAAGATGGGGGTGGCGAATCGCGGACCCACGTAGCCTACTATGCCGCACACTTTCCTTCACCTCCCCCTGTTCACTTGATGCCCATCTTCTTAGTCGGCACCACCTCAGGCAGCATGAACTCCACTGACTGGTCGGCCGTCACGCCTCGCTCGTCAGCCAGAGTCAGGAGCAACGCATGGCCAATGGCGAGATGCGCCGCCTGGATCTTACTTGAGGAGGGGCCCTCCGGCTTGGCGTTGCTCTTGATCACGTGGTCGGCTGCTTGACCAAGCGGCGTATCCACGTTCTCGGTGATGGCCACGGCGATCGCGCCGCGCTTCCGCGCTCGCTCCAGTGCATCGTACACAAAACCAGTGCCGCCGCTGGCCGAGATTCCGATCATCACATCCCCATCATTCACGGCCATGGTCATGTACTTTGACAAGCCCATCTCCTCCTCGCCAGCGCCCTTGGCGAAGCTCACAGGTTGCATATCGCCTAAGTTGTTGGTGAAGACCATGATGGGAACCCCGGTCTCCAGCCCCTGTCCGGCCATCTCCATCGCCACCAAGGCGCTCGCTCCCGCCCCGGTGACGAGGATCTTGTTCCCGGCCTCGATACGACTGCGCATCACGTCAACCACGGTCTCTATGCTTGCTACCGCAGTCTCCAGGGTGGCCAAGATGCCCTCAGCATCCTGACGCAGGATGCGCGCAATCTTCTCCTCAGCAGATTCACACCCAGAGAGGTCCACGCTCACCATCAGCGGCTTGTTCACATCGATGAGCTGGCCGACCGTGTCGATCAGGACGTAGTCCTCGTACTCATAGGCGGTGAATTCGAGCGTGGTGCCCGGCAGATTACCTATCGCCAGGTCCAAGTGGGTGAGGTTGCTGATGAGGCTGGTCTTGCCGCTATTGAAGACCCCCAGCACGGCGATGCGGTCCCTCGGGGCAAAGGTCTCGGAGAACTGTGCCCTTATCTCATCCATTCCTTCCAAGGTGACCATGGACGCAGGGATAAGATCCAAGCCCAGTTCCTGTTCCACCTTGGCGAGCCTGGCACCGTCTACCAGATCCATCTTGTTGGCAACGATGAAAAAAGGGATCCCCACCTCCTCCACGGCTTCTAGGAAGACCTTCATGGTGCTCACCTGCGGATCTACCATGTTGACCATGAGGATCGCCCCCTGGGGGTCGAAGGCCTCGAACGGAGTGGAGATCTTCTTCAACACTCTCTTGGTAAACACTTGTGTCCCTCCTGTCATGAGGTGCCCCAGCCCAATCTCAGGGACAGGCCTGGGGATTGGGTTTGCCCGCACAGGCGTCAGGAGTGAGCAACGCCTCTCATGTTGCCACTGGACCCCTTTTGTCCCCACGGTCACCCGCAGGTTTTGGCAGAGTCCTTCGCCTCAGGAGGGGAAGACCAGGGACGTAGCCATCCCTTGGGGGGCATCCGCCGATTCCTCGATTTTCCCGTTCCTCCGCCGGCAGGCGCTGGCGTACAAAACGGTTAGCCCCGCCTCGCGTTGGGGAACCCCCACCTCGTCAACTGGAAGCCTCCAGCCCAGGCGCTATCCTCCCCTTTGTGAAGCTCATCCTCCCTACATGGGTCTCACCTCCCTACTAACTGTTGTATTGTAGCACCCCGTGCACGGTCTCGCAAGTCTACCGCATGGTTTCAAAATGGCTCAACATCTCAGGCATGGAACTGGTCACGCGCACAGGGACCTTGAGATGAGACTCTATGTCCCCCGCAGTCCTATCGTCGAGGGTCACATCTCCCTTGGCGTCGAACATCGCCCGTGGCAAGAGCACACCATCTCCCAGATCCCCATTCTGGAGCACAGCTAGCACTTCGTCACCCGTCAGCAATCCAGAAACCGTCACCATCGACCCAAAGAAGGTGTTCTCCACCGGGACCAGCGTTATGTCAAGGCGACTCAACTCCCCCAGCTCCTGGAGAATCCGGTGCAGAATCGGCGCTACCAAGGTCCCGCAGACCGCAACAGCCTGCCCTGTGATGGCTCCCAAGTCCTCCCGCTTGACATCAGCCCAACCGTCCAGAAGCTGCCTCACCAGCCCAATGCCATTCTCCAATTGAGGGAAGCCATCGTATTCCGTGGCCGG